>Ga0307377_10003148_pt1 | contig 18890 bp, 16 predicted proteins | sample TR3MG_FD_202535 | JGI IMG/M metagenome (GOLD analysis project Ga0307377, IMG submission 202535) | Soil microbial communities from Risofladan, Vaasa, Finland - TR-3 | ecosystem: Environmental > Terrestrial > Soil > Coastal area > Acid sulfate soil | place: Finland: Risofladan, Vaasa | collected... | reverse complement strand
TGGTATTGGTAGAGTAGTATATAAAATAGATGAAGAAAAAGCATTTAAATTAGCAAAAAATCCTAAAGGTGTTGCACAAAATGAAACCGAATCAGGTATTGGGTATGATAATTATGCAAAAAGTATTGTAACTGAAGTTTTTGAGCATGATGATAATGGTACTTGGTTAGTTGCAGAATTCGCTAAAAAGGTTAGTGAAAAAAGAATTAAAGAACTTACGGGTATCCCAAGTCTTAATGATTTATTTTATTTTCTAAGAAACACTGTTGAATCAAATAAGGGTAGTCGTGGTCAAACTTATGGTCAAGACCAAGAAATGAAAGATTTTTTCTGGGAGAATGAATTTTCTTCAACATTAGTTGATTTTGTTGTAAATTATAATCAAGTCGAAGGTGATATGGGTAGACCAAGTAGTTATGGTGAAGTTAATCGTAGTGGTCAACCAGAAATTGTTTTAACTGATTATGGATTAAATGATGAAGTTTATAATACACATTATAGTCCACAGAGAAAGCAACAATATCAAATGTATGAAATGTTTAATTATGCTGATGGTAATGATGATATACTTAGTGATGCAGGTGGTGGAATGGATATTAGAAATGGTATGTGGGCACAAATGCCTTATAGTGTGAGTGATGGACATGGTGTTATCAACGAAAACTTTATACATTTTGTTTCAAATCGAAGCAAATATCCGAACAAACCTATATCAGGTCTTCCTGTTCTTGCTGATGGTTTTCATGAAGTTGTAAATAATATTAAACCAATACTTAAACTTGTAGAGAATAAGAAACAGTTTTACAGTAACTTATTAGAACTTCAAAACTATCTTACAGAACAAGGTTATTATGATAGAGACCCATTATTAAGTGAAGAATATATTATTAATGAAGAGAATACTGAAGTTGAATCAGATACATTAAATGATAAAAATTATTCAAATGAATTAGCAAATGAAGTTGCAGGTAAATTAGGATTGTCTTCACCAAGAAATATTGGTGGTGGTGGTAATGGTTTTGCATACGAAATTGATAGTAATAATGTATTAAAATTAACTACTGATATTAGTGAAGCCGATGCTGCATCAAAATTAATAAGAGGTAGACCTAAGTATATAGGTGAGATTTATAATTTATATAAAGTTGTTGATACCAGAACAAATAAAGCTATTTTTGCAATACTACAAGAAAATATTAATGATAAACCACTTGAAAAATTCAGAAAATATTGGGTAGATATTAGTAAAATTTTAATTGACACAACATTTGAAGACGTAATTGTTAAATCAACTAAACGAAATAAATTTGATTATAATCAATTTATTGAATTAGGTAAAAGAATTCTTACTGAAAATCCTGAAGCAAATGTTTCACAAATAGATAGAGAAGCAGCATATAATTATTTTGTTGGTTTAATGAATATTAGACAAGAATTAATTGATTTTGATATTAAATCTAATGATTATACTGTAATTGGAAATCAGGGTTATAAAAATGGTGTGTTAAAGTTTTTTGATGTAGGTGGATATCATAATATTCCTGAACCAAATATTAATGATGATGACGTTATTTCTTTACCTGAAGACGGTAGTGCTAAATTCAGTACTGATGATGCAATTGGTCAGGATGGTTTTCCTGCGTATAATACAAATGATACCTCTCCGAGTATTAATAATGATTTAGATGCTAATATCGCAATGTATGAAGACCTTGAATATAATCATGTAAAAGGTGATGCTACCGATGACGAATATATGTTAGGTGAGTCTGATTTACATTATAGTAAAGAAGACTATCAGAGAATCGGTGATGATAAAATTAAGGAATTTATTAAACATATAAATAATTACGCAAATCAAATAAAAAGTAAGCAATATTTAAGTGGAGAAGATTTAACAGATATAAAATTTTTGATATTCTCAATGCAATACAATAAAGATAGATATTCTGAATACATGGGTTTTAATACATATAATAGTTATTTTAAATTGTTTTATGATGAATTAAAAAGAACTAAGGTTATTGCTGAAGAACGAAACAAATCATTTGGTACTGGTTCAAAAACTGTTGATGTAAAAAAGAAATGTCGTATTGGTGGTTTAGGAAACACAAGCGTAGCGTGTAATCAAGGTGATATTAATAATTTAATATTGAAATCAATTAAAGAAGAAATTGAAAATAATTTGGAACTTAAAGAATATTTTAGTAGTCTTGTACCCATGAATGAAATTAAAATTAATATTGAAGAAGCAAGGAATTTAAAATAAAAATGACCCTTATTGAATATTTTGTTAATTTCTATACTATTTATATGTATGAAAATAAAATGGACTAATAATGATATTGATAAATTAATTAATAATTTCTCAAATTCTACTGACATTGAATTAATTGACTTATTTAATAATAGAACATTAGAATCAATTAAAGTAAAAGCAAAAAGATTAAAACTTCATAGAAATAAAGACATACAATTTAAAAATAGAAAGAACAGTCATATTGGTAATAAAAATGGAATGTACGGGAGAAAAAGTGATAAATTGGGGAAAACATATGAAGAATATTATGGTAAAGAGAAATCTGGTACAATTAAAAATAAATTATCTGTAAAAAAGAAAGATAATCGTAATTATGTTGGTAATAAAAATGGAATGTATGGAAAAATACCATATAATAAAGGAAAAACGACATCAAATGATATAAAAAATAAAATAAGTGTTGGAATAAAAAGATATTGGAATAATTTAACTGAAGTTGAATATAATAAAAGAAAAAATAAGTTAAGAGAAGATTGGATAAAAAAACGTAATAAATATTCTGAAATTGACACAATTCCAGAAAAGATTACCGAGAATTTATTAATTGAATTAAACATTCAGTATATAAAAAAGAAAAATATTGGATATTACAATTGTGATTTTATAATTGATAATAAAATTATTGAAGTACAAGGAGATTATTGGCATGCAAACCCAATAATGTATGAGAATCATGATAAAATTCAAGAAAAAAATTATAAAAGAGATAAAAGAAAATTAAAATATTTAAATAATAATGGATATTATGTTTTATTATTATGGGAATATGATTTAAAAAATAATATTGATTATTGTAGATTAAAATTAAAAAAATTTATTAAAAATGGGAACATTATCTAATTTTACTGAAAAATTAAAACAAGAACCATTTATTAAATCATTAATAAATGATTTGCATGGCGAAGTATATATTGTTGGGGGAATAATTAGAGACCTTATTCTTCATAAACCAAATAAGGATATTGATTTAATTGTTCGAAAAATACCAATCAATATATTAATAAATCAACTACAAAATTTTGGAAAAGTTGATTTAGTCGGAAAATCATTTGGAGTTTTAAAATTTATTGATAATAATGGTGTTGATTATGATATTGCCTTACCTCGTAAAGATAAACCTACTGGTGAAGGGGGACATAAAGGATTTGATATTCAAAGTGACAAAAATTTATCCATTGAAGATGATTTGATACGCAGAGATGCTAAAATGAATGCGATGGCACTTAATTTAAATACTGGCAAATTTATTGACCCATTAGGTGGACTTGATGATATTGAGAATAAACAAATATCTGCTGCAAATCCTGAAGCATTTAGTGATGACCCATTGCGTATGTTAAGAATGATAAGTTTTGCAAGTCGTTTCGGTTTTACTATTGAACCTAAGACTATGCAAATGATAATTGATAATGCAGTAAAAGTTACTGAAATTGCACCTGAAAGAATTTTGATAGAATTTGAGAAAATCTTAACTAAAGGTAATATTTTGACAGGTGTTGAGTTATTAATAACAACTGGTTTATTTAAACAAATATTTGGAAATGAAATACAAACATCTCAATTAGGTCGTAGAGATTTTAGTGTTGTAAAAACAATGCCTGAATTTCTATTTCTAATGATGAATGGTGTTGTTCAAAACCCAGCAGACTTTTATCTTAGTCGATTTAGTACTGAAGATGCTAAGAGAGATAAAACATATAAAGATTTACAGGCATTGGATTTTGCATTTAATTCAATTGACCAACAAATAACACCTGTTAAAGCAAGGTCAATTGCACATAATATGTATAAAATTGCTCCACAGACACTTGAAAGCCAGATTTTACCTCAAATTATTAGTAATGCTGCACAAGAATTACTACAAGGTAAATATCCAAAAACAGTTAATGAATTAGCTGTTAATGGTAATGATATTATGCAAAAAGGACTCCAAGGAAAAGCAGTTGGTGACATGCAGAAATCAATGTTAATTTGGATTTATGCTGATAAAATTAGGAATGACCGAGAAGAATTACTATCTTTGGTCAATAACAAGGGTAATGAAATTAAAGAGGGTTATGCTAATTATAGTGACCCTGTACAGACTTGGAAAATTAATGATAAAATAGTTGGGATTGATTTCTTTGTAAAAGAATATGATAAGTGGAATAATCAGGGAGGAAAGAATAGTGGTTATCGTAGTGCATCAAAAGAAAGTGTTTTAGAATTCCTTCAAAATAATTATGAAGATGAATCTACTGATGAAAAATTAAATAAACAATTATATTGGGCATTAACCGATAGAGATTTATTGGGAGAAGAAGAAGTGAAAAAAATAAGTTATAGTGGTGTTGTTCTCGATGATAAATCAAGAGCAAGTCTAATAAAAATATTTCAGCGAATGATACCTGAAGGTTGGGAAACAATTGCACATCATATGACAATAAAATTAGGTGCACTTGAAGACGGTAGTAATGAAAAGCAGGACATGGAAGACGGAACTGAAATTCATTTGAATGTTACTGATTATGCTATTGATGATAAAGTAATGGCAGTTGGTGTTAAAGGTTATTCATCGACAAATCCTAAACCACATATTACAATTGCTGTGAATCGTGCAGAAGGTGGTAAACCTTTTATGTCGAATAAATTAACTGATTGGAGAAAAATTGGTTTTTCATTTGACTTAACAGGAAAAATAACTGAAGTTTAAAATTGAAAAATTATGGCATCTTGGAAAGAATCATTAGATATTGGAGAAAAATTTGAGAAATTTATTGCAAATGATATTATAAATAAATTAGGTTTAAATGTAACAAAAAATGAAGTTGCTTCTAATTTAAAATTATATGATTTGACTGTTGAAAACGGTAAAACTATTGAATGTAAATGTGATGAAAGAGCAGAAGACACAAGAAATATCTGTATTGAAACACATTGTGATGATAATGAATCAGGTATTTTGACAACAAGTGCTGATTACTGGTTAATCACTGATAACATTCAGGGGTTTTTAATTAAAACATCTGAAATTAAGAGATGTATTGAAGAATGTCATACTTCTTTATACCCAAATAAACCAACTAAATTTCTTCACATGGTGAATTATCCTGTTAAACAGGAAGATAAGTCAGTGAAATTAATGAATTTTTATACAATACCTATTTGGTTATTTATTAAATATTGTTCAGAAGTAAGTGATATTAATGATATGAAATATAAAATTTTAAGATGAAAAGATTAGCTGTATATGATTTTGATGGAACATTAATTGATTCTCCAGAACCATTGGAAGGAAAACCGATATGGGAAAAGTATTATAATACTAATTACCCACATAAAGGATGGTGGGGTCGTAAAGAAAGTCTTGATACTAATGTATTTGATATTAAACCATTTCCAAGTATTCTTGCGAAACTTCAGGAAGACATGGCTGACCCAGATACCAGTACAATTATTTTGACTTCTCGTATGGAAAAACTTCGTCCTGAACTTGAAAATATATTAAAATTAAATAATATCAGTGTTGATGATTTAATTACTAAAAATGGTAGAGAAGATAAAGGTGATGTTATTTTAAAAATAGCACAATATAATTCAGACCTTCAAGAAATTGTAGTATATGATGATTTTGCAGGAAAAATGCCAAATAAAATAGCTGAATACACAAAAATAAATGATGAATTACCCGAAAACATTCAATATAATATATTTTATGTTGAAAATGGTAGAACGCAATTAATGGAATCCAGTAATATTTTACTTGAAACTGCCTTGTTGAAAATGATTCAAGAAGAACTTGGAAATATAAGTTTTTAATTTATGAGTATTTATAATAAAATTTCAACATGATTGATATGCGTTACAAACCAAGGTTTCTTCCACAGGTACATGCACCTTATGATATTATACTTCAAAAACTTGATGAAGAAGGTATAAATTATAGTATTGTTGAAGTAGACCCAAACGAGTTAGAACCATTACAAGGAATTACATTTAGTGACGATGTTGGTAATGTAAATGTTAATGACATGAATCCAATTTGGATTAGTTCTGACATGCAGGTTCTCGATGGTCATCATCGCATGGTCCGTGCCCTACTCGATAACTCACAAATTAAATGTGTTAAAATCGAAATGAATCATAAAGATGCTTGTCGTGTTTTAAATAAAATACAAGATATTTATGAGTATGAACAATCACAAGGATTGGAAGAAGTGGAGACTCAAGATGCAATTAATTTTTATCAAGAAGATGATAATCAATTTTTAAAATCCTTAGAAGAAGATAATATTGCACTTCAAACCGAAGCACCAACAAAAAATGAAAAAACAATTATTGGGTACAGGAAATCACCAATAAATAATAATTCGGTTGTTGGTAATTTTTTCACATTAAGTCCTGTTGAAGGATATGATAAGTACGAAATCGATTTTGAAAATTTAATGGATAGTAATGCCTTGGGTGTAACATATAAAGACGGTCAAGAGCCAGTAGATATTTTAGCGAAAAGTTGGTTTCCTAATATAAATTTTGAAAAATTAAGTACACAATATAATACACCGTCAATTAATTTAAAAACCAAAGCAATTGCCGAAAAAGCAATGAAAATGGGTTATGATGGTATTAAATATGGTGACACAATAATCCAAGGACTAAAATAAATAAGATATGAATAGTTATAAAATAACAAACATTACGAATCTTGTTGGGAAACGTGATTCTAAATTTAATACCGTTGTTGATATAGAATATATTGATAATAGAATAAAGAAAACAATTAAATTAAAATCTGGTGAAACAGTATATTTAACAGTTAGCTCCTTACCTTTATCAATACATAGATTAAGAGTTAAAAACTTAATTAGTATTAGTGAAATTAATGCTGTTGAACTTGCTAAAACAATGGATGATTTGAAACCTAAAACAACAGAAAAATCTAAGACTACCAAGAGACCTGTTGTTGTTGAAAAAAAAAGTGAATCCGTAGTTAAAGACATAAAGAAAACAATCAGTACTAAGAAAAAGGATACTGATGATAAAACAATCGATGATTAACGATTTTTTACTATTATAATTAAAAGTCAACATTTCTGTTGACTTTTTTTGTTTTAATTCAAGATTTCTTTCTAATATTCGTATTACCATATATAAAACAATAATAATCTATAAAAATTTATAATTAAATATGGACGGTAAAATCAGAATTTTATTCTATAACCTTGACGGTGCAGGAGTAAATTATTTTAGAACACAAACACCAGCACAAGAACTGGAAAGAAATCATTCAGATGAATTCTACGTAGAAATTAACCCACAATTAGATTTCAATGACCCAAATATAATTGAATATCTTAAAACATTTCATATTATTCATTATCATCGTCAATTCTTAGGTGATACTGCACAAATGTTGTTACTTGCAGAAGAATTAAGAAAATCAGGAACAATTTTAATTGTTGATATTGATGATTATTGGAAATTACATAAATTACATCCTTTCTATAATATGAGTCAGGAGAAAAAATTGCATCTTCCAATTATTGAAAATCTTAAAATTGCTGATTACGTTACTACAACAAGTGATTTATTTGCAAGTGAAATTAAGAAAGTGACTGGTAAAGATAATATAACTGTTCTTTATAATAGTGTTGACCCTACATGGATGAAACAATTTCAAAACAACTGGAAACCAGACCCAGATGGATTAGTTAGGATTAGCTATATGGCAGGTAGTTCTCACATGGTTGATGTTCAACAACTTAATACTGTTATAAATGTATTGAATTCTGACCCACAAACTAAAGGAAAATTTAAAATTATTATCGCTGGTTGGGATACAGAAGGTAGTACTACCGATATAACATTCAATCAAGAATTTAGTACTGAACTACAAAAATTGGGATTATGGACACATGATGTTGTAAAAGCAATCAATAAATCAAGAGGGGATGTTGACCAAATACCAAAAATTTCACAAGAATTAAAAGATAAATATAGAGATAAAGTTTTTAATTCAGAACAACGAGATATTAAATCTGAAGAAAGTGTTTATCTTGTTTATGAAAAACTTTTAACCGATAATCATAAAATTATTGAAAATCGGGATTATCTTCAATGGTTAATGAATTTTGAAAGAAATGTTAAATACAACAATGAAGGTAATTTCGGTAGAAGGTGGACTCAAAAAGCTAATACATACGCACAAGTATTGGATGAAACTGATATCGTGCTTGCACCACTTGCTGATAATGAATTCAATAAAATGAAATCTAATTTGAAACAAGTAGAGTGTTGGACACGTAAACTCCCTATCGTATGTTCAGACATTCCTCCATATAATGTTCATGGTAGACATATGGAAAATTGCATACTAATTCCAGCAGAAAAAAATGCTCATAAGTACTGGAAGAAGTACTTAAAAAAATTAATACTCGATGCTGATTTGAGAAAACGACTTGGTGAACAACTATATGAAGACTTTAAAGTTGATTATAATTTAGCTGATGTTACAAAAAAACGTGCTGAATTCTATAAGGCAGTAGTAAATAAGACTTTAGAAGTCTAATTATTTAAATAATAGTATTTATAAAAAATAATAGTATTATATAAAAATTAATAATTATGAAAATGTTGAAAAAAATTAGACAATTTATTGCAGACTTCTTGAAAAAAAGATATATTCGCAAAGAATTAGAATCGAACTTCGAATATTATAATAAAGACATGAATAAGCGCAATAGAGACAGACTTGATGTGTTGACCAATTCGCTATTTCATTCATCGAAAATAACTAAAACTGAAGTTCTTGATGCTGAAAGAAAACGTTTGGAACATCAAAATGAATTATTATTTGGTGACATTAAAAATGTTATTGATAAACATTATAAGGATAGAGAAGAAACTTTGAAAACAGAGAATTCTAAACTTGAAAGAAAGTTAATTGAAAAAGAAAAAACAATTAATAAAATTAAAGAAAAAATATCGACAGTGGTAAGTAAAAATTAATGAGAAAAATATTTCAAAACATCATACTTTGGATTTATCTAAAGATACATTCAATAATGTTTGCAATTAGCATTGCATTATTTAATACAGAACAAGAAATTCTTAAAGCAGACCCTAATAATGTGGGTGAGAGAAATAATCATACGCAGAGAATGCGTAGTCGTAATAAATTACTTGAGAAATTCTATGCGGGTCAAACCGATGAAAAATATGTTCAAGATTATTATGAAGTATTAAAAAAAGCAGATAAATTTATTAGAACAGCAACTCCACATCAAATGGCAGTTGCTGCCGATAAATATGGTACGAGCTACGGTATGAAAGACCGTTATGGTAGAAGATATGAGCACTATGGGTTCTTTGATGATAAACATAAAAACGCAGGTAAGACCCTTGGAGAAGTATTGACTGAAGAATTTGAAGAAAGACGTACAAAAGATGATGATTATGAAATAATGTATATTTTCAATAATAAACCAATTGAAGTTGGGTTAGCTAAAGTATTTGATGTTGTTGAACAGAAAGAAAATAGTGATGATTTTGAAGTCCGTGATTTAGAAAACCAATCTAAACAATTCCAGTTTCCAATTAAGGTCGAGCATGAAAATAAAGACATAATTAATAAGATTGAAGAACTAACTGAATTTTTACATGTAAAAAAAATCGGTTTTGAGTACAGGCAATTCGAATTTTTTGTATCTTTGAAGTTCAAAACATCTGAACTCGATGATGATTCTGATATTTTTAAGGAAATCATTGATGTAAAAGAAATCTTTATCCGTGACGAATACGGACAATTAATGGGTTTTACTGTTAATAAATATATTAAAAGAATAAATTATAACGATACCCACGAAGTATTAAAATTTGAAGGAATTGAAATGCAAATGATGGGATTTAATAAATAAAAAAATATGAGTGAATTTTTAGATAATTTAAAAAAAGCAGCAGATGATGGAATATTTAATTCCGAAGCAGCAAAAAAGATACTTGCAGTCAATGAATTGGCTGATGTTAAATTAGGTAATGGTAGTCCCGAAGACCTTGAAAAATTAAAAGAAAACCTTGAAAAACGTATAGGAGAAAGTGGTGTAACTAAATCAGTTACTGAAGAAGAAGTAATTGAAATCAATTCCGAATACGAGAAAAAAATGGAAGCAATTAAAAAGCAAGATGCGGTTAATGCACAATTAGCAATTCTAATTGAAATTGAAGACATGGTAAAAGCAAGTGTTGAAGACATGTTTAGTTTTACAGAAGAACTTGAAGCCAAGTTTGAAAAAGAATTTAAAGATGAAGACCCAATATTTGGTGACTTATCAGTGAAAATCGAAGAAATAAACTTGAAATATAAAACAATTATTAATTAAAAACAATTTAAAAATGGCAAAAATTGAAAAAGCGTCTGAAGACGTAGTAGGTCTTTTTGAAGGAGTTAGAGAAAAAACAAGTATTCCGCAATGGATTCAATTTGAAGTATTTTCGAATGAAAAACAAAAAGAACTTTATAAAATTAACAAGACAAATGATGTTACTGAGGTTCTTACTGAAGGGGTGAATTTCACAGTAGTTTTTAATGAAGAAATTCTTGATGGTCTTCCTGATGATATGAAGGAAATGGCTATTGTTGAATGTCTTACTGGTGTTTGTGTGAGTGAAAGTGATGTAGTTTCTTTAGAGAAACCAGATTTTGTTACACATACAGGTGTAATGAAAAAATATGGTGATGATTCTGTTATTCGTTTTAAAGAATCAGTAAAAAGTCTTTTTGATGTAAAAAAACAAAAAGAAGATGAAGAAAAAGCAATGACTAAAGGTAAACGAGGTAAAAAAAATAGTTAATTATAACTATTAATATAATGATACAAAAATCCTGACAATTATTTGTCAGGATTTTTTTGTTTATAAGTATTTATAGTAAATCAATTATAATGAATTCATATAATATAACATATCCTTTTAGAGACGATAATGAAACCAATAGTTTCATTCAAATGAATCAAGCAACAAAAAATTCATATAGTTCTAATTTATTATTATTGTTATTAACAGAAAAAGGTGAAAGATATTATGAATCAGATTACGGCACGAATTTATTAAAATATATTTTTGAACCTAACGATAGCTTAACATCGTCTCAGGTTGAAGAAGAAATTCGAGAAACTGTTTCATTATATATTCCTGAAGTAAAAATTACATCAGTAACTTTTAATTGGAATGAAAATGAAGACGGACGAAAAATATCTGATAATCAATTAAATGTTAATATTAAATTCACATATATTGATGGTTCGTTAACTGAACAAGGTAATATTGATTTAAATTTTTAAAATATAAAACATGGCGATAAATTCAACAACAAATGTAATTCAATACGGAAGTAGAACTTTCGGAGAAATTAGAACTGACCTGATTTCATTAATAAGACAAATGTATCCAGAAGTTCTTTCAGATTTTACTGATTCAAGTGTCGGTGCAATGCTTATTGATTTAAATGCTGGTGTAACAAATAACCTTAGTATTAATACAGATAGAGCATTTCAAGAAACTCAATTAGAATATGCTCAACAAAGAGCAAGTATTTTGAATATTGCGAAAAATATGGGATTTAATATTCCTGCTCGTAGACCGTCTGTTACTGTTGTTGATTTTAGTGTTGTCGTTCCTGTTCTTGGTAATGCACCTGATGCTAATTATTATCCTGTATTAGAAAGTGGTGCACAGGCATTAGGTGGTGGTAAAGTATTTGAAACACAATCAAATATTAATTGGAATTCTTTAATTAGTAATCTTGGTGACCCTAATCGTAGCATAGTGCCAAATTTAGATACAAACGGGATTCCTGTTAGTTATACTGTCACAAAAAGAGAAGTTGTATTAAACGGTGGAACATCAATATTTAAAAAAATTATTACAAGTAGCGATGTTATATCGTTTTTTAGTTTTACTCTTCCAGACCCCGATGTTATTGAGATTGAAAGTGTAATATTATTAGAAGGAACTAATTATAATACAAATCCTGATGTTGGCGATTTCAATAATTTCGAAAACAAATATTATGAAGTTGATTATCTTGCACAACAACGAGTTTTTGTTGAAGACGATGCGAGTTCAAGCGTAAATACCACTACAAATAATATTAAAGCAGCAAGATGGATTGATGTTACAAAGAAATTTATAAAAGAATATACACCCAAAGGTTATTGTAAATTAACATTTGGTTCTGGTGATTCTGATGTTAATGCATTTCAAGACGGTTTATTAAAAGAAGGTGTTAGTAATCGTTATTTTCTTGAAAACTTTTTAAATAACACGGCTTTAGGTGAAAAATTAAAAGCAAATTATACATTATTTGTTAAATATAGAACAGGTGGTGGTACGAATTCTAATATAGGTGCAAATGTATTGAAGCAACTTGGTTCATATAATTTAAAAGTTGTTGGTAGTCGTCAAGACATAAATCAGCAAGTTTTAAGAAGTTTAAAAATAACAAACCCAATTCCTGCTCTTGGTGGAAATGATGGCTTAAGTACAGAACAAATCAGACAATTAATTAAATATAATTTTAGTGCACAACAGAGAGACGTAACGCTTACCGATTATTTATTACAAATATATAAGATGCCCGGTAAGTTCGGTTCACCATATCGTGCAAATGCATTTAAAATAAATAATAAGGTAGTATTATCGATTCTGGGAATCGGTGCTGATGGTAAGTTATCTAATTCAAGTAATTCATTATTAAAAGCAAATATTGCAGAATATCTAACACAATTTAGAACAGTTAATGATTATGTTGAAATTAATGATGGTAAAATATTTAATCTGGCTTTTGAAATAGATGTGTATGTTACAAATACAGCTGATAATCAGATTGCAAATAGTATTATTTCTCTTGTTACTGAATTTCTTGATATTAATACGCATGAAATGAATCAAGATATTTTTCTTGGTAGACTTCAGAAAGAAATTCTAAATGCTAATGGTGTAATAAACGTTCTTAGTATTAAAGTATTTAATAAGGTTGGTAATCAATATTCGACAAATACTATTGCACAAGCAATAACAAATACCACTACTGGCGAAATAAGAATAGTGAATAATACAATTTATTCAACACAAGATTCTATGTTTGAAATTAAATATCCTGAAAAAGATATTAAAGTATTATTGAGGAAGAACGTTACTTAATGGAAAAAATAAAAAAGACAATATTACAAGCAGTAACTACAGGTATAACAGCATGTACTGGCACATCTGGTATATGTCATATTATTATACCAGATTTAAGTGCCGTTTATTATTTTAAAATTGGGTTGAAACAAAAAGCACATGATATGGGATTTTTTGATGCGTATGTTGTAGAAAATATCAACATTAATGAAAATATTAATAATAATATAGAACATGAACTACCACCAGATGAAGGGGATTTGGGGGGCGGTGAAATATTTTTAGTTTAATTATGATAACAGGTGGTACAGATAATAGTAGATTAGTTGAGTTAAAGAAATATGCCGTTGGCGTACCCTTTATTCAACAATATCGTAGTGGTGGTAGCTGGACTACCGATGGTGTAGATTATGCAAATTCACCTGCAATCGAATATGTAGTTTATTATATCGGTGGAATCCGATATGTTGACGAAACATTAATTGATGGTGTACACACTACCTTTAGTTTTGCATCTCAAGGAATATCTGAACCCAATTTTATTGATGTACCATACTATAAAAACCCAAACAAAGAGAAAATTATAAGTAATCCTAAAATTAATGATGATGTATTTATAATAAGAAGCGATTTATCAGCATTTAATAATAATTATAGATTAGAATACATAAGAAATTTAGTTGACCTTACCACATATGCTGGTGGCAGATACTTTAATATAATAAATAATACGTAAGATGGCAACAGGAATTTATGGAACAACAAGACCCGCAGATGTAAGTGTCGATGATATCGATGTTTATTATAATTATACTCCTAATAGAGAAACGATTAATAATAACATTTATAAATTAAATTCTTCAGAGATTTTATCTTATAATTATTTACCTGATGACGAACAAATTGTTGGTAATGAAAATCTTTTAGAAGGATTATACAATTTAAGATTACCTGCGACAGTTTTTGGGCAATTGGGTTTGTATACAATTTACATCAAACCTAAAAAATTTAATACTACAATCGTTGATTGTAGTGTGTTATCATCATTACCAAGTGTTAAAGGAATTGTACTTGATATTAATGATTTACCTGAAAATCTAAGGACAAATAATTCATTACAAGGTTATCGTATTGAATATATTGATTCTGTATCAAATGACAAAATAAGAAATGTTGTTCGTTATGTAGTAACTGCTAATAAAGTTGTTCCTGTTAGTGAAAATGTTGGAAATACAAGTCAAAAAGCAATTAGATATCGATTTGATAATAGTGGCACATTATTATTTCTACAACTTACTCCAAGTAGCTCAAGTGATGTTAAACCAAATGCATCTCCGTTTATCGGAACACCAGACCAAATGATAATTATATCGAACACATTTTTCTCACCATTAGTTGTTGAAGTTGAAATGGTTCAAAACACAATTGATACGTTGACCAATTTTGTTGCTGGTGAACAAGTTAAGGACATTGATAATGGAATTTTAACTTATTATGATAAAGACAGAGTAATTACAAGACAATTTAATATCTATGAAATTAAAGATGATGTTGGTGACGTACCACTTTATGAAGTTAAAGAAAGAAGAACAAATATTGACGAAACCCAGAACTTTGATGACGTTACTGGTGATGTTCAATAACTAAATAAATTTAATTAAGAATATCCCAATCTAATGTATTGGGATTTTTCTTTTTATCGTATTTATAGTAAATCGTAAACTGTGGCTAAATATAAAGTAGTAAAAACCCAACTCAATCAGAACTTAAATGGAGAATATTTTAATGATACTCCGTCTAATACAATATTTTCATTTGGAAAATTTTTTGTTACAACAAATTTTGATAATAAAGTAACAACTGATTATGCAAATACCTTAAGTTCTTTTGTTCGTCCAGTTACGTTAGAGACGATGGGCGTGTCAGAAGTTCAATCTGAAATAATTCAATCTTATACAACAAATGCCGTACTTAATCTTGATAAATCAGATTTAAACACTTTTGTTAGATATGGTTCTGCATATGAATTTATAAGGGTGTCGATTCAGAATATCATTATGGCATATCCGGGAAGTTTATTTGCTAATTCACAAAAAATACAAGGTGGTAACTACACATATCAGGGATATAATTATGATGAAATATTAAATATTTCAACGTTCTATATATCAACTGGAACTACAGTAAATACTTTTGGTTTAGTTCTAAATAATGGTAATACAAGCATACCTGATGATAATGAATTAAAGAATTTAAATATTTCGTATAATAAATATGTGATTTGGTCAAGTCTTGAACCAAATAATTTATATAAAGTTGTTGGTTATACTGGAAATACTGTAAATAGTTCTGACCAATTTAAACGAGATTTCTTAAGACTACAAGTTGAAGGTAATCCTTTCGAATTAATGGGAACTGGACTTACAGGTATACTTGATTTTCATATGAGACCAAATAACGTAATTTTTGAAGAATTCAGAGCATTACTCAATAATTATGAAAATAATATTGTTAGTAAAAGAGTAGGTTCTGATGGATTTAGTTTCGTTTTAAAAGACCCGACATTACTTGAAGATGGAAAAATAATATATAGTGATTCTCAGGTTATTTGGGCAACTGGTGATGGATATAATGTTGATGTTAATACACCTACTTATCAAAAATTTTTAACAATTGCATTAACAATTGGTGCTAAGTATGATAAAATAAAAACAGATTTAATTTCAAGATTTTTAACACCTTCTTCACTTAAAACATATGACCTTACTGAAGAAGGAAAAGTAAATAAACTTTTAAGAATCTATGGAAGAGAATTCGACCAAATAAGACAATTTATTGATTCATTAGTTAATATTAATAAAATAACTTATGATAAATTAAATAATGTCCCTGACCAAATCGTAAAAAATATGGCAAATACATTCGGTTGGGATTATTTTTCTTTAGTGAATGAAAGTGAGTTAGTTGAGGGTTTTCTTACTGTTGATGACACAGAAAGAGATTTAAATGAAGACATATTACCAGCAGAAATTGATGTTGAATTATGGAGAAGAATTTTAAATAATACAAGTTATTTCTGGAAGTCTAAAGGTACTCGTCAAGCAATTAAATCAATGTTTTTATTGATTGGTATTCCAGAACCTTTTATTAATATAACTGAATATGTATATACTGTTGAAGGAAAAATTAATCCTAATACAGTACCATTGGCTCAAGATGATTTTCCTTCAAATTCATTACCTTATGATACTGAAGGTTATCCAGTTGCTCCATTAGAAACCAATGATTTTTATTTTCAAATTAGTGGAAATACTGATGCTGGTCAAGCATATCTTGATGTATTTCGTATGGCTGGTTTCAACTTAAAACAAACTCCTGATAATAAAAAGTCATGGGTTCAAACTGGTACAACTACAAGAGTTCATTATAGTACTCCACAATATTATCAAGAGGATAGTAAACTTGTAATTAATACGAAAGAAGTTGATGTTGCACTTGATACTGCACGTGGTATTGAATATGATGTTTATAAATATATTCAAAAAGATTTCGCTGCAAATTCAAGTGGATATACATTACCATATTCATATGTAAACATATCATTACCTGTTGTTGGAAGTCAAAATACTTTCAACCTACCTTTTAATGTTAATGAAATACAAGGTGATTTTGAAGTAAGATATAATGGAATATTATTAAATGCACCTACAGTTAGCGGTGTAACGAATTTAGCTGAAGCTGATTATACCGTCTCTGGTAATCAATTTACAATTACTACTGGAACTGCAATCAATTCTGGTAATCGAAGAGATGTTATTCAAGCAACATTAATTGCTACAGGTTCTACTGGCATTGCTATTAGTGGAATTACTGTTGATTATATAGTAACTCGTGTTAAGGCAAACCTAACTGGAACTTATGTTCCATTACCAAGTTTTCCACGTGGTGATGTGCAGGTAACTATAAATGGCATTGCTCTTACTAAAGGAACTTCTCAGTTTGTTGCAGACTATATTTTAGACCCAGCAAATTCAAGTGGTGGGACAAATCAGATAATAATTCAGAATCCCGATGTTATTTCATATTTAAATGATAATCCTGATGTGCAAATATCTTATGTGGAAGTACAAGGAAGTAATGATATTAATTTAAGAAGTGAAGTTATTAGAGTTGATAGTTTTAATTCAAGTAAAATTTATTTTAATAATAGTGCAAATAAATATGTATATAAACTTAATTATAAAGTAAATAATGCTAAAGAAGTTAAGTTTTTAATTGATGGAATTGCATTAGAACCACTTACTGATTATAATATTAATGTACAAAACCCTTACGAAATATTCTTACCAAAAGGCATTAGATATGGAACTGTAATTAGTGCATATTATCTTGTTGGTGGTAGCGGTGCGTTTTCACCAGTAGTTAATGATTCATTTGGTCTTGGAGATATAAGTCAATTATCATTTCTTGAATTTATTGAATTAATTCAACGAAAAATGATTAACGCTCGAAACAGAAAAGTAGTGACTGATTTTAAAGGTGGTTGGTATCCATCATTATTGAGACTTTATGAAATATATTTAGAAAGAGCATTGCTTTTAAGTAGTAATCCATTACAATCAAATGGATATACATTTGAAAATCTTTATCCGTTTTTAAGTAAATATAATGCCTTCTTTCAAAGGTTTGTTGACCAATTATTGTCTGCAACAATTATAATAAGAAGAGGTGGGTTATTAATTAGAAATAGTGTTTTTACAAAACAAAAACATTGGTATAAAAGAGGCGTGAACGTTGCTGACCCAAATAATGTTGGTTATGATATGAGAGGTAATTCTTCAGTTCAATATTTTGGAGATGATGGAAGTAAATTTCAAATTATTCAAGAAATTGCTCCACCTCCTCCACCGCCACCACAATTATATGTCGAAACCACACCTGCTACTCTTGGTAGCATAATAACTGGCGGTAAAAATATTATTGGTCATGATATTTTAACATCATATGGAATTGAATATAATACTACTTGTTATACTAGTCATTGGACTAGATTAGTAACTAATGGTTCGCTTTCAAATAATAGTTTTACTACAACAATTCCAAGTACACCACCAGATTTAACATATAATTTTAGAGCATTTATTCAATCAGGAATTTATGGGTATACTGGAAATACCGAAAATTTTACAACACCACCAGCAGTAGTAACTCCAACAATTAACACAAAAATAGGTTCACCATCTACTACAAGTATTAATTATACTGGTGGTATTAATATTATTGGAAATCTTGAAGTTCAATATTATGGTATGCAATATAGAAAAACAAATCTAATTACACCTAATCCTTGGATATTATATCCAAACCCACCAATAAATGCTAATGAAACTCCATTACAATCAGATTGGTA
>Ga0307377_10003144_pt1 | contig 18898 bp, 16 predicted proteins | sample TR3MG_FD_202535 | JGI IMG/M metagenome (GOLD analysis project Ga0307377, IMG submission 202535) | Soil microbial communities from Risofladan, Vaasa, Finland - TR-3 | ecosystem: Environmental > Terrestrial > Soil > Coastal area > Acid sulfate soil | place: Finland: Risofladan, Vaasa | collected... | reverse complement strand
TTTATAGTAACCAACTGGAAGAGCATGATTTGGAGAGTACTTCCAAGCTTTCTTTTGCTCTCCTGTTCCATAATTTACGTAATCAATATCCCATATCTGTGTTAACCAATGGCATTCCATAGATGGTAAATTATGATCGTAACCTCCGATAGCATACTGAAAGTCTTTTTTTGTATCTGGATCAACCCAAGTTTCCCAATTCACTCTTGCAGAGCCTGGTACATCCCATTGTGAATTCAAGTAAATAGACATAGCTAACCATCCGTTGTTGATTTCACTAGTACTCACAAAAACTTCTGCCCACATATGTGTTTGATAAAATGTTTCAGAGGTCCCCACTATAGACCAAATTCTTGTAGGTAGTCCTACAGATCTAGCTAATCCAGAGATGAAGACTGCATAATCATTACAAGCATAGGGATTTGAATTACAAATAGAATCATCCCAATAATCGTTAGCGATTTCTAGATCGGTATGCCAATCATTACTATTTATCCAAGGAGTAACATCTTTATCTCTTAGAACTTGCCAAATTCTATCTACCCATTCTTGCGAGTCGCTCGAAATTGTTTGTAAATTATAAGATAAACTAGAGTCTTGTAAAATATGCATCTGACAATCATAGACTCTTTTTACATCAGGATGATGATACCCATCTGCTCCTCGGTATTTATCTTCAGTATATTGTGCTATATTGTACCTTCCTCGAATTGTTTTTGTTACCTGCCCAAGGTAATTCCAAAATTGAAAAATTACAACTTTTATCACATGATAGCCTATTGTTGGTATATTAGCATCATTACAAACAAGTGATTGTGTGTTAAACTTTGAATCAATTAGTGAATTATCCAAATAAAGAATAATATCACAGGTTTCATCTGTTGTTACTGTTATTGTAAAATTTTTGCTTATTTTCTGAAAATCATTACAACCTATATTTACATCAACTGAACCCAAACTTCTAGTCATTTGAATGGGTATAGTTGTTGATAAAATTACAAAAGAAACTGACACTAATAGTAGAACTCTTTTCGTTTTCAAATTTCCAACTCTCCTAAAAAATTTTAGTTGTAATTCCATCTCTCTATAATTCAAAAAATTTTCTCAGAGAAAAATCCTCTTTTGTGTTTCTTTTCCGACAAAAATACTTTCGGTTGAGGGTGAGAAGGAATCCTTCCTAGCGAAGTGAAACTTTCGAGTGAGTCTCAGAGACTAGAAAATGGCATTAGGACTGGTTGTCCCTTAGATTAACTAGATGCTTATGACTCAATATATGACCACGAATGATGAACCTGATGATGTGCTTGATCATTTAATTGATTGGCGAAGAGAAGCTAAAGAAGAAGTTAAAACTCTTCGTTTCTGCCCTCAATGTGGCAACCTTATAAAAATCAAACTTAAGGAACACAAACATTTCCGGAACTGGTATGGTTGCCCTGCTTGTGGCGAACTTATTCTTGCGAAAATAACCGTTTCTTCTCCTCTTACTAATCGAGGGTATTCCAAGGAACGATACAGCAAATGATTTTATGGGGAATATAATCGACAATTCTAACCTTATTCTCGCTAACTTTGTTAAGAAAGTTAAAGTTGAGAAGGATCAAGAATATTTCTCAAGTGAGAAAACAGTTAGCTTATTTTCTTTACAGAAAATAGAAGGTTTTAACGAGTAACATAGATATTTGCTGAATTATAGGAAACGAAAAATACTCTTCTTTGGAGAATTATTTCATTAATCAATAGGTTGAATACGATTCTTCATCCTAAGTAATGCAGGACAAACGATTTTATTCATTAGTTCTCTTTTACAGAATAATTGTACATCATCATCAATAGAAATTTCTTTTAATTGTGTGTGAAAAACTATAGGAGAAATATCCATGGATGTTATTTGATTTTCCCACAAGTCGAGTCTTTGGAGCTGGGTAAGCTTGTCTAGTGAGGGAAGCTCGGTGAGCTTATTAGAACTCAAGTCAAGTCTTTGGAGCTGGGTGAGCTTGTCCAGTGAAGGAAGCTCGGTGAGCTTATTAGAACTCAAGTAGAGTCCTTGGAGCTGGGTGAGCTTGTCCAGTGAAGGAAGCTGGGAGAGTCGACTAGAACTCAAGTAGAGTTCTTGGAGCTGGGTGAGCTTGTCCAGTGAAGGAAGCTGGGAGAGTCGTCTAGAACTCAAGTAGAGTCCTTGGAGCTGGGTGAGCTTATCCAGTGAAGGAAGCTGGGAGAGTCGACTAGAACTCAAGTAGAGTTCTTGGAGCTGGGTGAGCTTGTCCAGTGAAGGAAGCTGGGAGAGTCGACTAGACCTTAAGAAGAGTACTTGGAGCTGGGTGAGCTTATCCAGTGAAGGAAGCTGGGAGAGTCGACTAGACCTTAAGAAGAGTACTTGGAGCTGTGTCAAATGAAGTAGTTGGTTGACATTTAAAAAATGTGAATTGGCAAAATTAATTGCATGAATTCTAATTTGACCATCAATAACAGCTATCAGATCAATACTGGTTAAAAGCTCTAGTGGAGTAATTTCATTCATATGAAACAGGTATCTAAAATCTGGACAAGCATCAATTAATTCCTCTTTTAGTTGTTCTTCATTCTTACTTTTTTCTTTTCGCATGTACCAGCAGAGTTTAATTGTTTCTCTTTTTTCCTCAATAAGTGGAAGCAACGCTTTTAGTAAATCAATCCGTTGTATTTTGTTTAATTCGCTGAATTTCATTGCGGTGAATGCTTCTTGCATTCTCTGTGGAGAGAAAGAATATCGAGGCATTCCTTGTTCATCATAGGATGGACAAATAATAAAGCTCCCATCCTCCATTGTTTGCAGTAAAATTTTCTCAAAAGTTTTTCGTTCATCTGAAGAGATTTTTGGATTTCTCTTCATTCGTTTTAGTGTTTTTTCATATTCTGATATTGTAAAATTCTGTCGGTTATTTTCACTCAGAAACAATGCTAACTCTTTGAGCATTTCTTTTTCCCAATGAAAAAGTGATGCAGGAGAAATTGTAAAGGTAGAATCACTGATTTTTTGATCATTGATGATAATAGTCTGTTTTTGACCTTTTCTATCACAATATTCTTCCCACTCTTCTTCTGGTTTTTTCTTAAATTCGTTATCAATTTTACAATAGAACCAATTGAAAGTATACTTAAAGATCTCTAGAAATAATCCTCTTTTAGTTTCAGGCATTTCTTCAATACTCTTTTTACTACTCAAAACCCAAAGAAATAATGGAATCCGCCATTCATTATCGTAATTTTTTTTCCATATTGCTTCAATAACTTTCTTTCGAAAATTATCCCAAATTTGATATTGTTCATTATTTTTGTAGATTGGACGATTTTTTATATATTCTTCAACTTCTTTATCTGTGAATTCTTTTAGTTCAGCATAGCTATAATTGTCATCTTTGGGTGTTTTTGTTTCAACTTGATAGTCTAGTTCTTTTGATTTTTTGATTTTAGTTTCCAACTCATCCAGTATGTATGGTCTGCAAGAAATTACTACAGGTCCGTTCCAATAATCTGAAGGTTCACTTTGTGAATGTAATCCAAATAACATTCTTGGTGAGAGATTCCCAGTGTATTTTTTAAATGGAAATTCATCGAAAGCATCATACAATAAGATAAAAGCGGTTTCTTTTCTCTCCTGCAAAGTATATTTTAGATAGTCGAATAGTAATTCTTTCTCCTCTTTACTTACCATCTCCTTCTCTTTTCTTTGATCGATTGTTAGAACATGAGTGATCCATTCTAATCTCCTATCTGCTTGTAATAGCTCCGTTCCATTAGTAACCTTAAAGTTCTTTTTCCCTTCAAACAAACTCTGACTAAAAAATTCAGAACGTCCTAGAGGCACATAAAGTGGAATAACCATTTCTGAATATTTTTTTTCTTCTATCATTTCTATCGCTTTATCAGCCAGGTGATTAGCTATTGAGAGCATTAATACTGACTTTCCAATCCCCATTTCTCCTTTAATGAAAACGTGTTTATTTTCCGCTATTTCTTTTGCTATCCAAGGAAGAGCTTCTTCTTTCCTGAATTGCCAATTTTTTTGTTCGCTTATTTTCTCATCAGAAGATCTAATCTCCCCTACCTTTAAGTTCCTCTCTATCAAGTTGAAATTTCCTATTTTTTCACAATATTGTTTCCTTATTTCCCTTAAATTCTTAAGATAGTTTATCAACAATTCTCTCGCTTTTTTGCTATTTACTATTGTTTTAACACCCAAAAAAAGTAAAACTGCTATTGCAGTTGCTCCTATTGTCAGTAAGGAGAGATAGATTCTCCAGCTTATACTTAAGCTTACAATAGTAAAATCCGCTATTGAGATTATAAATCCAATACTACCGATAATTAGAGCCATAACTTTTGATTGTTTTAATGTATACTGAAAAAAGCCTAATCTCCTAGTAAAAATCTCCAAAACGACCTTCTTTTTTTTCCCAACTTCCATCTCTAGTTCCCGCTCTATACTTTTCACTTAAAACAAATTACCTCTAACTCCTTGATTTATCACTTTTTTCCTTAATTGTTTTTTGTTTTTTTCTTTCTTTTCTCTAGATTTATTGCAGAAGCTATTAGTAATAGAAAAACAGGAATAATTTGAAAATTACTATTAACAGAACTTGTAGTTGTATTCGAAAATGAAATAAAATCTTCATTTTCAATAAAGAGATAAAAACGTACTTCTGATTTTCCCCATCTTAATTCTTGGAAACCATCACTAATTGTGTATTCTACTCCATCATCAGGTAATGTTGAAGTATAATCACCATACCAATGAATAAATTCCGTATCCATTAGCCATTGATCTGTTTGATAATCATCCCAATCCATACTTCTGATTCCAAAAAAAGGTTTTTTTGGGTATCTTAAACCGTATAATGGTCGTTTGAGCTCGAGTGGATACCATTGTTCAGTTATCATATTTTCTTCTACCCAACTATCTTGGGTACCACTATCACCGTCTAAAACACCATCTTTGTAACTTGTCCATTCATAACGTCCATCTCCATCAAACATGTATAGATTAAAATATCCATCTGAATAATCATTTTTCCCCAAATCTCTGTCTTCCATTGCTCGATATTCATCGAATTTTAGAATAACAGCATATGGATTGTAAGTATAGGTGTATTCATATATTCCAAGGTTATTGAAATGGGTATTTACTAAATCTACAGGATTATAAAATATCTCACCTGTAAAAGTCGCACCATCATCATTATCATCCCAACCCCATGGAGCTAATGCTTTATCGACTCCATATGTGTCACCATCTAAAGCAACAAAGCTACCAAACGTTTCTCCTGAACCATAAGTTTCAAACCTTTTTTGCCATAAATCATTGATTCCTATCAATTTATATGAAACATCTCTATCATTTCCACTTGAAGGTTCTTCTGAAATCCCCTTGGGGAAATATTTAACGCCATTACCTCCTGGAAATCCCTCAATCTCCCATCTTTCACTACCATAAACAGCATGCCCCTTTGATTCAATGTAAATAATTGGATGCTCATGTGAATCAAAGGAAAAACTAGACTCATATTCAGCTACTGTTTCAAATTCAACATCTCCATCAAGGTCTTCATGTCCACCAGAAATTTCACTAGATGGGATTTGATCATTATCTTTGTACTGATAGAAATTTTGATGTGCTCTTGTTACCATGCATAAAAATTGACCCCAAGAGTTATCTTTTTTTACAACTATTAATACTCCTTCTAAATCATTTTCATGAGATACTGAATCGCTATTAATTATATCCCAATCTCTAGGATGAAAGCTATAATACCCAATAAACAAATGAGTTTCTGTTTCAATAAATGAATAATAGATAAATGCCTCTAGAGGATAAATTCCAACATTTTCCCAATTATCATCACCAATCCAATTATCATCATAATCAAATCTAGTGAGGAAATCTGCTTGATAATTTGAATCTTCAGTGTCTTGATACCAAACAGGTGCCCAATAATAAGCAATTTCTTCTTTAGAGAAATCTTGACTTTTTATATCTTTAACAAAACAAAAAGCAGTCAATAATACTGAGAAAAGGATTACTTTAGATAGAAATTTGAATTTTAATATCTTCATTAATTATTTTCTCCAAATTAATTCTCTACTTGATTGAATAGCTGTTATATCTCCTTTGATAGTAAATAATAAAATTAAAAATATCAACTGAATCTAGTAAATCCAGCTTCACATTTGTATATTCCAATCCAAACATCTACTTATTAACTATCACTACATATTTTATGTATTTTCTTATTTAAAGACATAATTATTAACTATAACAAATAATGGATATTTTAGAAAAATGATACTTCTGTCCTTTAAGATGAGTATTGCTTTGAGATTTGAGAATATTGGATTAATGAGTATTTAAAGGAAATTACTAATAATATTGTAATGATAATAAAAAATAATTCTTGAAAAGGAAGTATAATTATGGAGTTTAATATTAATGAATATATATCAAAAATTGTAAATGGAAATTGGAGTGAATTAAATTTCCAAAATCGTTTTGAAGGTATATTAGCTATTCAGATTCTAAATAAAATTCTAGAATTTGTAGATGAAGGGAATCAATTAGATTATAAAGAGAATTTATCATATAAAGAAAAATTAGGTAAAATTGCCTGCCATTTTTCTAATCATAATGGTGGATGTATTGTTTTTGGTATAAAAGAAAACATCCTCACAAAAGAAAGAGAAAAAAAAGGCATAAGTAATAGTTTGCCTCAATTTAGAGAGAGAGTTTCAAACAAATTTAGAACTATTTGTCAACCTGCACCTAAAATCAAAATTATTGACTTGTCTATTGATGTTAACAAAAATTTCGTTATTGTCTCTTTTTCGCCAATTTCAAAGGAAGCTGAACCAATATCATATAAAGGCAAGTACTATAAAAGAGTAGGAGAAGCAACAATTCCTGATAATTATATAGATATTGCGAGAAATTTTCCTAATTCCTTAATTTCACAATTACTAAAATCGTTTCATATTTATACTCAGGATGACCTAGATATTTTATGGAAGCGGATTAACCATTTTAATTATAACCAAAAAATAGTTATCGAAAACCTTCTAGATATTGAGAAAGAAAATATTGATTTATTATCAAGAAAAGACAATATTATCATTCATGGATTTCGGGGTTCAGGTAAGACTACTTTAACTTATAAAATTCTAAATTTTATTTTAAAAAGATTTTCAAAAAATTCAACACTAATACTTTTACCTAAAGAGAATGTAGAATTAATAGATATTAGTAATATAAATTTAAAAATAAATATTGTAGTTGTTTGGGATGACATCCCTAGCTCTCTAAAATCTAATATTACTCATAATATAATGAAAAATATAAAACAGATTTCTCAATTGTCTCGACAAGAAAAAGTAGTATTTAAAATTCTTGGAAATTATAGAAATGAAGATATAAAAATTTTGATTGAAAGTGGTATTTTAACTGATCAATTTTTCATGGATACATTTTTTATTGAAACAAAGGTTTTGGATAACAATAAGCTAATTAGAGAAGCATTGAAATTATTTCTCATAGCTTTCAAGCTTAATCTAAAATCTGAAGAAGAGCTTAAGCTAAATTTACTAACAAATAAAATTAACAAAAATCCTACTATAGGTTATCTGGTTTCATTGCTAAATTTCATAAAATATTATTATGATACTAAAATAATTAAAGATATTTCATTAGATTTCATTGGAAACCTTCCTTCAAACTTAGATTCTGTTTGGAAAAATAACTATTCTCTTCTTGATATGCAATCAAAAAAAATTTTACATTCAATCAGACTACTTTTTGAATTCAATCAATCATTAAAAATTAATATTGTTAAATTTTTATTCCTTAATTATTTTGAAGGCGAGGAATTAATTTTTAGAGATCGAATTAATGATTTAATACAACTTGGTTGGTTTTCATTATCAAATGATAATTTATTGATTTGGGATGCTAAAATTGAAAGTATACCATTAGAGACAAAACAAGATATTGATAGCAAACTTTTTTCCCATTTAATTGATATTATAAAAAGCAGTATAGTTAATATAGATAAAATTTATGCTGTTAATTGGATTAATAACATAGCTCAGAAAATAGTACTGAATTCAAGAACACAATCAGAAATCAGAAGATCACTAGAACTATATGAATATTCTAATGAGCTAGTAGAAAATGCTTGGTCATATTTTGGAATAGCATTAAATTATCAAACACTTTTCGAAATTAATACTAAAGGAAATCTTTTGGAATACATTAATTTTATTGAGGATGCAATAGAGTTCTATAAGATAGCTGATACACTAAATCCAGGTTCGTTCCCAATTTTGAATAATCTTGGTTCATGTTATCAAAAAATAGCAAAAACTAAACATATTTCTGAAAGACGAGATTTACTTCAAAAAGCTATTGAGTATTATAATTTAGCAAAGCAAGTTTCTCCTAATAGTCCTGTAGTTTATATTAATGAAGCTAATATTCTATTCGATATTTCTGTTATTGATTTACAAGAAGATGTACTAAAAGATTGGAAGGAATTAGATGAAAGAAGTAATGAAATCTTAAAATTAACACAAAAAGCTAATAATTTACTGCCATTTTTTATGATAATTAATAAGAAAGAAACTATTAGATATGAAAGTCACATCCTCGAATTAGAAGGAAGAATATTTTCTGCAAAAGGGAATTCATTGAAAGAAACCATATATTACGAAAAGGCAGAAAAATATTTTCTTAATGCTTTTAAACTCAACGAAAAACTTTTTCATGTTTTTCTTGGGATTGCAAGAGTTAATTATAATAAATCTATGCTCTCAAATTTTAAAGATAAAGATAGTATACATAAAGCACTATCTTTTCTTATTAAACATGCTGAATTTATGGGAGAGGAAACTATTGAAAATTATGTATTGAAATTACGATGTAAACATGCACTTTTGGTAGGAAAGCTCAGAAAAGATGTCTTGCAAGGAATGATTTCAATTGATAAAGAATTAATTAATTTATATAAAAAGAAACCAATTTATACTAGAGATAGTGCTATCTTAGTATTCTGGATGCAATTTAGATCAGAAATAACTAGAAACTCTCCATTAATCAAAATAAGGAAAAAATATATTATAAAATATGTTGATACATCTTTACTATACCTTTCTATTTATCCATTTGAAAATGAAATAAAAGAATTCGAAAGTTCATTACTAGAACTTATTCAACTAATACCATTGAATGGATTAAAGAATAAAATAATAAGAAAAGTTAGATACTTTTCAAGAAGAAATAGTAATATTTATTCCATTAATCAAACTACTAAGTTGATTGCTAAATTGAATAATTTTAAGTATTGCAATATTTTTCAACTAATTAGACAATTAATACTAAAATTTCTTTTAGAAAGAAGATAATATTTACTATTCTGAATTCTTTTTCAAATTTAATACTGGTAATAACTCAATATTTAACTACTGATGATGAACCTGATGAAATGCTTTCTGTTTTACTTCCAGTTGTTCCAGTATTAATTCCGATTTTTTGCAAAAATTTCTCTAATCGCTTCAGTGATTTCTCATCATCTATTAATATAGAGCATATTTTTTCTCTTTTCCTCATTTTTTATCAATTCTCTTTCTTACTGTTTTTTCTTTTTAAAATACTAATTTTTGTCCGCTTGCTTTTCGGAGAAAATTAATAAAAGTAAAAACCTATTGTTTCTTTGCTGAGAGAAAAAATTGCTATTCTACTCTTTCCCAGACTACTCTCTTTTCCCCGAGAAGAGCAAAAAAATTAAACGGAAATAGGATGGGGTTCAGATGTTCTCCCCATCCATCAATTCTTGCTGCCCTTTTTTTGTTATTTAGGAGTTTTTAAGCAAAACTTCCTATTGTTTTATGAGGACAATCTCCCTTGTTCTCACTCTCTCCCCCACTATGAGAAGAAGAACTATCCTTCTGATCATAGCCTATTTCCTTTTCCTGAGTTAGGGGAAAGAAATCTTTTTTCCCCACTCAGAAGAATTCGATTTTTTTATGTAAAGGTTCGAATTAATTTGAAATAACAATACTTCATCATGTTGTACAATGACCCGTCATTGAAATTGATCAGACCAGTTATTATATCCTAAAATATCATAATACTCTATCTATTCGAGAATCTCTCTATAACCTTCATTTATTGGATTTAATAATAATAAAGAAAAGAATTATCATTCACCAATTTCATCTTCTTCATTTGTTATAATATTATTATCAATAGCAACATTATTCTCATTGGCGTTACTAGTTTCTGAATTTTCTTGAGTACTTTCTTGACTTACTAATAATTGCTTTTCTCCTCTTTTTTCCAATCTCTCTGTCAATTCAATTATAATTGATCTTATTTCAAGCAATGGTTCAATAAATATCGCAAGGAAAATTAGTGTAAGTTCATCAGAGAATCGTGTCCATCTTGTTGAAAATTCAACATCAATATTATAGAATATAATTTCGTTATTTTCTGATGAATATCTTTGTTCAATTGGTTTACTAATATAATAATCATCTCTAATGTGAGTTAAAGCTAAATTTGTTGATTCTAAGCTTATTTTCTTATTATAGAGATTTTCAATTTCAACGCTCTGTGAGAAATTTAGTATTTTATTATCTCTAGGGTTATTTTCAACCATCATAATTACACTTAGTGCATATAATCGAACATTTGGACGAGTTAATGCACCATCAATATGTAACCAAAAAATATCTGATTTTAAGACTGTGGATTGGTTAAACTTGAATGAATATTCGTTACTAATATTATGGAATTGTACATTAGTCCATTCATCAATTCCACTCCAATATAGTTGTTCTAGATCAATACCTTTGAAAATTAAACTCACATTCCCTCTAATTTTAAATCTTATATCTAAAAAATTTTGTTCAAGATTATTTGTAATATTACCAACATCTTGATATTTTTTATCAAAATCAAGCATGTATTCTACATCTATTGTATGGTTTCCATCTAAACTACGTGCCCAAATTTCTATAGTATTTCTTCCTGGTTTATAGATCGGTTCACTTACTAGTAACCATAGAGGTATTGAGATTCCAACAATGATAAAAATTATCGCTAATCGAGTAGAAATCCTTTTTCTATATCCTTTTAGAATAACAAAAATTAAAATTGTTATAATACCACCAAGAAGGATTATTGCTAACAAGATCATTCCTATTAAATTCCAAATAGTTAGATAATCTTCTGTCATTATGCTTGTAATTGAAGTATCAACAAAAAATACCAATATTGCTGTTAATAATAAACTAAATCCTAAAATCCCATATAACTTCCAATTCAAATTTCCTTTCATCTAATTTTCACTATTACTTTATTGAAAAATCTTATATAAATACATAATTAATTTTACTTTCGTTTATCTCCCCGTCAGATTTATTTGCTTGACTTAAGTAAATATTGTTTTGGTGTTTAAATGATTTTCAGAAAGAGGAAAAAAGAAAGACTAATTATGGTTTGTTATGATAATTATTTGTGCTATAGATGTGGAAGTTATTCAGAAATTGTTCATGCTCATTATTATCCTTTAATTTATGAAAATGGAGAATATATCGAGAATCCACAACAAGGAAGACGTTTGGAATTTTTAACTAAAAAGAAATATGGAAAAATTATCTCCAAATATTTTCCCAATTATTTTAAGGATTATTCTAAAACAGCTGAACAATCATATTTCATGAATCATTGTCAACATTGTAAAGCAAAATTTGGTGATTGGTTTATCTATACTGAATGGGATGTAGAAACTGCATACGAAGAAATTGAACCAGAACAGTTGTAATCGATCTCTAAAGTCCATTCTTTTTTCATTACTTTCGTTTACCTCTCTAGCATCAGTTAATATTTTGAATAAGAGTTTTTTTTCTTCGTAGAATCCCCTCTTTAGTTTTGGATACTACATCCTTTCCTGAGGGTGACGGACTCCCCTCCTCCCCCTCAAATTGCGAGGTTTGATAATATGTTTGCTCATGAACGTCCAGAAGTATTAGAACAGGTTAAAATCCTTCGTTTCTGTCCTAACTGCTTTCAGTTGGTCAAGGTCACTTTTCGTAAAAGACTCCAAAATCAAGATCATTATGATTGCACAAAATGTGGTGAGACCATTCTTGTAGTTGGGGAACTCATCCAATCAGGTAATAGGTGGGATTGATTATGGAAGTGAAACTTGAAGCTATTGATTCTGAAGGAAAGCAGATATCCAATATTCTGTTTTTTACCTCTGATGAAAACTCGCATGAAGAAGTACAAAAAACAAATTGAGGATTTAAACTATTTCGATAAAAAGAATCGTTTTAAGGATTGTATATAGGTTGTTAATGGGGAGGAATTAAAAAGAAAACTCTGAGATTTATATAGTTATTATTATTATTATGATTATTAGAGAGGTTAAATTAATATGCTAGCAACATTAAACCGAAAAATTAAGATTTTTTTTATTATTTCTTTATGCTTTAATCCAGTGTTTTTCTTATTGTTTAATAATTCAAATTTTTTTAACTTCAATTCAATAGAAAGAACACACCTAAAATATACTAATGCTTTAGATGAAGGAACCTCTTGGACTTTTATGTTCTATCTTGATGGCGATAATAATTTGGAAGAATATATGTTAAAAATTTGTAATGATTTAGAAAAAGGCTTTATCGATGAAAACAATATTGATGTTTATGTTTTGCTAGATAGAAGTGAAGAATTTTCTACTAAAGATGGAAATTGGTCAAATACTCGTTTATATAAAATAAAAAGCGATACTAACAAAAAACAAATTCACTCTACTCTTATTGAAGATTTCGAAGAAAAGGAAATGGATAATCCATCAACTCTTTCAGATTTCATAAGATATTGTTTAGAAAATAGTCCTGCAGATTATTATTTTCTAAGTTTAGCTAATCATGGTACGGGTATTTATGGACTATGTATAGATGATTCATCTAATAATGATGATGGAGGGATTCTTACAATAGATGAATTACAGCAAGGGATATATCAAGGAATTGCAGGATTAGAAGAGAAAATAGATGTTATTTATCTTACAGCTTGTGAGATGGCATGTTTTGAAGTTGCTTATGAGTTGAAAGACTTTGTTGATTATTTAATTGCCTTGCAAACTAATAGATATGGAAAAGTAATTGATTATTCCAAAATACTTACTTTTCTCTATCAAAATCCAAACTCAAGTTCAGATCAGTTAGCTCTAAAAATCATTGAAAATTACGAAAGAAATTGGGAAAGGGATTTTAGAATACTAAACTATCATACAGCAATTTCATTATTTGATTTACAATTTCTGCAACAGATAAATGAAACTTTCAATCTTTTCGTTTTTGAAATGGAGAAACTAATTCATGGCATGGATATTATCCATCTTGTCGAATGTAGACAACATACCTTAGATTTTGATTACAAGCATATTGATTTAATTCATTTTATTGAAAATCTTCTTTCTAATGATTTTCTTCTTTTAGAATATCCAGAACTAATTTTGAAAGCACAATTATTCTATGAAGCACTTCATAATTGTCTCGTAACTAATTATCAGAATTCTTTTTTTTGTGGAAATGCTAATGGTTTCTCTATCTATTTCCCTTATCCAATTACATATAATGAAAATCTATGGTTAAAAGCATATAATGATATAACTTATTCATTTTCCAATATTGATTTTTTGACTGATATTAATTGGAATAATTTTGTGTATAATTTTACAAATTTCGATTTTGATAGAGATAGTTTACCGAATTGGTTTGAATATTATTATCAATTAGGACCTCTTGTACCTGATTATAATTTTGATGGTGTTCCTGATTATAAAGAAGATTTTGATAATGATTTACAAATCAATTATTGGGAATTTTGCGATGGAACAAATCCCTTAATATCAGATACAGACCATGATGGAATAAATGATAGAGAAGAGGGACGTATTTACAGACCTAACAATCCGGGAGCAGATGTAGATGGTTATGTTAGAACATTAGGATTTTCTGCTGATTCAGATAAAGATGGATATACTGATAAAGAAGAAATTTATTTTTTCAATACTGATCCAGGAAATGCTGATAGCCATCCAAATAAGTTCTTATTTTCCGGAAGAATAGTATTTATTCTTTTTTTTATACCATTTATTATTGTTGTAATTAATGTATGGCCTGAAAAAAAGGAAGATTCTTAAAATGTCCTTGTATTTTTTCAAAATTTTCTATGCAAATTTCTTTTTTGTTTTATTTTAAAAATAATTAAAATTTCAAAAAAATTTAAGATAAAACCCATAATTGTTCCACCATTTTGGGTATTTGTTAAAACAGTTCCAGTTAAATTTAAAGGAATTACAATACCCTGCTGATCAATTCTGGAGACATTTATCTCCACTAATCCATAACTCTCATCCACCCAAACAGTCAGTGAATAACCAAAATTAGTAGAATCTATTCCTATTTCTCTTGTGAAATGTACTCTTGTCTTGTTTATTTCTTGCATATAGTTTCTTTGGTAATTATTTATCTCCCAGCTAATATTTGCAGGAGTAATTTCTTCTTGAGTGTCTATTCTCGTAACATTCTCCAATATTAATTCTGTTAATATACAATTCTCAAGACAGTCTAACTCTCGCCATCCAGTTTCTATTTTCCCTATTCCAGTAAAACTTGTTCCTGTGGTTCCAATAGTTAGTAATAATGGTAGTAGTACTAGTAATTGCCTATTCATTTTTTCTATTTCCTTGATTATCTAATAGTTAATTTTGTTATTAAACTAATAATCTACTGATTTCTTAAAAAAAGCTATTTTTATTTCATCTGAAATTCAAATAAGAACAATAAGAAAAAATATTTGAATGAATTGGAAAATGATTCAATTTACAAATCATAACGTTTTTTTGTTTGATGAATTTTAATTCCAATTTTAGCATAATCCCAAATTAACCAAATCATTATTCCAAATGTAAGAGTAGCAAAAATCAAAGCCCCCCAATTCATAGCTTTTAAAGCAACTTGGTTTGGATTATTACTTAATATAATTCTTAAAAATGAACTAATAATAGTAAGTACGCCAAAGATATATGATAAAAATGTTAAGAAAATTTTTGACTGTGAGTATTTTAAAATATATTCTTCAACAAGTTTCTCAATTGGGATTTTTTTTCTTGTAGCAAAGATTGATATTCCTTTTTCAGCTGCATTTTTTAGGATATTATTACTTTCTATTAAATGATATAATTCAATAAAAGAATCAAATCTTCCAATATAACCTAACATTTCAGTTGCTTTTTCTCGAACTTTGAAATTCTCAGTTTCAGCTCTTAAAATCTCTAAAAATAGTTTTTCTAAATCCTTTTTCCTATCATATTGAGCATTTTTTCCAATAGTTTCTATAAAATACTCTTTGATAGAGGGATTTGAATTAATTATTATCTTTCTTATAACATCAAGTGTTAGTTTTGATTTAACCTGTGACCATAAATAGATTTTCTCTCCAAATCTTGTACGTAGAATTAAATTTATGGTACCTTTGACAGCGTCACTTTGTTCGAACATCAAGCCATTCAAAAAATCATCCAGATTTTTATGTGGATCAATTTCATTTAGCATTTGGTATGCTTTTTCACGAACATTACTGATTTTTTCAAAATCAATGTTTGTAAAACGTTTTAGTAATATAGCAACTTTTTCCTCTTTCTTACCCAATATTGTCATAATATTAAGCAATTGAATGCGATACTCATATCTATCATCTTGATACTTTGTACCCATTTCTAGATTTAGTCTTGTAATTGTCTTTTTTAGTAAATCTGAAATAATAGTCTGATCCTTCAATACAAAGCTTATTTCTATAATTTCCTTAGCGGTTCTCTTAACAAACTCAAACCTTTCTTTTTCAGAAAACATAGATGTGACTAAAAAATCAAAAGCTAATTGATGAAACTCTCTTTGACACTCACTACTCAATTGACCAATAATACCCATTTTAATATCATCTGTAGCATTTTCATATTGCTTTATTAGACCTTTAATTCTTAAATCTCGATTATCAGTATCTCCCATTAAAAACACCAATATTCTTTTACCTTTGTCTGTATAACATAAATGATAAGTCCAAGAACAGATTTATAACCAAATTCAGGATATTTTTCGATAAAATTCCTATTCTCTTTTTCCAATTCTTTAGAGAGAATAGGTTTGTAATATTGATACTTTTTTTTAGACATTAGTGAACAAAGTAACCTAATGTTAACTACTAAATATGAATTTCTGCGTATACCCAATATTTACTCTAAATTTAGAATAAATCTCTTAGACACCTAATGAAAATCTAATATGAATAATCCTAATAAATCAACAAGCAAAAGTAAAGGAGGAATTGAGTGGAGATGACGATGAGGTTACTCTTAGTAAAGATGCTAATAAAGAAAGTAAAATTGAAAGCAAGGATAAAGCTATCAGTAGTAGTATTGGTTATTCTCCCTTCTCTATTACTGAGATTAAATACTTCCCACCTCTAGTTGATCATAAGGTTGCATGGGACTATATTAGCTATCGTGGTTTCCTTGGTACTAAAATGGCTCTTCAATTCACATGGCATGGTATTGACTCTATCTTAGCTGCTCCCGTTGCTATTGATATTGCTCGAAGTCTCATGTTTGCTAAATCTCGTGGTGAATTTGGTGCTATTCATGAGTTAGCATTTTTCTTCAAGCATCCTATCGATGAAATCATTGGTAACACTTTCATCCAATATAACATGTACATGGATTGGGTCAATGAAGGTAAGAAAATCGAAGTCGAAAAAATGCAAGCAAAAATAATAGCTCAATAGAATCATTTTTCTTGATTCTATTATTTTTTTTTCTTAATTACTTAATCTTTGATAGTGCTACTATCTTTCTTCTCTCATTTTTGAACAATTTCTTCCCTCAACAGCTCTCCATACTAACATTTTGTTTAAAAAAAGCTAATTAATAAAAATGAATAAAATCTCTTTGATAGTTATTTAGATTTGAATTTTAGTGAATTGAAAGATTGTATTCTTGGACAAGGAAATAAAAAACCTCCTTTAAAATTTTCTCTACAGGAAGAAAATAAAAATAAGTAAATAGGAGAGTAACTCCTATTCATTCTTAATTTTAATTATATAATGCTGATGGTGTTATTCCATAGTAACTACTGGAAGTTGGTAATTTATAGTAACCAACTGGAAGAGCATGATTTGGAGAGTACTTCCAAGCTTTCTTTTGCTCTCCTGTTCCATAATTTACGTAATCAATATCCCATATCTGAGTTAACCAATGACACATCATTGATGGTAAATTATGATCGTAACCTCCAATAGCTAGTTGAAAAGTTTTTCTTGTAGACGGATTGTTCCACGTTTCCCAGTTCACTCTTGACGAATAAGGTTCATCCCATTGGTCATTTAGATAAATTGACATTGCTAACCACCCTCCATTAATACTACTAGTACTCACAAATACTTCTGTCCACATGTGTGCTGGTTGGTAACCTGTATCTGCATGTGCAACTATTGACCAAATCCTTGTTGGAAGTCCTACAGAACGAGCTAATCCTGAAATAAAAACAGCATAATCATTGCATGCATATGGATTGTTATCACATACTTTATCGTCTAAATAGTCATTAGCTATTTCTACATCTGTATGCCAATCATTACTTCCAGTCCAGATTGTGACATATTTATCTCTTAACACTTCCCAGATTCTATCTACCCACTCTTGAGGATTACTTGATATTGTTTGTAAATTATATGGGTAGCTTGAATCCTGCAATATTTGCATTTGACAATCGTAAACCGTTGTAGAATCAGGATGGTGATAACCATCTGCTTCTCGATATTTATCTTGTGAATATTGTACTATATTATATCGTCCCCGAATTGTTTTAGTTGCTTCACCAGCAATATTCCAAAATTGAAAAACAATTACTTTAATTTGATGATATCCGATAGTTGTTATCCTTGCATCATCACATGTGAGTGATTTGGTGCTAAATTTATATTCAATAGCAGAATTATCTAGATACAAAAAAATATCACATGTTTGATCAGTAGTTACTGTGATTGTAAAATCATTGTTTATTTCCTCAAATTTATTATAAGAAATATTGATATTTACTGATCCCCACCCTTTTATTAATTGAGTAGGAATTGTAATTGATAAAATCAAAGTTAGAACTGATATTAAGAAAATTATTTTTTTTGCTTTCATCCATTTTCCTCTCCTTCTCGTAAGAAAGTTATATATTTTTACTCTAAAATATTCAAAAATATTTCGTTTGAAAAATTTCAAAATCATTTCTTCATAGAAGAATTTTTATTATATTCTTTTCCCGATAAGAATGGTTTCAGTTGAGAGTGAAAAGGTATCCTTCTTAGCGAATTGATACTTCGAGCGTGTCTCTGAGACTGGAAAATTCTGTTATGATTGGTTGTCCCTTATATTCACTAGATTCTTATGATTCAATACTTGACTACTAATGATGAATCTGATGAGGTACTTGATCTTTACCCATCAACTAAGAAATTAATTTAATCTAGAAAAGAATTTAATTTCATATAACTATTACTAATTCACTATTTCGTTGCTGTTTGTTGAATGGTTTATAGTTTAGGTGTAATAGATGAAGAAGGCTACTATTAAAAAATATGAATTTGTTGTTGTCGGATCTGGCCCGGGGGGAGCTACAATTGCACGTGAATTATCTCGAGCAAACAAGAGTGTTGCTATTTTGGAATATGGCCCACATTATACTAAGATAGGTCAAATTAATGCTTTTTCTAATATCTATCTTGATGAAAATCGTGGATTAAAATTTACTAGTG
>Ga0307377_10003143_pt1 | contig 18900 bp, 17 predicted proteins | sample TR3MG_FD_202535 | JGI IMG/M metagenome (GOLD analysis project Ga0307377, IMG submission 202535) | Soil microbial communities from Risofladan, Vaasa, Finland - TR-3 | ecosystem: Environmental > Terrestrial > Soil > Coastal area > Acid sulfate soil | place: Finland: Risofladan, Vaasa | collected... | reverse complement strand
AGCCGTTCGGCTCAGCGGTGCGCACTTCCTTGGCGCCCTTGTTGCCTCCTTCGCCGCCGACGTTGACCACCTGCATCTGGGGCTTGGCCCCTTCCTTGTTGGCCGTGTCCACGAACAGGCGGAAGATGATGTCGGTGTCGCCGCCCGCCTTCCAGGGTACGATCAGCTTGGCGACGCGGCACGGGATTTCGACGGCCTGCGCGGGCAGCGCGAGAGCTGTGGTGCACAGCGCGAGTGCGGCGATGACGATTCGAGACGGGTGCATGCTCATGGAAGTTTTCTCCTGGTTATGGTCACTGGCGCCGGAGCGCAGAGGGTGAAAGCCCTTGCGCCGCGAGCTGGCTAAACGGGTCGCGGCAAGACGCACGCTGAAAGCACAATCCTGCGCGAATCGTAACTGCTAAGGTAGACATAGTCAATTCCGATCGAGGTATGAGCCAAGGTGCATTCTCCCCCCGAGGCCGGATAGCGTCCGGCTACACAGACCTGGGCGCGCAAGTCACGGACGTGCGCGCCTGCTTTCGTCGCACAAGCGGATCAGGGTTTGTCACGAAACGAGGGGAAAGCTCCCCCTCGTGCTCCCTCGAGTCAGACAGCAACAGAATGAATTTTGGAACCGGTTTCTAGACGCGCCGCTTATAGTCGCCGGTGCGGGTGTCGATCTCGATCTTGTCGCCGGTGGCGCAGAACAGCGGCACCTGCACCGAAAAACCGGTGTTGATTTTCGCCGGCTTCAGCACCTTGCCCGAGGTGTCGCCGCGTATGGCGGGCTCGGTGTAAATGATTTCGCGCACCACGGTATTGGGCAGCTCGACCGATATCGCGCGGTCATCGTAGAACACGACTTCGCACTGCATGCCGTCTTCGAGGAAATTGATCCCCTCGCCCATATTGTCTTTTTCCACCTCGAACTGATTGTAGTCTGCGTCCATGAACACATACATCGGATCGGCAAAATACGAGTACGTGGATTGCTTGCGCTCCAGCACGACCACATCGAATTTTTCGTCGGCCTTGTACACGCTCTCGCTGACCGACTCGGAAAGCAGGTTCTTGAGTTTCATTTTCACCACAGAAGCATTGCGGCCGGACTTGCTGAATTCGGCCCGCTGTACAACCATCGGGTCATTTCCGAGCATGATCACATTGCCTGCGCGGAGTTCTTGTGCAATTTTCATTTCTGTCGTCCTAGACGGTTTGATTTGTCCAATGGGCTGTTTCAGAATTTCCGAAACGGCCCCTGATTTTGGGGAGCATGAAGGGATGTGTCCCCTCTTGGTGTAATGAGGCTATAAAGCTTTCTATTTTAACAAATTTTCGCAAAACTGCGCAAGATTATTTGCAAGATCGCCTGTTCCGCCCAGTTGTACCGCCCAGCGCCGGGCATGCTCTTGCAGTTCAATCCTGTGCTTCCAAAAACCAGGCCAGGCAGCCTCGACCCCGACATCGTCGCCTTCGTTCCAGGCCTGCCACAATCCGGTGACGGCCACCCTGGTTTCCGCTGCCAATCCGGCGCAATACAAATCGAGAAATGCCTGCAACTTGGGCTGGTGGGCGCCCTCCTGCTGCGGATAAATCTGCCACAGCAGGGGCCGCGCCGCCCATTGCGCGCGAACGAAAGAGTCTTCGCCGCGCACAAGATTGAAATCGCAAGCCCAAAGCAAGCGGTCGTAGCGGTCCTGATCGAGAAAAGCGAAAATGCTCACTTTGAGGCCGGCCTTGCGCAGGATCGCGCCCGGCCCGAGGCTCTCGGTTTCGAAGAACGCCGACAAGGCTGCCGTCGCAGTCCCTTCCGGCACCAGACAACGCACCGGCGTGCCGCCTGCCGCCCAAGCTCGCAACAGCGCGCTTATCGCTGCGTGCGGATAGCAGAACAGGGAAACCTGCAGCTCGCCCGAGCGCGGCGCCGGCAGTTCCAGGTCCTGCCACAGGCGCGCTTGCTCCGCGCTTGCGCGCTGAAACCGCTCGCGCGCCTGTGCCAACCCCGGCTCGGCCAGCAGGCCGCCGGTGCCGGCGACGAAACCCGGAAAGAAAAAATATTTCACCAGAGGAAGAGACGGATGCGGCGAGGGCAGCCCGTGGCAGCCCCGCACCCAGTTTTCGGCGCTCAGATACTCAAGGTTGATCCACACCGGTTTCGGCCGTCTCGCCGCCATCGCCGCGATGTAGTTCGCCGGTGGATTGCATGCGAACGCCTCGACCACGACGTCCGCGGGATCAACGACGGGAAAAACCTCGCGCCACCACCTGACTTCCACGCGATGGCTCTGCTGCGAATCAAGACCAGTCGCGATGTCCGGGCAGATTCTGCGGAAACTAGCGAGGTCGTCGACCCACAGGCGCACGCGATAGCCGCGCTCGGCGGCCAGCTGCCGCGCCAGCCGCCAGCAAACGCCGATATCACCGAAATTATCGACTACAGTGCAGAAGATATCCCAACTGCGCATGGACGGGATCGCCCCGAAGAAAACCGAGCACCAATCAGAACAAACCGTCCCGCCCTGCGGGTAGCCTGCTGCGCGTCAGATTAGCGCGCTCGGGAGATAAGGATGCTGCACGGCGCGTAGTCGAGGAGCGTAGCACCGACCGAACCTTTCCACCATCGCGCCGCAAAAGAAAGCTTTTGCCGGTGTCCGAGGACGATCAGATCGGCCCCGAGTTCAGCAGCGACGCGGCAGATCTCCTCCACCGGTTCACCCACCGTGAGATGGCCGATGGTATTGAAACCCTGATCCTTGAGCAGTTGGATCCCCTCGTCGAGAATCTCCTGGGTGCGCTTTTTCTCCTCTTCCAGCAGTTCCTCGGGCAGAAACCCCTCGGTAAGAAACAGGCTGGGCGGCATCCCGGCCACCGCCAATAGATGCGTTTCCGCCTTGATGAACGCCGCGATCTCAGCGCTTTCCAGCAGCGCCGCGCGTCCCTCGCGCGATCCGTTGTAAGCCATCAGGATCTTCTTGTACATGGCTGCCTGCCCTCCTCCAAAGTGCACTGTTTCACCGGATACCTCTGCGTGAGTTTGACTCTATGCCAAGCCATTCGTTTCCCTGAAGTATCGTCCCGGCCGTGATCGCTGGCAAGGAGTTCTGACGGGCGTTCATGCCCGAAGCCGATGTCAGCCGCCGCTGCCCGCGCTCGGGATTAGAGGTAAAATTGCGACAAATTCCCCCGCTGCTTCAAACCAGCGCCGCTAATTCTACAGCCAGGAGATTACACACTATGCTGGATGCCTACATTTACGACGGACTTCGCTCTCCTTTCGGCCGGCACGCAGGCAAGCTCGCCGCGGTGCGACCGGACGACTTGGCAGCCGAGGTCATCGCCGCCGTGGTCAAGAAAGCCGGGGTCAAGCCCGAGCAAATCAGCGATGTGCTGCTCGGCAACGTCAACCAGGCGGGCGAAGACTGCCGCAACGTAGCGCGCTTTGCCGCGCTGCTGGCCGGCCTGCCGCCGACCACGCCGGGTGCGACCGTCAACCGGCTGTGCGCAAGCGGCCTGCAGGCCACACTGGACGCCGCGCGCGCGATCAGCTGCGGCGAGGGCGAACTCTATATCGCCGGCGGCGTCGAGAGCATGTCGCGCGCGCCCTATGTGATCGGCAAGTCCGAGTCCGCCTACTCGCGCGACGTGAAGATGTACGACACCAGCATAGGCGCGCGTTTCATGAACCCGCGCTTCGCCAAGCAGTTCGGCACCCACTCCATGCCGGAAACCGGCGACAACGTCGCCAAGGATTTCAGCGTGTCGCGCGCGCAGGCGGACGAATATGCGCTCGCCTCGCAGCAAAGATATGCGAAGGCCGAAGCCGAAGGTTTCTACAAGGGCGAGATTCACCCGATTACGCTGCCGACGAGGAAAAAGGATGCGCCGCCGGTTGTAGTCGACTTAGACGAGCATCCGCGCCGCGACACATCGATGGAATCGCTGGCCAAGCTGAAGCCGCTGTTCGAAGGCGGGGTGGTGACGGCGGGCAATGCCTCGGGCATCAACGACGGCGCCGCCGCGCTGGTGGTCGCCAGCCGGCAGTGGGGCGAGAAAAACGGCAAAAAGCCGATGGTACGCATCCTCGCCGGCGCATCGGCTGCGGTCGAACCGCGCATCATGGGCGTAGGCCCGGCTTTCGCCATACCGCTCGCCTGCGAGCGCGCCGGACTCAAGCTCTCCGACCTGGATCTCATCGAGATCAACGAAGCCTTCGCCAGCCAAGTGCTGGCCTGCCTGGTACTGCTCAAGCTCGATTTCAAGGATCCGCGCGTCAATCCGAATGGCGGAGCGATCGCGATCGGCCACCCGCTGGGCGCTTCCGGCGCGCGGGTAGCGCTGACCGCGGCGCGTCAACTCGAGCGCATGAACGGCCGCTATGCGGCGGTCAGCCTGTGCATCGGCGTAGGCCAGGGTCTGGCGATCATCATCGAGCGGGTGTAGGCCGGCAGGCAATACGCCTGCATCCCGCTTGCCGCAACGGAAGGAAAGGTCAAGCCCCCGATCGGGGCGATGCCCTGCTGCAATCGCCACAAGCCGTCGCGTCAGCCTCGGCGCGGGTCCTCAATCCGAGCTTCGCGAGCAACTCGCGGTCGGCTTCGGCCTCCGGATTGCCGGTCGTAAGCAGCTTGTCGCCGTAGAAAATCGAGTTCGCGCCGGCGAGGAAACACAGGGCCTGCACCGCTTCGCCGAGCTCGCGCCGGCCGGCCGAGAGCCGCACGCGTGCCTGCGGCATGGTGATGCGTGCCACCGCGATGGTGCGCACGAATTCGAGCGGATCGAGCGGATCGGTCCCGTGCAGCGGCGTGCCCGGCACCTGCACCAGGTGGTTGATCGGGACCGACTCGGGATACGGATCGAGGTTGGCGAGTTGCGCGATCAGCCCGGCGCGCTGCTGCCGTGATTCACCCATGCCGACGATGCCGCCGCAGCAGACCTTGATACCGGCCTGGCGCACATGACCCAGCGTATCGAGACGCTCCTGGTACACCCGCGTGCTGATGATCTTGCCGTAGAACTCCGGCGCGGTGTCGAGATTGTGGTTGTAGTAATCGAGGCCTGACTGCTTGAGCTGGCGCGCCTGACTATTGTCGAGCATGCCCAGGGTGGCGCAGGTTTCGAGGCCGAGCGCCTTGACCGCGCTCACCATCGCCTGCACCTTTTCGATATCGCGCGCTTTCGGCTCGCGCCACGCCGCGCCCATGCAGAAGCGCGTCGCGCCGTTTTGCTTTGCCGCCTCGGCGGCAGCAATGACCTCCTTCAAAGGCAGCAATTTCTCCGCCTTGACCCCGGTGTGGTAACGCGCCGCCTGCGGACAGTAGGCGCAATCCTCGGGGCAGCCGCCGGTCTTGATCGAGAGCAGGGTCGCAAGCTCGACTTCGCTCGCGGAAAAATGCTCGCGATGCACGCGCTGGGCGCGAAAAAGCAGATCGTTGAATGGCAGCTCGTATAGTTCTGCGACGGCGTCGACGGTCCATGCCTTCGTATCGAACCTCGTTTGCGCCGGCTTGGTACCGGCAAGGGTTTGGGTTGCAATAGTCATGAATACCTCCAGGGGCGTAGCATACCCCAGCTCTGAAGCCCTGCGGCAGCGGCATGCGGTTTCGGCAAAAAAAGAATGAACCTGAGTACGCTATGCGCAGTCCGGGACCAAACACACTTTCATAGGATCGACCTTGGCAGGCAGATTGCGGATTGATTGCATTCAGTCTTCCAGCGGACGGCAACGGGCGATCATCTCATTCCACGCTTCAACGGCTTCGGCGATGGCTGTGGCTTCGTCCTTGCCCTCCGCCGCAATCGCGGGGCCGAGCTGCCCGCAGACGGGACAGGTCATTCGATACACGATTTCGTCGCGCCCATCCGCCGTGCGGCGGGTGCCGCGACGCACATCGGCTTCGGCGCCGCAGGTGCAATTTCTCTTTCGCATAATTCAATATAGGTGAGGTGTGCGCGAATGCCGTGCATAAGTATACGGAACCGGGTTGATCCAGGGAAGCCTTGCCAGCATTATTACCAACGAATAGCCAGGTTTGGAGTGGCCAGCGAGCCGATTCGACCCCGTACGTTCAGCTAGGCAATGTCCGGCATGACTCGATGCTAAAGTGCGCCCAGCGAGGGCCGGTGGCCGCGCTGCGTTCCGGAAGGTGGGGCACCTGCGGTCCGGTGCCCTTGAGCCAGGGGGCGCCCATACCATACCATTGGCATGCGGGACGAGGATGGCTTTGAAGGAGGAGACAGCATCATGTGGCTGCGGAACTGCTGGTATGTGATTGCCTGGGATCACGAGATCCCGCGCGCGGATTCGGTCGAGCTATTTACGCGCACCGTACTGAACGAGCCCATCTTGATGTTCCGGACGCACGCCGGACAGCTCGTGGCGCTCGAGGATCGCTGCTGCCACCGCCTAGCTCCGCTGTCCAAGGGCCGCCGCGAAGCAGATTGCGTGCGCTGCGGCTACCATGGCCTGAAGTTTGATGCCCAGGGCCGATGCATCGAAGCGCCGGGCATACCGAACGTGCCGGAAAAGGCGCGCGTGAAGACCTATCCGGTCGCTTCCAAAAACAACTGGGTCTTCGTGTGGATGGGTGATCCGGGGCGCGCGGATCGCGGGCTGTTGCCTGACAACTTCTCCTGCAATCACCCCGACTGGAAGAACCGGCCTGGCTACATGCACTACGACACGCCTTACCTGCTGATCTGTGACAATCTGCTCGATTTTTCCCATCTGAGCTACGTACATGAGAAAACGTTGGGCGGAAGCACGGCGATCGCCCAAGCCCGGCCCGTCATCGAGCAGCTTACCGGCCCCGGCCAACTCGGCATCAAGGTGACGCGTCGCGTGCGGGACGTGCCGGCACCGCCCTATTATCGAAAGATGCGCAGCTTCGACTCCAATGTCGACCGCTGGTTTATTTATGAATTCCTGCTGCCCGGCACCCTTTTGATGCATTCGGGGGGCAGGCCGGTGACTGATAAACCCGACGATCTCAGTAACGCCGTGCTGTTGCACAGCTGCCAGACGCTCACGCCGGAGACCGAGGCGACGACGCATTACTTCTTTCAGCAGTCGCACCAGGCCAATCTCGGCGACGAATCGGTGACCGAAGGCATCTATCAGAGCCTGATCAGCGCCTTCAACGAGGACCGCGACGTCATCACCGCACAATATCGCAACATCCTGCGCGACCCCGAGGCTCCGATGGTCCCGCTGCCCATCGACGGCGCCCTGGTGCAGTTTCGTCGGCTGCTCGCGCAGCGGGTGGCACTCGAGAATGATTCGCCCGCCGCTTCCTCTGCGCCTTCGGCCAAGAGTGCTGCCATGCAACCTTAGGGGCGCGCCGCGCGATCGCCAGTGACATCGATCATGTCCTGCCAATAAAGGGTTTTGGTTCCGCATCCCTGCTGGCCAGCAAATGCGGCGATGGCTTTGGCGAGAGTCTCTACCGGGATGGACCTGTATTTGGTGAGGCCTCCGAACATGAGTTTGTCGAGCAGGGGAAGGAGGGGGAAAAGTATGGATTCTGCCCATCTGCGATTGGCTCGCTCGGCGATGATCATACTCGGGCGAAAAATGGCCAAGTCTTTAAAGACTAGCGTCTTGAGGGCATCTTCCGTTCGACCTTTCAGTCGGGCGTAGAACACCGATGATTTGGCGTTTGCATTGGCCGCGGAGAGATAGGCGAAGCGTGTTGCTCCGGCCGCAAGACCCGCTTTGGCAAATTCCAGGACGAAGCCATGATCGATCCGGGTCATCGCCGCCTCCGAACCGGCGATTTTTATCGTAGTGCCGAAAGTGCAGTAGCAATCATCAACCTCCAAGCCTTTGAAGCCTCCGGCCAAGTCGTCAAAATCGACAACGCGATTTTCCAGCTTGCCGTGGTTGATGCCAATCTCTCGACGGCTAAGGGTAATGATTTTGCGGTAGCCTGGATCGTCCAGGAGCAGCGGCAGGAGCTTTTGCCCCGTCGCTCCGCTCGCGCCGAGCAGGACCGCGATTCTGGGCTGCTTTTCAATGGTTGAGGGCGACACTTTCTGCTCCCGCTTTGGTTTGAGCTTTACGCCCGGGAATTGTGAAGGCCCAATATTCTAGTCCGCAAAGAATTCCGGCCATCTGGGCTGGATGTACGCCTGGAATTTCTCGGATATGCCTTCGCTATTCAGGTAGTGGCGGGACACCGGCATCGCCACCGGCTTGAACGAAGGGTCCGCCTTGTAGCGATTCGGAAAGTCGTGTTGCAGCATCGCCGCGCGTCCGAGCATGATCCAGTCGGCGCCCGCGGCGAGCGTGGCTTCGGCTTCCTGCGGCGTGCGGATCTTGCCTGCAACGCCGAGACGCGTGTTGCGCCGGTCGAGTTCCGTGAAGTAACTCATCAGGGTACGGCCCTGGTACTCGGGTTCCTCGGGCTGCTTGAACACATCCCACAGCGACATATCCAAAAAGTCTACCCTGTCTTCGGCCATCACGCGCTGCGCGATCTGAATGGCTTCGCCCAGCTTCATGCCGAAGCGCTCCGGCGTCAACCGCACGCCCAGCATGAAATCCTTGCGGCAGCGGCTGCGGATACCGTCGATGATCTCGAACAGGATGCGCGCGCGGTTTTCGAGGGTGCCGCCGTACTCGTCGTCGCGCCGATTGAATTCCGCGCTGAAGAACTGGCACAGGATGTAGCTATGAGCGCCGTGCAGCTCGACGCCGTCGAAACCGGCCTGCTCGGCACGCGCCGCAGCCGCGATGAAGTCCGCGATCAACTGCGTCACTTCGGCGTGCGTCAGCCCGCGCGCGCCGGTCTTCTCGTTATCGGACGGACAGACCGGCGTGCCGCCGACCAGTTCCGCGGGCGAGCGCATGCCGGCGTGATGCAGCTGCGAGATGGCGATGCTTTGCTGTGCCTTGATCGCGCTCGCAAGGCGCCGCAATCCCGGGATGTGATCGTCCGACCAGATGCCCAACTGCCCGGAGAATCCCTTTCCGTTCGCCTGAACGTGCGAGGCGCAGGTCATGCTCAAACCGAAGCCGCCCTCCGCGCGCATGGTAAGCCAGCGGAATTCCTCTTCCGACATTCGGCCATCTTCATGGCTTTGTTGGTTTGTCAGGGGAGCCAGCATGAAGCGGTTCTTCATGGTCGGCCCGTGGCTGAAGCCTAACGGGTCCAGCAGATGAGTCATATTGAGTCCTCGGGGAAATGAATTTGCTGTTCTCGAACCGCGGCCTGCTTGCGCGCGCGGGTCCCGCACGTCGGCGCCGCCCGGCTAAGTGACAAAAATATCCTCGGGCAACAGGGCCGAGACGGTAACGTTGGGCACATCGACCAGATTGCTCACGCGCAAATCCACCGCGACGCTGCAGATGACGTACGCCTGCTCCATGCTCCAGCCGCGTTCCTGCAGCAAGTGGATCATGTTCACCAGCGCGTTGCGCGCGGCAAGGCTCAAATGCTGCTCGCCCTCCTGCGTGCCGTCGTCGCGAATCGGCATGCCGACGGTGGCGATGAAGTTGCGCGGCGCAGCCCACTCGGGCCGCGTGAAGTAGCCCGGATGCGCGAAGCGCGGAAAGCGGATATTGCGCTGCGCCGCTACACCCGCATGCAGTTTGAAGCGCACGGTCACCGTGGCGCCCATTTCAATCGCCGTGACACAGCACTCGGAATCGCCCTGCGCGTAGTGCGCGTCGCCCACCGAGTACAGCGCGCCCGCCACGCTCACCGGTATGTACAGCAGCGAGCCGCGCGTGAGTTGCTTTGCGTCCAGATTGCCGCAGTTCTCGCGCGGCGGCATGGTGCGCAATGCGGTGCTGGCGATCGGCTCGCCATGGGGCACTGCGTCCTGCGCATCAGGCATCAGCGCCACGCCGCCGCGGCGCACCAGGTCGGCTTCGCGCGCCGTCCACTTGGCCAGCTCCTCGTGCGAGGGCGCGAGCCCGGCCGTGCCCATGAACGAACTCTCGGGAATGCGCACGCCGGGCAGTTGCGGCGACGTGGCGTATCCGCCCGCCATGTGCCAGTGCGCGAGATACGGCTGCGGAAACAGGTCGCGCAGGAAACCGGCGCCCGGGCGCACCCGGGTCCAACCGTAGGGCTGGGGCACGATATCCAGGTACTCGATCTCGAGCAGATCGCCGGGCTTCGCGCCGCCGACGTAGACCGGCCCGGTCAGCGGATGCGCCACCTTGGTGTCCATGCCCGCCAGGTCCGCCACCGACATGCCCGGCTTGATCTGCCCGTCTGCCGCGTCGCGCGTCTCCAGCAACAGCTCTTCGCCGGGCGCGACCTCGAGCACGGGTTCGATGTCGGGATGCCAGCGGTTGTGGCCGGTGTGCGGCTCCTGGTACAGGCGCTTGCTGCGGTCGATGGTGATCTGTTTCATGGCTTGGGCGATTCGAAATCTACCGCTTACCCGGGGACGACGTCACAAGTGGTCTACCACCGCAATTGAAAGAGATAGGTGGTTTGAATTTTCCGTCGGCGTGTCCTGCGCTGTTTGGCGCACCCGCTAACTCGCAGATGTCAGGTTTACGCCCCTGGATTCATTACGCTCAACCTTGTCGATGCATCTCACCACCAGTTTATCCAGCGCGTCCTGGTTGAATGTCGTGATGTTGGACTTTTTGGAATGATGAATCAACGCTGACAAGGCTGCACCCAACTCGGATGCGGCAAACGCGGCTGACAGGCCGTCCTTCATGACATCGATGAAGTAAGGGTAGAACAGGTGCCCGGTAATACGCGCATCCCCGCGTCCGACCTGGTATTTTCCGTCAAGCGCGGGGTCGACCAGCGCATCTTCGAATGCTTCCGCTATTCTCCTGGAGTCCCGCGCATCCAGAGGCAGGTGTATCAGGTACTGCTTATTCTGGTATTGGTAACATGTCAATGACCCGCCGTTCGAGAAGCCCAGCGCAAAGGTCATGCTGGGGTCCATGTGCGGGTTATGATTCTTGGTGAATCTTTCGGTGATGTTCAGCAGTACCTCATTCGACATTTCATCCGGGAAGATCTGCGTGCCGAACTTTTCGATCAGTTCGTCATCGTTCAGACATACAATAACGTCGTTGTTGCCGACACGCGGCTTGATCGACTCGAAGCCGATGCCCGTGGGTACAATGATCTGCGGGCCCAGGTAACTGTTCAGGTATCCCGGTGTGATGATCGGGATGTTATCCGCTCTCCTGAACCTCGTCTTGATTTCATCATCCAGGGTGTCGATCGGCGGGTGCGGCGAAACCAGCAGGTACGTTCGACCGTGCGCATTGCCGTTATAACACTCACGCGGGCCCCAGATCGGCGTATGTACCTGAACGATGTTCACATCGTTATAGACGTGATTGTCGATTTCCTGCTGGGCGATGGACGATCGGTCATCAGGCAATATGATTTTGAACTGAATTTCCACCTGCATCGCGGAATAAAGCGCCACCAGGCCCAGGAAAACGTTTGTCGTGTTGCCGCCTGAATTGGGGGGCGCAACGTCTTTCCTCGGGATGAAATATTCCGGGTGATCCTTTTCATCGAGTCTCAGGCGAAAACCGTCTTTGTCTTTGCTGACCGTCTGGAGCGGTATTTTGTTGTAACGAAATTTTGGAATATCCACAAACTCTTCAACAAAATAGTCATTGACCGGCACGCCGATAGCGCGCATTTTTGGCATTAGCGTACTCACAATCCAATCCTTCTCGTATTTTCAATCGTTTCGATAGGGTATCCGGGACACCCACCGCTTGCGGAAGTCCCAGCGAGAGGCAGCTTCTCCAAAACGCTGACCATCACGCACGAACCGGATCGACGGCGCTATTTTCCCTTCGCGCCCGCTCTCTTGGCAGACTTGCGCACCGTTTTGCGCTTGCGCAAGGCTGTTGCCTTCACCGCCTTCTTGTTGGTTTTTCCGGGAATCTTTGCCGCCGCCGTCTTCGGCGTTGTTTTCGGCGCCCGCCGGGCGTACAACATCCCTGCGGCGATCTTGAATATGTCGGTTTCCGTGATGATGCCGACCAGAACCTTGCGGGCGCTCAGAACGGGGAGGCTGCCGATGTGGTTGACGACCAGTAGTCGAGCAGCCTGCTTCAACTCAGCGTTCTCCGAGACGCAAACTGCGGAGCCACGCATGATGTCGCCGACGGGTACCTTGGCCGATCCGAAGTTCGCGGCGGCGAGCAGCAGGTCACGCTCGGCGACGATGCCAACCACGCGATCGCCTTCGACGACCGGCAAATGGTGGATACGACGGCTGTGCATCAGATCGAATGCCCGGTGAAACTCGGTTTCCGGGCCGACCGCAAGGACGGGCCGGCTCATGTACTGGCCAACTTTCATGTTAATCCTCTTGTTGCAGTTTACGAGCCCCCGACCTGGCGTATTTCGCCAACGCCTCAGAGCAACTTTATTCCACCTTCTTGCTGTGAAACTTGATGCTTTAGTCGAACATCCTGCGCGCAGCCTAGCCGCACCGATACATAAAGGATAGTCACTATTTCTTATTGGCGAAGATAAGCTTCTAATGGCGGGTAAACGGAACCTGGGAAAATGAGGCTGAGGCGCGCGACCCTGCGCCAGTAGCAGCTGTTCGAGGCGGTGGCGCGCAAGCTGTCGTTTGCGCGTGCCGCGCGTGATTCGCTAAGCGCGTCGGCAACTAACCAGGACGTCGACGCCCTCAGGCTCACAGCACTGGACCGCCGCACGCCTACGTCTTCCGAACCGGCGCAAGGTGGCAGCCCTATTTGTGAACATTAATTTTGCGATGAGCAGGCACTGCCTGGCTCACCGGCCTATCGTATGTTCAAAATTGGCAAGTTCTATTGCGCCGTATTCGAACCGCTCTCAACCCTTGATGATCCGCGGCAGCAGCATCTGGTGGCGCGGGCAGATGGACTTCGGGTTTTGGTAGACCGCGCCGGCGAAGGCCTTGAGGTAGCCGCGCAGCGCCGACAAATTCACGATCTCGTCGACGAAGCCATAGCGCGCGCAGTAGGCCGGGCGCGAGGTGTCGTGGTATTTCTGCGCCATCTCGTTCATTTTCTGCGCCAGCGGTTCTAGGGGTTTACCCGAGTCCTTGTCCTTGATCGCGCGGCGCGCGTAGGTCGCAACCGCGGCGGTCTCTCCGTGCATGACATAGATCTCGGTGGCAGCCGTGCCCAGGGTGAACGCGTTCTGGCGGTTGGCGGTGGGTCCGCCCATGATGTAGTGCGCCGCGGCGCTGCCCTTCCTCAGCACCACCAGCATCATCGGGATGTCCGCGTTCTGGATCGAATACACCAGCGACTGGCCGATGCCGAGCAGTTCCGCCTTCTCGGCGATGTCGCCGACGTCGATGCCGGTCGTGTCCTGGAACCAGATCACCGGCACGCGGTCGCGCGCGCACAGGGTGACGAACTCGTTCATCTTGATCAGGCCCTGGCGGTAGAGCTTGCCGCCGATGCCGGGGTAATCCGCATACTCGGGATAGCCCTTTGGCAGGAGGCCCTGGCGGTTGCCGATGGCGCCGATGAGCATGCCGTCGATTTTCACCAGGCCGGTGTACACCTCCGGCCCGTAGCCCGGGCGGAATTCCATGTGCTCGCTGCCATCGACCAGGCGCGCGAGGATGTCGTCGAAGGAGTAATCCGACTTCTGGTTGAACGGCAGCAGGTGGTAGAGGTCCGAGGCCGGCAGCTGCGGCTCGGCCGGCTCGGTCACGCGAAAGAACTTCGGGTCGTAGGCCGGGATCATGCGCATGTATTCCTTGATGCCGTCGAGCACGCCCTTTTCTTCGTCGCACACGCGCGTGAAAAAGCCGGTCGCATCGTAATGGGTGGAAACGCTGCCCGGCGGCTTGCTTTTCATATCGCGCGTCACCGCGATCAGCTGCTCCAGCCCGGCGACATCGAAGCCGCCCTGCGGCGCCATGCCGGAGACGATGCCGACGCCGCCGACGGCGATGTTGGCGTCCTTGTGCGCAATCAGGATGGTCGGGCTGATCGCCTGGTAGCCGCCGCCCGCGGGGTTGGTGCCGTAAATGCCGGCGAGCACCGGTATGCCGGCCTGCTCGAGCTCGGCGTGGCGGAAGAACGGCGCGCCCGAGCCGCGGCGGTCGGCGTAGAACTTCTCCTGGTCGGGCAGCTTCACGCCGCTGCAGTTCACCAGCCACACCAGCGGCACGTGCAGGCGCTTGGCGAGGTTGGTCACGCGCAGGATGTTGTCGGGCTGCCCGGCGATCCAGGCGCCGGCGAGCACCTTGTTGTCGAAGCCGATGATCACCGCCCAGCGGCCGGCGATCTTGCCCAGGCCGTCGACCACGTTGGTCGTGCCCTCTTCGTTGTCCTCGGGGTTGTACAGGCTGTGCAGCGGCTGCCAGGTGCCCGGATCGACCAGGTATTCCAGGCGCTGGTACACGGTCAGTCCGCCGCGTTCGTTGATTTTCGCTGTTGGGATGCCGACCTCCTCCGCTGCTTTTTTCGCGGCGGCGATCTCTGCTTCGACCGCCTCGAGTTTGGTGCGGCTGTCCTGCGTGCGCGCGATGCGGTTTTCCTTGAGCGGCTTGCCGAAGCCCGGCATTTTTTCGAAATAGGGTCTCATGCGGATTCTTCCTTCAAGATAGATGAAGCTTTGCGGAAAAAAAGGGGCAGAGCAACCCGGCTCGGCCCCCATTTCCCCTTCTTCCAACTTCCCCTTTTGTTCTACTCGCGGTTGGGCGTAGTCCCGCAGGCCATGCCCGAAATGATGATCTTCTGGATATTCGACGTGCCTTCCACGACCTGCAGCGACTTGGCGTCGCGGTAGAAGCGCTCGGCCGGATACTCGGTGGAAAAGCCGAAAGAGCCGTAGATCTTCATGCACTCGTTGGCCGCGTGCACCGCTGCCTCCGACGCGGCGAACTTGGCGACCGAGGTCTCGTACTGGTTCGGCTTGCGATTGTCTTTCAGCCACGCCGCCCGGTAGACGAGCATCTGCGCTGCCTGGTGCTCAACCGTCATCTCGGCGATCTGCGCCATGATCATTTGGTGCTGCGAGATCGGCTTGCCGAACTGGGTGCGCTCATTCGCGTACTGGATGGCGATGTCCAGCGCCCCGCCGGCGACGCCCAGCGCGCCCGCGGCGCAGCCCAGCCGCGTCTGGTTCAGCTGCCACATGCAGATGCGGAAGCCGTCGCCCGGCTTGCCCAGCACGTTTTCCTTCGGCACTTTCATGCCGTCGAACGCGAACTCGCCGGTCGGCGCGCATTTCAGGCCGAGCTTGGTCTCGATCGCGCGCGCAGTGCAGCCTTTCCAGTTCTTCGGCTCGATGATGAAGGCAGTCATGCCCTTGTTGCCCGCCGCGCGGTCGGTGTAGGCATAGAGCAGGCCTGCGTGGCCCACGTGCGCCTGCGAAATCCACATCTTGCTGCCGTGCACCTCCCAGTGATCGCCCTTGTCGATGGCGTGGGTCTTCATGCTGGCGACGTCGGAGCCGGTATTGGCCTCGGTCATGGCGAAGAAACCGAGCTGCGTGCCGGCCACCCAGCCGGGGACGTATTTCTTCTTCTGTGCCTCGGTGCCGAACTTGGTCACGGTCAGCGCCGGTCCGAGATTCTGCATGTTGAACGGCAGCCGCCAGGACGCCGAAATCTTGGCGATCTGCTCGGCCATCAGCACCGATTCCATGTAGCCCATGCCGCTGCCGCCGAGTTCTTCCGGCAGCGCGCAGGAGAAGAAACCGAGTTCTCCCATTTTCGCGACGCGATCGGCGCGGAACTCGTGCTTTGCCTCCTCGGCCGCGAGCGTCGGTGCAATCTCTTCCGCCGCAAACCGTTTCGCCGTGTCCTGGATCAGCCGCTGCTCTTCAGTCAATTCGAAATTCATCTTTGCCTCGTCTTTGTTTATAGCTTGCCATTCATCATTCGAGCACCATGAGGAGCGCCTCGTCCTCGACGCTGTCCCCGACCTTCACCTTGATTTCCTTCACCGTGCCCCCGCTGGGCGCGTACACGGTATTCTCCATTTTGAGTGCTTCGATGACGACGAGTTCATCGTCTTCTTCTACCTTCGCACCCGGTTCGACCAGCACGGCCAGGACTTTTCCTGCCAGCGGAGCCAAAACTTCTGCCATGGTTACTCCTCTCTCAATTAGGTTTAATGGTGTATGGTCAAACGTCCGCTGCGCGGCACTGCAGCGCAGGCGATCGGGGCGGCGGGGTGCGCAGCGCCGAACGGACAGCGTAAGCTAGCACAAAGCGGGCGGTTGCAGTTCGATCAGGATCAAGCGCCGTGCAATCGCGGCGAAATTCGTTTCATTTCCATGACTTGTGGCTACGAATTGCAACTGCACGCAGGATGCGGCGCGCAGCTTCTGACCGCTTCGGCACACCCCATGGCGAGGCTTGAGCCGCGGCGCTATCATACGTTCATGAGCAAGATCGACGGCAACAAGCGCTGTCCCTGGTGCCTGGGCAGCGAAGCCTACCTCGCCTACCACGACCTGGAATGGGGGGTGCCGCTGCATGAGGAGCGCGCCCTGTTCGAACTCCTGATCCTCGAAGGTGCGCAAGCCGGCCTGTCCTGGTCCACCATCCTCAATAAGCGCGACAACTACCGCAAGGCGTTCGATGGTTTCGACGCGCGTAAGATCGCCCGCTATTCCGAGAACAAGTTCGCGGATCTGCTCGCCGATGCAGGCATCGTGCGCAACCGGCTCAAGATCGCCGCTGCCATTCAAAACGCCAAGGCCTTCCTCGCGGTACAAAAGGAATTTGGATCGTTCGACAGTTATGTCTGGCGCTTTGTCGGCGGCAAGCCGAAGCAGAGCCGCAGACGCAGCATGAAACAGGTGCCCGCGCGCACGCGCGAATCCGATGCGATGAGCGAGGACCTGCAGCGGCGCGGCTTCAAGTTCGTGGGCTCGACCATCTGCTACGCATTCATGCAGGCCACCGGCATGGTCAACGATCATTTGATCGATTGCTTTCGGCACGCGCAAGTGCAGGCCGCGCGATGAGCCTGCGGCCGCTACTGCTGCTCGCGGTCCTGCTGGCAGCGTCGCCCATCGCAGCGGCGGGAAACGGCGATTCGGCAAATGCGGTGTTTCTGGTCGCCTCGCCGGCCTTGGTCGATCCCAATTTCCGCCAGTCCGTAGTCCTCGTCACCCGGGCTCCGGATGGCAGCGACGTGGGCTTCATCATCAATCGTCCCGGTCCGCGCTCGCTCGCGCAGATCCTGCCCGGCAGCGACCTGATGAAGCGCTTCACCGAGCCGCTATACCTCGGAGGTCCGGTGCAAGCCGCGGACCTGTTCGCCATATTCCGCGCGAAGAAAAACCCGCCGGGCGCCCTGCGGGTGCTCGGCGACCTGTCCTTCGCCCTGGATCCCGCAGTGGTGGAGCAATTGCTGCACGCCCCGCCCGAGCAGCTGCGTTTCTTCAACGGCTACGCCGGCTGGGCGCCCGGACAGCTGGCGCTCGAATTGGACGGCGGCGGCTGGTACGTGCTCCATGCCGATGTCGCGACCGTGTTCCGCAAGCACATGGACACGCTGTGGGAAGAACTGCTGGCGCGCGCACGCGCCGTCACCGCGTCCGTGCACCCGCGCAGCGACCTTGGCACCTCGGGCAAGGGGCGTCTTATCGCCGTCCGCCTGCCCTAAGCGCGATCAGCTGTCCGGCGTCAGCAGCGACACACCCAGGCGCGCGCGGCGCGTCAGCCACAGGTTCGGCCGATAGCGCGGATCGGCATAGAGCTTCATCATGTTGTCGAGCACCTTGAGCACCTTGGCCGGTCCCAACACGTCGCCGAAAGCCATGGGTCCGTGCGGGTAGTTGAGCCCCAGGGTCGCGCCCTTGTCGACGTCGGCCGGGGCCGCGGTCCGGCTCTGCGCGAGATGGCAGCCTATGTTCACGATCAGGGCCACGATGCGCTGGGCGACGAACCCCGGGCTGTCCTTGATCACCGTCACCGGCACGCCGTCGCTCGCGAGCAGTCCGTGCGCCGCGTCGCGGTAAGCCGGGTCGGTAATGGGCGTGGTCATGATGGTGCGCCGCTTGACCATGGGGAACAGCGTATCCACCGCCACCGTGCGCTTCGCATCCAGGCCCTGCTCCACCGCGCAAGCAGTCGCATCGTCGCCGTAGGGGGTCACCAGGATCAGCGCATGCGCGCTGGGTATGGCCCCGCTCTCCAGCGGCACGTTCATCGTCTTCAGCAGCGCCGCGAGCGCGGCATGGCCGTCGGGTTCGGCGTGGCTTACCCAGACGCTCTGCGGCCGCGCGGAAGGCGCCGCGTGCTCGGCCGGCACTACCGCCTTGCCCTCTGCATAGTCGTAGAAACCCTTGTTGGTCTTGCGCCCGAAAATGCCTGCCTCGTAGCGGCTGCGCATCAGTTGCGCCGGGCGATAGCGCGGCTCGTGATAGCACTGCTCGTAGATGGCGACGCTGGCGGGCTGGCTCACGTCGAGCCCGGTAAGCTCCATCAATTCGAACGGACCCATGCGAAAACCCGCGACATCGCGCATGACGCGATCGATGTCGACGAAGCCGGCGATGCCCTCCGAAGCGATATGCGCCGCTTCGACGCCGAAGCCGCGGCCCACTTGGTTGACGATGAAGCCCGGCGCATCTTTCACGCGTACCGGCTCGCGGCCCATGCGCCGGCCGACCTCCATCAAGGCGTCGCCTACCTCGGGCGCGGTGCGCACGCCGTCGATCACCTCGACCAGTTTCATCAGCGGCACCGGGTTGAAGAAATGCATGCCGGCAAAGCGCTCCGGCGCTTTGAGCTTCGCGGCGATGGTGGTCACCGCAAGCGAGGAGGTGTTGGTGGCGAGGATGCAGTCGGCGCCGACAATGCCCTCGAGTTGGGCGAACAAGGCTTGCTTCGCCGCCAGGTCTTCGACAATGACCTCGATCACCAGATGGCAGGGCGCCATCGCGGCGGGGCCGTCGACCACCTCGAGGCGGCCCACAGCAGCCGCATGCGCCTCCTTGC
>Ga0307377_10003142_pt1 | contig 18901 bp, 32 predicted proteins | sample TR3MG_FD_202535 | JGI IMG/M metagenome (GOLD analysis project Ga0307377, IMG submission 202535) | Soil microbial communities from Risofladan, Vaasa, Finland - TR-3 | ecosystem: Environmental > Terrestrial > Soil > Coastal area > Acid sulfate soil | place: Finland: Risofladan, Vaasa | collected... | reverse complement strand
AGAGCTATGGCGTTTCCCCGCGCCACTCTCCTGGGAGGCCGTTTTCCGCTTGCGTTTTCGTTTTAGCCGAATAGAATTGCTTCAACAGACCAACCCACGGAGGACCGAGACCATGACCGAGAACGAGATCAAGTCCGCCCCGATGCTGACTACCAACGACGCGTCCGTGCTGGAGGGGATCGCGGATGAGCAGGCGATCTTCCAGAAGCGCGCCGAGGCGTACACCACGGCGATGGGCAACCCCGACGCCAGCAAGGTGCAGAAGCGACAGGCGCTGGCCAACCTGCGGCACGCCGGCATCGCGATGCGCACCTCCCTGAAGAACCTGAACCTGCTCAGCAAGGTGGAGTAGTGAACCAGGAGAATTCGAAACCGATCGACGAAGCGGCGTTCACCGAGGCGATGGCGGAGTTCTGCTCCAAGTTGGCGCAGGCCGGCAACGAGCTCTACGCCAAGCTGCGCCCCGAGGACGGAGAGCACATCGAGGTGGCGACGATGTTGGCGATGCTGGCCGACGCCATCACGCTGTTCCTGGTCGGCGTCGATGCGCAGCTCAAGGCCGAGGGCAGCGCTGAGCCTGGCGGTGATCCGGTACAGGACAAGGCGTTCAGCGCGATCGAGGAGTTCATGAGTCAGTTTTTGCCCAACCTCGTGAAACTGGGCGCTGGGCTCATGTTCGATCCGGACCTGGACCCGGAGGAGCATGCGACGATGATGCAGGCCTTCGAGAAGGCGACGTCGGTTCCCTCTGACGAGGTCAAGCACTGATGGAAGACGACGAGGTTCAGGAGGACCTGACGCCGGCCGTCGGTGTGCTTCGTTCGCGCGTGAAGATCGTATCTTGCGACGACAACCACAATGAGTTTCATAACACGCCGTTGGTTTTCAGCCACGACAGCTACGCAACGATTCTGAAGACCTTTGGCAAGAAGTTCCGCGAGATGTTCTTCAAGCTCCTCAAGCGCGTGCACAATCGAGAGAGCCGCGCCGTTCCGTCCGAGATTGCGACGTGGCTTGCGGCGTTCGTGTTCACGCAGCTCGCCGGCTGCTACGGTGCGCTGGCTGAGCAGGGTGTTCCGCCGAAGGACGCAGCCGCGGCGACGTTCGGACTCTTCGGCGACACCTTTGCCGATCTCATCGATTCAAATCTGATCGACAAGCAGAAGATGGCCGAGGTGATGGCGGCCAAAGAAGGGAAGACTAATGCCGAAGTGCAGCCAGCCGCCGCCGGAGAAGAAGGAGGAGACTCCTCCGAATCGTGAGATGACCCTCTCTGCTCTTACCCTCGACTGTACCTTCGATCCCAAACGCACCAAGAACGGCTTGTTCATGAAGCTGGCCGATACTATGGTCAAGATCGTACAGAGCGATGGTGAAGATGCCGAGGAGCTCGGTTCCGTTTCTGGGTGTCTCGGTGGCTCGATCGTTATCAGCGATGAGGAGACCGGCGAGGAGTGGCGCATCAAGCCCATGGACCTCTGGAACGCCTATCAGGCTAGCAAGGAGTAGCCGTGGCGTTCTTCGAGACGCTCGCTGGGCAGCGATTCATTGCGACCGTCACCGATGGCGTTCGCCAGATCCGCCGCCTCAACACTAACATCGAGAAGCTGCTGGAGGTGCATCGTGGCGCTGCGGAGAAGGGCGTTCCTGAAGCAGTCGATCTTGCCGTCGATGCTCAGCCTGCTGGGCAAACAGATCGAAGCGACAGGGATGCTGGTTGAGCTGCTGTATTCACTGGCGTCACAGCAGGACGTGCTCTACCGTACTGACGTGCATGACGTGGTCACGGCGCTGCCGCTGCTCATCGATCGGAAGCCGATCAACCGTGATCTCTTGGACCTCAACGTTGGTCGGCATCTCCGCGCGCTGAAGCGGGGAATCGGGCTCCTGAAGGTCGATTCACTGGGTGTCAAAAAGTAGTACCCTTTCGGGTAGAAGGAATTAAGGAGGAGAGTCTAACTCATCTCCCAGTCCTTCCTTTCTGAGGACACGGATACCAACCTGTGTCTTCACTCTACTTGGTGCACGGCCGACGCACCGAGAGAGAAAAAAGAGGGTTTCCTGAAAGGGTCAAACCTCGCCGCCCTCTCCGTTCGTGGGGCGGACCTCGTCGGTAGTGCGGATCTCAACCTGGCCGGACAGTCGCCCCTCCCCGGGGTGCGTCACCTTCCGAGGAATAGCGGGCCCGCAAGGGACTGCACACTCGGTCGGAGACACCGGCAACCAGGAACGCACGAAGAAGTCGGAGTGCTGCCACGTAGGCGGTCACGCAAGGAACGACGGCAGCTGCGGAGTCTTGTGGAAGCAAGAATGCCAACGCCGGTATGCGCACTACCGAAAGCACTGGGTGGTCCAAAAGGACAGGATCACCCAGTGCTGTGCGTGTTCTTTAGCCCGGAGGGGATATGACGATCAAGGTGTACTTCAAGACCATGGGCGGCCACGTGCACACCCGTTGGTTTTGTGGCAGGGACGTGGACCACTGCGGAAAAAACGGAGACCTGGTTTTCACCGTTGACGAGTGGCGAGCGGTGAGGCAGGCTCTCATCGTTGGTCACGACTCCAAGAATGTGAACCTGGTGCTCAAGGAGGAGCGCGAATGAGAACCGTGATCATGGGGCAGTACGAGGGCGGCGAGCCCGAGGAGATCGACGAAGCGGACGGTGGTGACAATACCGCCGAGTACTTGTTGGCAGAGTATCGAATGGCCTACGGCGCCGGTTGGCGCCTTTGGGTGGCGAAGAAACGCGAGGAGGACGACTGATGGTGTCCACTGCACACGAAACGATCGAGGTTCTTCAGGGGTGCCTTGTTGAGGCGCGCTTGCAGTTGAAGGCAGCGCATCCGATCGTCGAGGCTCTCGTTGACAATCTCGAGGACGGCGAGGAGATCGACGAGGCCAAGCTCTTGGTCAAGCTCACCGAGGTACGAGACGCGGTGGCGGAGGCACTGACCCTCTTGGGGTAGGCGGCGCTTTTACGGAGTAAATCACATGGCCAAGATATTCATTGCGCCGGCGTCGCGCATGCGGGCGGTTCTTCGCCTGCGCTTCCTTGACAGCGAGATCGAGAAGACCGAGGGACAGCTCGTTCGGTATCGGCGGTACGCAGCTAGCGCCGAGGAGCGCCTGTGCCAGTACCGAAAGGAGGCTGCCGCGCTGAAGCCCGGTCTGGAGGCGTACCGTGTCGGATGAGCGCCCAGTCTTTTTTACGGCGGATCACCACTTCGCCCACGTCAACCGACAGGGCACCGGCATCATCGATTACTGCAAGCGCCCGTTCGACGACATCGAGGTACACGACGCGGCGCTCATCGAGCGGTGGAACCAGGAAGTGCCAGAGAACGCGGACGTGTATCACCTGGGCGACTTCGTGTTCCAGGGAAAGCGTCGCCGGCAGGAGATCCTGGATAAACTCCACGGTCGCGTACACTTGCTCCGCGGCAACCACGACAAGAGCGTTCCCGGCGACGCTCGCGGCTTCGTGTGGGTCAAGGACTACTTCGAGCTCAAGGTGGTCGACGAGGAGCTCGAGCAATCCCACCTGAAGATCGTACTCTTTCACTTTCCGCTTCTCACTTGGAATGCCAACATGTGGGGCAGCTGGCACCTGCACGGACACTGCCACGGGATGCTTTCCGGCGATGAGAGCGTTGCACGCCTGGACGTCGGAGTCGACACGAATGACTTTCGGCCGTACTCTTACGGGGACGTCAAGAGCATCTTCACGCAGCGCCTGCTCAAGGCCTGGAGGACGCGCAATGGGAGTGAAGATCCGAGATGATTTCGAAGAGGAACTGCGAACGCGGGTAGAGGGGCAACGCATACTTGGCAACTTGGAACAGCGGACGATTCCGCTCCTCTATTCGACGCTCGACAAACTCCTCAAGGAGATCGACTACTGGAGAAAGGAGGCCAACCGTGCGTGGAGGGCTGACAGCGAGTGAACTCGAGAAGATGTTCGAGAAGCACACAGCGAAGTACGCTGCGTTCAAGGGACCCGATGGGACGCAGATCGAATACCTCCGCTGGTCGGCGCCGGGTGGGGGCTTCCACTGGATGCAGTTCGTCCGGATGGGCTGGTGTCTCTTCGTCGCCGGTGACTGCTATGAAGCAACGTATGCGTGGCACGGGGCCAACAACGATCTGGACTGGATTGCAACTACGCACATCGGATACTTCGCCAGCAAGTGTCGGGCGAGCCCGGTAGGTGTTCCGTTCGTGCAGTGGTCGAGCGAGCGCCTCGTCGAGCGGCTCGTCGAGGTCTTCTCGGACCACTACGAAGGGGATACCGACCACAATCTGAACGTTGTTGGCGAGCTTGTGCAGTTTGACGAGCTTGGCGGATGGAGCGCAGCCGAGTCCGGCAATAAGTTCGAGTGGGACACCTGGGTGCAGGATAACGGTTACGAAGTGTGGGGCAGCGACTACTACGAGTGTGTCCCTGTCGGCACGGAGCTCGACGTCTGTTGCGAGATGCACCACGACGGGCTGCGCCGCGCGATGGCGTGGCTCAAGGAGAACAAGGAGGGGCCGTATGCCGAGGAAGCAGGAGTGCAAGTGGTTCCTGAAGTGCCACAACCCGGCGACGCGGACGATGCCGCACCCGGTCCTCGGTGACGTGCCGATCTGCCAGCGATGCTACGACAAGATGAAGAACATCGAGAATGGTGGTGGCTCTCCTCCCGCCGGATGACCATCGGTGTGGGCGTCGATCGCTATCAGCGCATTGTTGTTGCGCCGCCGATTGTACGTCGCTTCATCGGACAGCCCCTCAACAACATCCGGCGATGGATGCAAAAGCAGGGCGGTTTTTCGGTGGCGCAGCTTCCCTAGTTCGAGGACAGCCGGAGTGTAACTCTTCGGCTGTCCTTTTTTAGATCGACCAGATGTCCTACTATTCAAGCATGCTCAAGGAAGCCTACGAGAATGGTGTGCGTGCGGCTCTCGAGAAGTACGCGCAGGAAACCATCCAGGACCGGTATGCGCGGTGGGGGGTTTCTGATCTCACACCGGATCAGCTGGCCTGGATGGCACGGACGGAGCCCGGGCAGCCGGTGTCTCTCCCTAACGAGGATGAGTGGACACCAGAGCAGCACGCATGCTTCATGGCGCTGGCCACACCGGATTACGATCCGGAGCAGTGGACCGAGGCGCCTCCCGTGGCGAGCTGGTCAACCGGAGGGCTGCCGTCCGGAGGAGGATAACCCATGGACGAGAAGCTCTACTGGTACAAGGCACAGGTGACGAAGGTCGTTGATGGTGACACCATCAAGGTGCTCGTTGACCTGGGGCTCGACACTCTACAACGACTGACACTGCGGTTCCACGGTGTGAACACGCCGGAGATCTTCGGGGTGCCGAAGGACAGCGATGAGTACGCGCAGGGAATGAAAGCCAAGCTGTTCGTCGAGGAACGCATCCTCGGGAAAGTCGTCTGGCTTCACACGTACAAGGACCGGGCTGGATACTTGGCGGAGGTGTTCTTCCAGGACGAAGAGGGGCGCCACACGAGCGTCACGAAGTTGCTTCTGGAGGACGGGCTGGGGACCGTCCCCGGCTGAGCAGCGCGAGCATCTGTTTGCGCGTTTCCGGGTCTTCCGCAGCTTGAAGCGCGGTGAGGCCCGCGCCAGAGAAGAGTCCCTTCGACAGCGACGGATTCGCTGCGGCAAATTCGTTTACCTGTCCGAGGAGCCCCGCGGTGTCGAAGGCGCGTTTCACTCCGAGCCAGTAGGCGTGCTTCAGCATCCATCCCTCCTGTCGAATAGTAGGACATCCCCGTGGTAAAAGGGAGTGGAAGAACCCATTTACTCCGGAGGAAGAATGATGTCTACGAAGCTGATCACCCACGCTGACCTCGACGGCGCAGGCTGTGCTGTCATGGTCAAGAAGTTCCTCGATCCAGATGCCGACATCACGTATCTGGACTACGATCGGATCGATGAGGAAGTGCGGCGGTTCATCAAGGACCCGACGCACAAGCATCTCATCCTGTCGGATATCAGTCCGACCTTCGATGTGTTCGAAGAGCTGGGCGCGGCGCGAGGAGCGGGTGCATTTACGTGCCTGCTCGTCGATCACCACAAGAGCCGGAGCTGGCTCGGGGCGGTGCCGGCGGGGTGGATCGCTTTTGACATGACCGTCTCGGCAACGGAGCTCATGGCCAAGGTGGGAATCGCGTCTCCGGAGTACACGAAGCTGGCGCAGGTGGTGACCGCCTACGACCTGTGGCAGAAGCAGTCTCCGTTGCGCGTGGAGTCTGAGAGCCTGAACGACCTCTTCTTCTTTCTCGGCCGCGACGAGTTTTTGTCCATGGCGTGCGACGACCCGCAGTTCTACAAGACCGCGCGGTTCCACTATATCTCGGATGCGCTCGCAGCTCAGCGCGAGCGCACCGTGGTGGGTGTCGTCAAGAAGCAGCTGGGAGATGACCCTCACGTGTACACGAGCCGTGAGGGGCACAACACCTACTTGATGGTGGTAGCGTCTCGGTTCACTTCCGAGATCGGCAACCGCATCTTGACGGACTACCCGCACATCGGGTTCGCGGCCATCGTGAACGCGCAGTTCAACAAGGTCGAGCTTCGCGCGCGTGTGGGTGAGGTGGACGTGAGCAAGATCGCTGCGGCGCGAGGCGGCGGCGGCCACCAGGCGGCTTCGGGTTTCCCCTTCCCGTTCGCCAACCTCCTGTCTGCGGCAGCGGACGGTATCCTCTGATGGGGCGCATCCCCGTCGATGCACTCGACTGCCCCAACGGGTTTCTCTGTCTGACGGGGCAAGTCGAGCGCGCGAGGTTGTTTTCTCTGTCGATCGAGCGGAACTACGACGAGTATATGGACAGCGCTGAGCTCGAGGAAGACGAGCTGAAGGCGTTCCGTGACGGTGACCTCGTGTACTACTGGGTCCGGGCGAAGGCCGAGATCCAGATTCCTAGCGGGTTCACGTCTCATGGGACGTGTTGGTTTTCGCAGGAGATAGCGTCAGCGGGGGTCGGCGGTATTGGGATCATGGTTTTCGAGGATGACTCGAGGGCCTACCTCGACGAGGTGGAGAGTGAAGAACTCGATAGTCTCAAGGACATGCTTCAGATCCTCAATGTGGAACTCGATAACTGGGATGCGGTGGTGGACAAACGAACCGTTTGTGGAGAGGCTTCGTAGTTAAAAAAACGGCGTTTCCCTGGTATAAGAAGATAGGATGGAGAACCAGCCAACCTGAAATATGGGAGGCTGTCCACCCAACTCCCCACCGAGAATCACTCCTCGGTTCTCATTAGCTCCCAACCCAAGTACCAAGAAGCTGTAGTACCAAGAATCAAGTGTGCTAGTTCCAAGTGCCAAGACGAGCCTCTTGAGGCCCCGCCAGTGGGCAAACAGTCAAGCCAGTCGTTCCGGAAATAACGCTCTGAAAGGAAGTGCTATGAGCACTGTGGAAAGGAACGATTCCGAGGCTCGCGACGTCGTCCAACAGACGGCGGAGCTCGTCGGGGGCATCGCTCACAGGATCAAGACGCTGTGGAAGCGTGCGGTCGGGTGGGTGAAGGTCCAGTCAGTGCGCGGTTACCAGTGGGTGGCTGTGCACAGTGCGCCGATCGTGGAAGCGGTCAAGAAGAAGTCGGAGGTGGCCGTTCAGTACGGCATCGGCTTGCTTCGCTGGGGCATCGACAAGGCCTTCCGCCTGTCGCTGCGCCTGGTCGGAGTGGCGGGAGCACTGGCGGGTCGTGTCGTCGCCTACGGCGCGGTCCTGGTCGTCTACGCTGCTCTCCAGGGCGTCGGAGTCTACCTCGCGGCGCGTACCGACGTGAGGAAGACGATCGCTGCCGAACGTGATCGATGGACAGAGCAGGGGGCGCCGGCCATGGTGATGGCGGCCTGACCTGACTCAAGGAAGTGAACGGGAAGCTGGGGGTCCTACGGGGCCCCCGGCAGCCCCCGCTGTTTTTTAGCTTGAACATGCGCTATACTCTGCCTTTCTGGGTCGAGGGGCTCCACGGGCGACGACCCCGATCTACGTGCGTGGAGCCCCGTTTCCCTTTTGAAATCGGCGACGTTGACCTACTATTCAGACAGTGAGGTGAGCCGATGTCGCATCCGATGTTGAAGGTCGCGTACCAGCGTGGCCGGGCTTCTGCCGTGGCTGAGTTGCCCGCGGCCGAGCATGCGATGGTGAAGGAAGCGATCAGCTGGCGCGGAGCCATGCAGACCGCCCGTGGGATGCTCAACCCTGCGTCGCTCGTGCAGACGGGAGCGAAGGCCGTGCGGCCTGCGGCTCCTGGTGGTGCAGGAGCTGCGCTTCGCGGCGCAGCTCGCGAGGGGATGGATCTCACGGGGCAGGCGCTCCGTAACTCCAACCTGATGTCGATGGCTGGGAAGACTGGTCTCGGTGCTGGGATCGGTGCGATGGCCAGCGACGAAGGCCAGCGCGGGCGCGGCGCGATCATCGGTGCTCTCGGCGGACTGGGTGCGCACGCGGGTATGCAGTATGGCGGCGGCGCGGCGATTGCGAAGCGCATGAAGGGCCTCGGTGCTCGCGCTGGGTCGCTCGTGCAGAAGGGCAAGCTCGATCCGGGGCAGGTGCAGGCCTGGGCACGCGAGCAGATGCGCGGCGGAATTGCGCAGCACGGCCAGATTCGCAACCGGGTGGGGCAGGCTCTCCTCGGGACTGCCGGCGGTGTGGGCGCGACGGCCGCGGCGGCGCAGGCTGCGGGCCCGGCGCCGATGCAGATGCAGCAGCCGTTCCAGATGTCACCGGGCTTCCGACCCAATTACAGGCTGTGATGCTCGACGAGTTTTACAAGCTCGGCGCTCTCCAGGCCCTCGCTGACCGGCGCGTTGTGAAGGCGGCGTCTATAGGTTCGCTTATCCAGCAGGCTGTTGGTGCGGCGCCGGGGGTCGCGCAGACACTGGCGAAGAAGAAGGTGACGGGCGCCATCAAAAGTGAGCTTCGAGACGCGGTCGGGTTCAAGCCCCCGGAGTGGCGCGCGCACGGCATGATGGAAATTCCCGGGCTGGCGGGAGCGAAGCTCGAAGCGGTTCTCCCCAAAACTATTCAAGGGTACCTTCCCCGGACACTCGAGACGGCACTGAAAGAAGTGCCCGAGGAGCTGGAGCCCGTTGTGACGCCTACCAAGCCGGAGAAGCCGGAGGAGATGAAGCCCGACGAGGGCTGAGCCTGGTGTCCCTGCGAACTGCAACTCGGGGTTGCCGCACCTATCCCCGGGGCCTTGGTCATGGTAGCAGTAGGGTTGGTCTCCGCCGCAGGGACACCTCTCTTCAAAAACTCTGACCGTTTCCGGTAAAAGAATATAGAGAACCAATTTCGCTGGAGGACCATATGCGCGGGCTTCTCGCAATGCTCGTGACAGCGGTCGTCCTGGTCCTGCTGACCGCAGGAAAGGGGTGGGCGCTGTCGGTGCCTCTCTCAGCGGTACTCGTCGTGGGAGAGCTTTTGCTACTGAACTTTCCGTTGCGGCGGCGCGTGAGGGTGCGGGGACGGCGATTTACTCGGTAAACCGCTGTCCCTTTAGTTCTCGAGCGTTCCGGAGGTTGTCCCTTCGGACGAGGCAGCGGGGGCACCCTTCGACACGGAGGGAGCTTTCATGTTGCTGGGTTTCGAATTGAACTTGCCGGGGTCGGCCACCGCTAACGACGACACCGGGGTGAGCGCTTCTCCGAGGGCGAGCTTCACACCGGCGCGATAGGCTTCTTCGATCGAGTGTCCGACTTTCATCTTGCTCCGAAGAAAGTCGCTGGGGGGCTTGTCCTTCTTGCGCCGCTTGGAGAACTCGCGCAGCTTGTCGCCGAGTGAAATGCCGGAAGTGCCTTTCGACGGGGACGCGACTTTCTCGCCCTTGGCGTCTCCGAAGATCGCTTTCTTGAACTTGGGCATCTCCATCTCCGTGATCGACCGGAAGAAGTCTTTTCGACTGTACTGGCTGAGGTACGCTTCTTTCGCCGCTTCCGGGGCGTCGAAGCCGAGCATCACTTTGTCTTCATCGTACTGTCCGGCTTTCGGGTGGTTGCCCGGGTGGTTCTGGTGGACGATGAAGATACGTTTCGAGTCGGGATTGGGGCCGACATAGACGTCGACTTTGTCTCCGTCGGTGCCTTTGCTGTCTCGGATCTCACCGTAGTGGAGGCCCATCTTCTGCTTCCAGCCCGGACCTTCGCGCACCGAGCCCTTGAGGTTCTCGATGTCGATGGTCAGGCCGTGCAGACGCACGGTTCCTACAAACGGAAATTTCTTCCGGTTGGGCAGCGGCGGAGGACCAATCTTGAGCTCAGCCATGCTGTAATTGTAGTTGGTAGAACGCTAAAAACCAACTGATTATCAGGTAAAAGGATATGGAGGGGCGCTCTATATGATGGCCACAGTCGGTGGTCCACTGAGTGGCGTCGCCAGCCCTCCCAGGTTGGCTCCGTAGATTGCCAGCGCGAGCATGTTGTTGGCGGCCGCTTCGTCGAGGCCCGCGGCGGCGGATGCCATACCGGTGCTCGTCACGAGCGCCGCGATCGTTGGCAGAGTCGGTGGCGGGGTTACGATGACGAAGCCGGGAAAGACGGCTTGAGACGGCGCGAGCGATACGAGGATGCCCCAGAAGGCCGTGATGCCGTCCTGGATCTTCTGTGGTGCGGCGCCGGGGGCACTCATGCCGGACATCGCTGCGAAGAGCGCCTGCGCGGCCGTCTTCACGGCGGGGTACAGGACGATGGGAGCGCCGCCAGCTATGGCGGCTGTTGAAAATAAATCAGAGAGGGCGTCGGTCCAGCCTTGGATCGCGCCGGGTTCGTTGTTCATGGGCTCCATGCGGGTGAGACCGGACGCTAGGGTGGCGGACAACATCGGCATGGATTGCATTGTACCGGAGGAAGAAGTGAGAAACAAGTTCAACGGGGAGAAGGCGGAGCAGCACAACGAGCAGTACATGATGGGGTCCCCGGCTCCGATCGGGCCGGGAGAGGGAGCGCGGCACAACAGTGCCCTCTTCCTCGGCGATGGGTCAGTGCTGGACCGGCCGCAGCGGATATGTGCGTGCTGCGGCACGAAGATTTTCGGGGCAGGGGGGCTCTGCCCCAACTGCTAGAAGTCTCTCAGGTTCCGGGCGGGGCCGGCGTGAAAGCGTCGGCCCCGCTGCGGTTCATTCCTGTTTTCCGCTATTTAGATATCGCAACTCTGGGTTGCCGTAAGTCCGGGGGTGGCCTACTATTATACGGACATAGAGGGAGTGGCGATGGTGTCCCAGACCGTGAATGGTTCCACAAAACATGGGCTTAGCACGGCTCACATGGTCTCTATCTGGGCGGCCATCGCTACAGCCATCGGGGGCCAGGGGATCCCGAAGATCGTGGAGCTCCTCGAGGACAAGCCGTCGGTGGAGCAGGTGCAGGCGATCGTGACGGAGCAGGTGGGAAAAGTGACTGCTGCGCTGAACCAGACGATCGCCATCTCCAAGGAGCGCGGGCCGCAACTGTTGGCGCTGGAGCAGCTCGTGGCGCGCCTGGAGGGGCAGCTGGAGGTACTGCGCACTCAGTGCTGCAACCGTGGGGGCCCGCACCGCACACGTGCTCCCGAGACGGCGCTCCCTCCTCCGCCGGTGAAAGCGATGAAGGACACGCTCGAGGAGGCTCTCAAGCCCGTTCCTGCGTTCAACGTGCAACAACAGCTTCAGGTACAAACGCCGTGAGCATCAACGCCCAATTCGGCGGCCGCCCGCGCGACATCCGGGCAGCTGAGTGTAGTGCGGCTGAAGCCGTTGGCGATCTCGTGTGTATCTATGATGATCCACCGAACGGCTATGACATTGTGCGGAAGGCTGATCCTTCTGACTTCAATCTGATGCCGGCTGTGGGGGTCGTCATCAGTAAGACGTCACCGACGCGTTGCTTTGTGCAGTGGTCTGGCGAAACACCGGCGCTCTTCACAGGCTTGTCTTCTGGTGAGATTTACTTTTTGGGCGCGAATGCGAAGTTGGCGGAGTTGCCGCCGGCGCCGGGCCCGAGTTCCATGTTTGTTCAGGCCGTGGCTGTGGCAACGTCCCCAACCAAGGTCTACGTGAAGCCCGAAAACAACCTGACGTTGAGGGTCCCCTGATGGGCACGCGGGTTCACGCCTTTCACGAGCGCGACGTGCGGCAGTACGTCGAGCGTGCAGCGCGCGCCTCGGCGCAGCGCGGCTTGCAGGTGGTGACGCTGGGCGCTGTTCGGAAGCTGCCCGTCATCTTCTTGCGCTCCGCCAGGAGCGGCGCTCCTCGTGTGCTGCTGGCGGCCGGCTTTCACGGGGATGAGGTTGGCGGTTCGTGGGGGCTCCTCGACGTCCTCGAGCGGAGCCCGCAGGCGCTGTTCGAGCGCTGTGCGGTATCGATGCTGCCGCTCGTCAATCCGACGGGGATCATTGCGGGACGACGGACCAACGAGTATGGAGAGGACCCGAACCGCGGTTACGTGTGGGGGGCGCCGTCGCGAGAGGGAGCACTGCTGCTATCGCGCCTTCCGACGCTGGTCGATGCTGCGACGCACGGTTTCGTTTCGTTGCACGAAGACAGCGGAAAAGCTGGTTCGTTCGTGTACGTCTACGGCAACTCCCCGGCGACAGAAGAATGCGTGCAAGGATTGCTTTCCGCGACAGCCCCGTTTTTCGACACGGTTCGCGACGGGTATCTGTCCGGACGCGGGGTGACGGCCACGGGCGGAATTGCCGTTGCAAAGTACGATGGATCGTTCGAAGACCGGATGTTTCGCGACGGCGTTCCGTTTTCGGCGACTACGGAGATACCGGGGCTTGCCCCTTTTGAAGTACGCGTTGCCGCACATCGGGCAATCGTCGAGGTGTTTGTGGAGTACACGGTAGTTTCTACCCAGAGGAGGGCAAGTTAATGGCCAAGCGGCAGAAGACCCCGACCAAGTCTTCCCCCAAGGCTCCCGTGAAGCCGAAGCAGACACCGGCGACGCCGGAGAAGCCGAAGCCCGAGGAGAAGTCGGAGCTCAGCGTCAACGATCGGTACGACCAGATGCCGGATCGCATCGAAGACCCGATGGCGGTGATGCGGATGGCGCTTCTGGACATGACGTGTGTTGCGGCCAATAACAAGTTGGCGTACGTGGTGAAGGACCAGCAGGAGCGGGTCACTTCGGCGGTGCGCACGCAGAACAATGCGATTCGTGAGTGCAAGGCGGAGCTGGAAGCCGCGCAGCAGAGTCTCAAGGAATTGAAGGACACGATTGAGGCGACCTACGGTATCGCGCTTCGGTCGTACACGTATAACGACGAAACCGGTGTTCTAACGAAACAGCCCCTCGAAGAGTAGGGGTTTCTGCGGAGGAGTTTGAAAATGGCAGAGCGCAAATTCTTGTTCATGGCTGCGGATGGCTACGGCGAGGAGGCCGCCACGACCGACCACCTGAACGTGGCCGGGCTCATGATCGGTGCCGGGGCGTACTCGGCCGGCAAGATCACGGGCCTGACGGGCGGCACGGCTGACGCCGAAGCCCTGGCCTACGGCCAGAGCAGCGCCAACCTGGCCGGGCTGACCATCGACACGTCGGCCCTGATCATGTCGAGCCAGCAGATCACCGGCCTGGCAGACGGTTCGTCGGCGGACCACGCGGTCAACAAGGGACAGCTCGACAATGCCGTCATTCAAGGCGGCACGATGAAGGAGTTCCTGCTCCACGAGGACCAGCTCGACGACGCCGAGGGTGTCCTGGCAAGCATCGCCCTGGTGATGGCGAACCAGCCCATCTCGGGCGACCTGATCACGACCTACGACGGCACGACCACGCGCGAGTACGGCGCGGTGGCCGGTGGTGACGTGCAGTACGCGCTCGGCGGCACTGCGGCGATCACGATGCAGAACCTCGTGGACGCCATCAACGGTGATGGCACCGCGACGGTCAGCGCAGCCCTCTCGACGGACCTGGAGGCGATCGGGACCACCGTTGTCGTGCTCACCGAGCTCGACAACGACGGCGGGGCGCACCGGCTCTACGGTGTCTGGACGACGCAGGCCGACTGCGACGTGGTGGACTTCACCGGGGAGCTGAACTACTCGAAGAAGACCCTCACCGACATGCCGGCCGCCGACCCGACCACGTCGAACTTCGGCATCCGGCGCACGCTGGCAAGCCTGACTCCCGGCGAGCTGCACTACGTCGATAACGACGACACGATCTACGGCTGGGACGGCGACGCGGACGTGTGGAACGCGATGTCCGGTGGCACCAGCATCCCCGACGCGACCAGCGCGTCCGGTGGTGGCGTCAAGGGCAAGGTGACCTTCGACAGCGACAAGGGTCTGTCCGTGACGGCTGGTGTGGCCGAGGCTCTGATCTCCGTGGCAAGCGGCCTGGAGTTCAGCACCGGTAGCATCGCGATCAACCTGGAGGCGAGCGAGCCGTCGTTGCAGGCTGTTGGCAACGAGCTGGGCGTCAAGATCAACACGGCCGCGGGTCTGGAGAAGGGGGCGTCGGGCCTCGGGATCAACCTCGAAGCCAGCAACCCGACCCTGGACGTCGTCTCGACCGAACTGGGCGTGAAGTTCAGCACCACCACGGGTGGTCTGGATCAGGACTCCGACGGCCTGAAGGTCAAGGTCGATGGCTCGACCATCACGATCAACGGGTCGGGTCAACTGGTGGGAGCTTCCGCTGACGAGGCAACGCGGCTGGAGAACACCGTCACGGCGACGGAGAATCTCACCAAGGCCGACCCGGTGTACTGGAACAGCACCGCCGACGAGTGCGGCAAGGCCGATGCGGGCACCGACGCCAAGGCCTACGTCTTCGGCATCGCGAAGGCGGACATCTCGGCCGCGGCGGCTGGCGAGATCGTCAGCTACGGCCCGGCCGCTGGCGTGCTCACCGGGGCAACCCCCGGGACCAAGTACTACCTGGGCGACGGGGGTGGCATCACCACGAGCATCCCCGGTGCGGGCAAGCGCATCATCATGATCGGGTGGGCGATCAGCACCACGGCTCTGTGGGTCCAGCCGGTCGACTACGGCAAGAAGGCGGCATAAGGAAAACACCCGTTTGACGGGTGCTTACCCGAGTAAGTAGCTGGAGCGGGGCGGTCTTCGGGCCGCCTCGCTTCGGCGCATCCCGGAGTCGTTGAGTGGACCGAGTCAAGCCACTGAAGATCGAGTCGACCGACACGGGCGGCGACGAGACAGATGACTTCCCCACGTCGCTCGACAAGAACGAGGACTTCGTTGACTGCCGTGGTGTAGTTTTCCAGAACGACACGTCGGACACCGAGACAGTAGCGATTTCCCGAGACGCCTCGGACAACATGACGTTCTTCGATGGCGTCGTGTCGGGGACGAAGACGCTGGCCGACCTCCTGTCTGGAGGGATGTCGGAGGCGACTCACCGGGCGCTCGATGTGCTCGTTCACGAACTCGACGAGGACTACTACGAGGAGTACACCTACACGTCGGGCAAGATCACGAACATCACCGTCTGGGAGACGAGTGGCAAGACAAAGAAGATCCGGGAGTACGCGTTCACGTACACGGGGGTTCAGGTCACGGAGGAAGTCCAGACGCAGTACGACAGCGCCGGGACGTGGAGTGAGCGCCTGACCCTGACCTACGCCTACACCAGCAGCATGGTTGCGAACATCACCACGGTCCGAACGACGAACCCGTAGGGATAGACGATGCCGGTTGTTCAGGTCATCATCGACGCCTCGACGAACAAGCTCATCGCGGGCGTGTACACGTTCGACCGGGACAACGGCGGCACGTTCATCGGCGGCTCGGGCACGTCGTTCCCGGGCACGCCGGCGGCGAAGGAGTGGTTCTGGCGGTCCGACGAGAACAAGCTGTATCGCCGGAACGATGCGAACGACGCCTGGGATACCGTCACGGCGGCGGTGTCCTCCCACGCCATCGGTGGCAGCGACCATACGGCCAGCACCCTGTCAGAGTTGAACGGCAAGGTGTCGGACGCCACGTTGATCGACACGGCCGACTCCAGGTTGTCCGATGCACGAGCACCGACTGCGCACGACCTGGGAGGATCGGCGCACAACGCCGACACCTTGGCGAACTTGAACCTGAAGGTGAGCGATGCGACGCTCATCGACACGGCCGACTCCCGTCTTTCGGACGCGCGCACACCGACTGCACACGACCTCGGTGGGTCGGAGCACGGTGCGGACACGCTGGCAAATCTGAACCTGAAGGTCAGTGACGCCACGCTGATCGATACTGCGGACTCTCGCTTGAGCGACGCCCGTGACCCGACCTCGCACGCCTCCTCGCACCAGAACGGTGGGGGCGATGAAGTCGCCACGGCCACGCCCACGGCGAACTCGATCCCCAAGACCGCAGGGGCCACGACCCTCGACGCAGGTTGGGTAGCCGATGGTGCTGATGCCACGGCCATCCATGACGATACGGCTGGCGAGATCGGAGCGGTCACAGAGAAAGGGGCTCCTGTCAGTGCCGACCTCCTGTTGATTGAGGACAGTGAGGCGGCAGGAGCCAAGAAGCGCGTCCAGGCAGGCAACCTTCCCGTCGCGACTCACGCATCGACGCACCAGAACGGGGGTGCGGACGAGGTTGCAACCGCCACGCCCACGGCCAACTCAATCCCGAAGACGGCTGGCGCGACCACCCTCGATGCCGGGTGGGTGCCCGACGGCGCGGACGCTACGGCGATCCACGACAACGCGACCGCCGAGATCAGTGCCTTGGATAGCAAGGCCACGCCGGTCAGCGACGATGTGCTGCTGCTCGAAGACTCGGCCGCATCGTATGGGAAGAAGAAGCTGCTGATCAGCAACCTCCCTGGTGGGGTTGACACTACCGCGATTCACAAGGCGGTAGATGCCGAGATCAGCGCCATGACGTCCAAGGCTGCTCCCGTGAGCGCCGACGTGTTCGTGATCGAGGACAGCGAAGCGAGCTACGCGAAGAAGAAGGTGCTGGTGTCGAACCTGCCGGGTGGCACCGACACCACAGCGATCCACAAGGCGACGGCTGCTGAAATCAGCGCCATGACCGAGAAGACGACCCCGGTCAGTGGCGATCATCTGGTGATTGAAGACAGCGCGGCGTCCAACGCGAAGAAGCGGGTCCAGGTTGGTAATTTGCCGGGGGCACCTCCATCGACAACCACTGCAACCGCGACGGCCTCGACGACCACGACGAACACGTCCTACGAGGCGATGAGCGGCATGACGATCACACCAGCGGCGGGGATGTACATGGTGTGGTTCTCGTCGTCGATCAACCACGGTACCAATGGCGGCACGATTGATATTGCGATCTATTCCGGCGGTACGATCGACCAGCAGTCGGCGCGGCACTTCGGGAACTACCGTAACGGCCAGACGACAGGCATCGCCACGCAGTGCCATGTGACGGTCAATGGCTCACAGGCGATTGCGATCTACTGGAGGACGCCGAGCGGTGGGACGGCGACAGCCTACGAACGGTCGCTGTGCGTCATGAAGGTGGCGGCATGAGCGGCTTTGTCCAAGTTGTGATCGACAACTCCACGGACAAGACTGTAACTGGTCAGTGGGAGTTCGACCGTGACAGCGGCGGCACACTGATCTGCCCCTCGGGGTCTTCGTTCCCTGGCACCCCGGTCGCGAAGGAGTGGTTCTGGCGCACGGACGAGTCCAAGCTCTACCGGCGCAATGACGCGAACGATGCCTGGAACGCAGTGAGTGCAGCGGCAGCGGCGCACACGCTCGGCGGTGCTTCGCACACAGCAGATACGCTCTCCAACCTGAACACGAAGATCAACGACCTGATTGCCACCTACGGTGCGATCAGGGACATCGGCGTAGGCACCGACGTACAGCGGCCTGCTGCCGCGACGGCCGGGCGCTTCTGGTGGGCGACGGACTCGGACAAGCTCTACTACGACAACGGGGCGACCTGGGATACCGTCGCTGCCGTGGCGGCTGCTCATGCCGCGAGCCACGAGAACACGGGCGACGACGAGATCAGTGTGGCCGGGCTGTCTGGCGAACTGGCTGACGCGCAGCCTCCGAAGGCCCACGACCTCGGCAGCGCAGCGCACGGTGCAGATACGCTGGCGAACCTGAACCTGAAGGTGTCCGATGCCACGCTGATCGACACGGCTGACTCGCGGTTGTCCGACGCGCGAGCACCGACCGCGCATGACCTCGGCAGCGCAGCGCACGGCGCTGACACCCTGGCGAACCTGAACCTGAAGGTCAGCGATGCTACGCTGATCGATACTGCTGACGCTAGGCTGTCCGACGACCGTGACCCCACGGCGCACGCTTCGAGCCACCAGAGCGGTGGCGGTGACGCGATCAAGCTCGACGACCTTTCGGCCCCCGATGACAACACGGACCTGGACGCCTCGACGTCGGCGCACGGACTCCTGCTGAAGCTCGGTGGTGGCACCACGAACTTCCTCCGGGCCGATGGCTCCTGGCAACCGCCGCCAGGCGGCGTGGATACGACTGCGATCCACAAAGCGACAGCCGCAGAGATCAGTGCGATGACCTCCAAGGCATCCCCGGTGAGTGCAGACGTATTCGTCATTGAGGACAGTGAGGCCAGCTACGCGAAGAAGAAGGTGCTCGTTTCCAACTTGCCCGGTGGTGTGGACACCACAGCCATCCACAAGGCGACAGCGGCAGAGATAAGCGCCTTCACCGAGAAGACTGCTCCGACCGAGGCCGACTGGCTTGCCGCCGAGGACGCAGCGGCCAGCAACGCCAAGAAGAAGATCGAGCTTGGGAATCTGTGCCCCGGTAACATCATGGACCTGAATGAGGACATTCAGGTCAGCGAGAGCAGCACGGCGGACACAACCTGGATAAGCAAATGCACGGTGACGTTCACTCCGAAATACACCGGGGTTTATTTCGTCCAGGCGGCTTGCATACTCTACAGCAGCGCCACCAGTACCTTTA
>Ga0307377_10003141_pt1 | contig 18903 bp, 20 predicted proteins | sample TR3MG_FD_202535 | JGI IMG/M metagenome (GOLD analysis project Ga0307377, IMG submission 202535) | Soil microbial communities from Risofladan, Vaasa, Finland - TR-3 | ecosystem: Environmental > Terrestrial > Soil > Coastal area > Acid sulfate soil | place: Finland: Risofladan, Vaasa | collected... | reverse complement strand
CTACATCTAATTTGTAAATTGGGCTCAGTGTGCCAACACCTATACGATGATTAACACAGTCGACGTATAATGTTGGGCTGTCTACAGTTAGACACTTCTCCATAACGACGTCAGCTTCAAATGTTGCTTCACCGCAACATTCTAATAATTCTTTTAGGTAAGTGTTACCTAATACTGTAAGATCGCCGCGGACTGTAACGTCACCATCTGGTTCCGGAGTAACGCCATCGACGTCATATAAGCCAGTTGTGTTATTTGCTTCAACAGCCATATTTTTGTTCCTTATCTCAAGTTATATCGGCGATATTGTCTTGGTTGCCATATACTGCTTAACTTAGTGCTACCGCCTGACCACTTGCCTAAGTTGTTTTGGTCTTCTACTGTGTCCATAGCCTGTTTAAATTTGGCTTCATAGATCGCGGCATCTACATCGTTGTGACGCTTAATATAATATTCACGTAATGTTGCATATACATAACCCTCAGGCCATGTTTTTAACACTGCGTTGTTTTCAACATATTGATTTGTTAAGAATACACATGTAAGGTTACCAGCAATAGGAGTAGTTCCACCTGTTGCTGTAAATGTAATTGTAGTATCATTAACAATACTTGCTACTGTATAAACACCACCTGTGCCTAAGCTACCTGTGTCATCTGTAGCAATAATTTCATCCCCAACTTCTAATACACCGTTAATGTCGGTTAATCCTGAAATAGTAGCAGTCCAAGGACCTGAGCCTGAAATACCACTTACTGTGCAATTAGTGCCAATTTCAATGTCGCTCATAGGAGCAAACAATAGTGGCCATGCTTTGTAGTAATACAAGTTAATCATGTCGCCTGCACCTAGTCCAGGTAAGAATTCATATTTGTTACCTACTTCACTGAACTTGCCTCTAATAACTGCGGGCACGTTAAATGGTGTTAGGTAAAGATCGTTAAGCATGCTTTGTGCAATTAAGTCTCTGTCACCAATTCTATCGTAAACAATCCAAGGGCCTGTGTCAGTTGGAGTGCCGCCTGGGCTACCTTGTTTAAAGAACAAAATTGGTTTGTTCATGTTACTAGGAATAACAATTCTACCATTGGCATCAGCAGTGGCAATGTTTACTGCCGCATAAGGATCTGATCTTAGTGCTGGCAATTCAACATTACGCATTGACATTTCTGCCATGAATATTGCTTGCTTAACTTCAGTGTTGTTGGTGCTGCCTGTAAAGTCTTTAATAAAGGCTACAAGACCGTCAGCGTTGGGAATAATATACATTATTAAATTCCTTTAAAGAATCTCTGTGAGCCCTGCTTAGTTGGATAAAGGGCGTCAACAGGAATAGGCAACTTTCCACCAGGATAGCAAACAAATTCAGGATACTCCTTTTGAACTACTTTATAAAACTGTGCCTTTAGAGTTTTATCTTGTTTGATCGCTTCCCAAGGCATACCACCAAAGTAGTCGTCACTTATACGAATACTGATAACCTTAGGTAAATTCATCCAACGATAACCTAACTTACCGTCAGGCATAATTGGACCTAGTGGGTCTGGGACACCGCGTTCGGCAGCTTCCCTATACAACCGGCATTCACGTTTAATTGCTTCAACATTATGTTGTTCACGTTTAATATAAAACTTTCCGCCTTCTCTGCCAGTGGTGGTTGTAATGTTACCGCTACCGCTGTTAGCAGTGCGTGTCCATTCACCTTTCATGGCGTTGTATAAACGGTCGTTTTTCAGTAGCTTGTCAGCTACACCATTATGATTGGTAACCATACCACCATGATCTTGGCGATAAAAGTCTAGATTTTTTTCGATACCATCATTGATGATTTCGGCGTTATTTGTTTCTTTGTCCATACGTGTATTTAGTAATCTCGACTATACAGGTAAAAGAAAAGGGGCAACTAAGCCCCTTTTCCCCGTTTAATTGTTTTTCAACAATTAAGGAGTCACGTCTCCGCTACCTGCGTTTACACGAGAAACAGTCGCACTTGAACGTGGAGTTGTTACTAGTGTGCCAGTGTTGGTGATGTTGTGTAGAACGCCAACGCCTGCTGGGTTCTTAACAATTAGTGTGCCTTCCATGATGAACTGGTCTAGTGAAGCGTCAGCGTTGCTGAATACTTCGTTGTTTGGACCTAGGTCACGTAGAGAGCCCCAAGCTAGAACATCTTCGTTTAGGAACAAGATGTCGTTGCTTACACCAACTGAATCCATGATCCATGAATCACTGATTTCGTAGGTGTAGTTGAAATCACCTTCGTAGGTTGCAATAGTGTCACCACGCTCTGCGTTAACACGGTTGATTGAACGAGACTGAGCAATGTTATCAGAGATAATAGTGCGTAGGCTTGTTGGTGCAACCATGTTGCGGATCTTTGCGTTGTAACGCTGTTCTGCGACAGTTACTAACTGCTTGTATAGAACAGGTGAGAAGACCTGGTTGGTGAATCCACCAGTGTAATACTGAGAACCGTCAGCTAGAATTTGTAGTGTGTCGGCAGCTTCAGTTGCACTGTCTGTTGATTCGTTGTTTGTCCAGGTGCTTAAACCTGTTGCGGTGCCGGAAGTGGTGTTGAATGAATGGGTGCCGGCAAATGCCTGGAGTGAACCCATACGACGGCCTGTCTGACCAGCTGGTAGACCAGAGGCTGAGCCTGTCTGACCAGCATACTTTGTGCCGATCTGATCGCCACGAACTAGCTGGGCTTCAACGTCAAACATCATTTCGATTAGCTGTTTAACTTCCTGATATGCCTGAGGATCGCCACCTGCCTGCTCAACTGCACGAGCTGTGCCTGAAGAAGCAATAACTGTGCTGAAGATCTGGGTGTAGTTACCTAGGTTGTAACGGCTGTTGCTGTCTGCATCACTTGCACTAACAGCGGCAGCTTCTACCTGTGCCTGAACTGCAGGAGCGCGATAGATGTCATCTGACCATAGTGGTAGAGTTGAATTGACTTTGCGCTTCTTGCTCATTGCCATGTTTAGAACTGGAGTATCGTCCTTAACACGGTTTGATACGTCTAAGTCTAGATCTTTAACAACGATGTCTGTGCCATAGGCTGTGGTTCCGTTTCCGATCTGACTGGTTGTAATTGTTGCCATGATAATTGGTTTCCTTTATTTTGAACCTCTACTAGCCGAACGAATACTCTGTAAACGTTGCATTAGTAGATTGTCGGCGGCTTTCTTGTCGCCTGCTTTGGCTTGTTCACGAAGTTTTTCGATACCATCATCTGGACGTTTCTGACTGCTAGATCCTTTTCTTTGAGTAAGTGCCGCCATACTTGCGCCAGCACTTTTACTATTAGGACGATCTCTATACTTTAATCCGTCACGAAGCAAACTTAAAATAGTTTCATCGCTGGATATTAGATCTAGATTTGGGACACCTGGAATTGCTTCCATCTTGCCCTGTGGCCACATCTTTTCAAGTTTACCTCTAACTTCATTAAAGACATAATCATTTTTCAATTCCTTGTCTTTAAAGTTCTTACGTGAAAACTCTAATGCGGACGTTACTTGATCTTTCCTAATCTTTCTGAACTGTTCAACTTGAGGCTGCATACGCTGTATACGGCCCTGCTGTTGACGAATATATTCTTCGTTCTGTTGCATGCTTGCCCGGATCCTTGCCACTTCAGCTGGGTCGTTTGTCTGATTCAACTGCTGGTGGAATGTAGCTTGATAACCTTGAACTTTTACAATTTCATCGTAGCTTTTCTTCAACCTTGGCTGAACAGTAAACTCCATTGCTAGGCTTAATCCTTCTTGACGAGCTCTTGCATCATTGACATACTCATCGAATTCTGATCTATCAATCTTTAACTGTCTTGCTTCTTCGTGTATTGCGCTTCCTTGACCCAAAATTGCAGCCGCCTTTTTAGCATCAATAACGACTTCTTTACCATTACGCATGAACTTAAACTTTGCAGTTGGATTGTCATTTGCGAAATCTAAAAAGTCAATAATATCTTCTGCTGTTCCAGCTTCATCTGTGCTTACAGTCTCATCAAGATCCTCTTCGGGTTCTTCTGACCGGGCACTAGCTTCTGCTGTGGTGCTGTCAATGTCGCTATCTTCGGGAATTGCAACTTCGGCTTCATCGTCTGATGCCACAGGGCTAGGTGAGGAACCGTCCTCATCTGCTCCTGTTGCAGTCGGTTCAGTAGCTTTAATCTGATTACGCAATGTCTGTTCGCGCATTACGGTCATTTTTTCAGCTATCGAGTCTAAACTTGGAACTGCACTTTGTTCAGTGGCCGGGCTTGTTGGAGCCTTAGGGCTGATATCAGTTGTAGTCATTTTTTTACCTTTTCTAAGAGGGCCGTCTGGTTACCCCTATGTGTTTATTTATGTTTTATGGATTGGTTTGGTTAAATTCACCCGCATTTTCTGCCTGAATGATGCGGTTCTTCTTATACACTGCTGATTGCAAACTGCTGACAAAACCATCAATGCCAGCTAATTGGTTGCTGAGGGCAATCCTTTCGTTGTTTGCATCAACTGTGTGTTGGTTGAGGTTAGCAATTTGGTCTGCTACCTGAAACTTAAAATAGTGGATGAACATTGCTAGCTCTCTATTTGTTAGCAATGCTTCTGCTTGACTGCCATAGCTTTTAACTTGGTCTCGCTGACTGGCATTCAAGCGTTTGTAATTACTTGTATCGACCGTTAGCTTACTATTGTAGGCCTCAAATGCTTCTTCACTAATCATATGCTATTCCTTTACTAATCTATTAGTGACCATAATCTTGGTTTCGACCCATTGCTAGGTCCATGTAATTTAATTGTGTATCAGGATCAGTTCCTTGGACTTCTGATATAACTTGTGCTGTTTTAGCTTTAGCAAGTTCTGCATCTGCCATCTTCTTCTGATCATCTGGGCTTGGTGTCTTGGTCTTAGCGGCTTGTTCTGCGCTGGCAATCATCTTACCAACTTCATCATCGCTTGGCAAGTAAGTGTCACAGTCCTTAACACCCAACACATACAATGTATCTGCAAATGGACGTTTGATCTTTTGATAGATCTCTGGGCTTAGTGTGCCAGCCGCTGCCATCTGCTGTGTAGTTGCGTAAAGTTCTGTTTGTGCCTTGCGAATAATCTGCAAGCGAGCAAGTGCGTTTTCTTCACTGAGCATACCTAATGCTAGTTCTAAATGAATCTGCTTGCGATCACAGAAGTTCATGTCATCCCATGACATATAATCTAAGAACACTGGTTCTTGGCTTGGAATACATTCACTGGCAAGTTTCTTAACACCATAATCATCACCATACTGAATTAGTGTGCGCCATACAAGCCACAGTGATTGTTTAAGGCCTTCTGCGGCATTACGCACAGTATTGTCTTGAATAATTTGGTTAGGTGTAAGAGCCATTTGTAGTTTAACACCTGAGTTGCCAGGTGCCATAACTTCTGGATTGAACACATCAGTTGGTTGTGTCATACCAATCATGGCCATTGTATCCTGCTGGATACGTTGCATAGCTGTTTCTAAGAAAGCAAGGTTACCACTGGGAGGTGGCATCTGATAAATGTCCTTGCTTGGATCAAACTTGCTGTCTAGAATAAAGATAGCACTTTCGCCATCCTGTATCATTTCAAAGTCAACACGATCTGGTTTAACACCAATACGTGGAGTTGCTGTTAGCAAGCCTAACTGTATTTCTGCACGTGCGGCTGCTGTTAGATATTCTTGCATTGGAATAACACTTTCAGCAATTGACATGCCATAGAAGTTGCCAGGTAGTGGCTTTGGACACATGTTAGCAACTGGAATAAATTCTACTTCTCTTGCGCTGATAACATAATCACCGCTGTAAATTAGTTCAACAAGTTCTAGCTCGCCATCATTGTCTACGTCGTAACGGTTCCAAACAGTTACAACAGTTACTTGACGACTGTTAGGATCTGCATTAGATCCTGCGCCAACAGGAACACCATTAGTAGGAACACTGTCACGTGCGTGAATAGCTAGGTTGTTAAGCTGACTGCCTGCTTCAAATACGCCTTCGCTGTAGCTGGCTGTAGCTGTAAATTCTTCTAGGTCAAGACCTGGATAAAGTTCTGTAGCTTCAGCAATTGACATTGTGTCAAAGAAACCACAGAATGGTTGATCTTTAATTTCTGGAACTGTTGGATCACAAATCCAATAGTGCTGTTGAATTGGATGGAACTTGATGTTAATGCCCCAACCAGTTAGTTTATACTTTGCACGATAGATTGTATTGCGCTTGAAACTGTCATTTAAAAGGTCTTGCTGTTCATCACTGGCTTCAATTGAAGCAGTTTCCGTGTCTGGCTCTAAGCTGTCTATTTGACTGCCAATGTCACCTTCTTCAACATCAATTTCTTCAATGCCTGTTAGATATTCACCAGCACGATCAGCAATAAACTGCTGTTGCTGTGCTGGAAGAGCCTGTTGCATTTCAGCTATAACTGCTTCCATGTCAACACGTTCTTTTCTACGGCTTTGACGTAAAACAGTTAGTCCTGATTCTTCTGCTTGAAGTTCAAATGCTTTTAGCTGGTCTAATGTTCCTGAGTTTTCTATGTAACGCACAACTTGTTCACGAATTGGTTTGATCATCATCATACCATTTTTGTGCATTGCGGCATCCATGACCCAACGCTCAATGATAAAGTGTGGATCATTCATTTCGTTTACAACACGGCTGACCATGTTGGTTGCTTGCCTTGCGGCCTCATCATCTCTTTCGTTTTCTGGAACAAAGTCAAAGTTAATAGTGCCGTTGCTGATCAATCCTTTTGTAATAACTGCGGTAGCATAATCAACAGCTGGCTTAACTGAAGGATGAATATAATCCATACCATTTACTGGTTCTGTTGAGTCGCTAACTGCCAAACACAAATAGTGATAGTCGCTGGCTCTGTTAACGCTGTTCTTGGTCCCCAAGAAGCGCAAGTAACTAGCCATCTTAGTGTCCATGAGAGATTTCATGTGGACAAAGCGGCTGTTTGTTTTAATGTTTTTGTTGATATTTGATACAACAATGTTTTTCAAATCTAGCATGGATATTGTTCTTCCTTCACTTTAGGATATTTATACGGCGCTACTGCTACCTTTTATTTATCGAGTTTCTCTGTCTAGCCAGTTGTAAAGGTTCTTTTCCAGCTGGGTTTTGACTCTTCTATGCGTGGTCTTTGTAATTGAGCTCTAGCATTACGCATACGTTCCTGCGGAGTGCGTCCGTCCCAAGGTTCTGCAATACCTTGTAAACAAGCCAATAGTGCATAACGACAACTATCAATACAGTCATCTGGATCACTAAATCTGCCTTGTGTATCTACATGATAGTTTTGTGCTTCTGTTAAAAAGTTTGTGCAGTTAACATTAACCATCAAACTGCTAACTTCTAACATTTGGCGCATTGTGTTAATGCCATAACTTTTGTGATTGGTTACACGCCCTTGACTGTCAGGCGGATTCATAATTGGTTGATCCCAGACGTTTAATTCATAGCTTTCAAACAACTCTCTAATTGAGTTTGAGCTCATGGTATAACGTCCAGGTTGGCTAGCATCAGCTGGTAGCACAATGGGTGTTCCCATTACTTCAGGTCTTAGCAAATGATTGATATATTGACTGGGCACTGCTTCTTCTACACCTTGCACAATAATTTGTTTGTGCAACCAAGCAGTCTTTTCATAGGGCTCCCAATACATTAAACTGATAACTGTTTTGTCATTGACCAATCCCAAGTCAAGTGCAATAACACGTTGTATGTTGGGCATTCCATGAAAGTCATAATCGCCTGTGGCGTATGTTGGCCAGTCTCTGATTTGAAACACTGCGCCTTTGCCCATAACAGGTTTACCAGCAATACGTGCTTCACGTTCATGTGGCAAGTAATCACGCTCTAACTGTTGGCGTGTTTTATGTAGTAGAAATGCATTTCCCCAAGGATCATATTCAGGCACATCATCCCATGCCACACGAATGTATTCATAGCCCGGTTCCTTGTTCCAAAACTTGCTAACAAGTCCGTTAAGTCCTTTAAGTGGAGTAAACGAACACAATACTTTGCCTTGCGTAGTTGCAGTTCTAGTAACAATTTCTGAAAAGAAATCATCTGGTGGTTGTTCATCAAACACTGCTAGGTTTAGTTTAAAACCCTGCAACTGCCTAACTTCCTGTGTGTAGTTGGCAAACAGCAAATAGCTTTTGCCGCCACTTACATGTTTAATTTCGCAACCAAGACAGTTAGCACCATCATTACGCATTGTGTCTGTGATAACATAATCACGCGGAATACTACCAGTGCCAATGTTTTCTAGTAGTTTAATATCTTGTGTGCCTAGCAATTCATTTTGTAACACAAGTGCAACCTGGTTCCAACCTTCGCCAGCTACCATACAACTAATAGGTCCTGTAAATCTATATCCTTCCCACCAATCAGGATACAAGCCTGTTAGGTGCATGGCAGTTTCATAGCAAGTGCTGGTAGTTTTACCAACTCTGTTTGCTGCCAAGATACCTCTGCGTTCACTTGCACCAGTTTTAAAAAATGTGCGCTGGTGATCAAATGGACGAAAGTATTTCAGCTGGTTATACTGCATGTCATCGGCTGTAGCGATAACAAGGTCTTGCATTTTAAGTTTTAGGTCGGTTGGCCAGTTTGCATGTGTTTCTGCGCCAATGGAATTTTTATCTAACACATATTGTAAACTTCTTGCCATTAAGACATCAGTTGACAACATTGTTAGGACACAGTTCCAAAAATGCAGTAAAGATACCGTGCATGTATTCTACTTCATCACGGGTTAGTGCATACTCTAATGTTTGGTCACCTGCCTGGTCAGTGTTTACTTGAAAAACAACTGAGCAAGCAGTTGGTGTATGCCATTCAACACCAAAGTTTAAGCAACTATCTTCATTGCTGGCGATGTTTGCAGTTCTTGCGTCCATATTAACCTCCAATTTTGTTCCATGTATTGTTAATATCAATCATAACATGGTAAAGTTCTCTAACACTTTGACTTAGTGCTAGTATTTCAGCTGGACTAGCTGGCCATTCTTCAATATTTTTGATATTATCTGGCTTGTCAACCAATACAGCTTGCAGTCTTTCAGCAGTTAATCGTAAACAATGCTCGACTTGACCAGGAAAGCGTGTTTTAAACGCTTCTCTGTGAGCTCCGTTGACTTTTTGTGCTATAATTGTGTCACGAACCATACGCTCTTGTTGAGCTCTATGAATCTCTTGATCCCTAATTTCGCTAGACATTAAGTTAATTCCCACGGATTGTTGGCAATACGATCGTTAAGTGTTACAAACTCTCTGTCAACCCATACGTCCCACTGGTTACTGCGGTTAACTTTAAATGTCTGCATCATTGCACGTAGCTTTTTACCCTGTGGAGTCATTGTTCCATCTGCACGAACAGCTATCTGCTCACCTGTGCGTGGATCAATCATTTTAATAACTTCAGGGCGTGTGCGTCCATACTTGTCAATCTTTTCGCCATGTGGAACTGGCTCAATAGGGCCTAGCACTTCATAGCTGATCATGCCGTTGTTATACTTGCGGAAGATAGTCTGCACATGCTTATTCTGTGCTCGCATAGTTGCATTGGGATGTGGAACAACTGCACAATAAAAGCTGTTCTGCACTGCTGAACGGTCTGGTAGACTCAAATCACGTGCTGGCTTTTCTCGGATTGGATCTTCTGGAATTAGGTCGCCCTTGTCAATGTAAGGGTTGTTGTTGCCAATAAACTTCATGTCAACTGGAAGGCCGTTAAGCACATCCATTGCTATTTGATATTTTAGTTTGTTAGCACGACCTTTGAGGTTTAGAACAACGCCTGTTTCGTCAAAAACAAATCGTTCTAGTTCTCTAGCTGTTGGAAAGTCACTCATTAGACCTTCCATGTCAAAATCACCACTGTTTAAACTGGCTGGTGCCTGTGGTGCTACTTCGACTTCGGGTTCAACTGCTTTTTTCTTAGAGGTTTTCTTAGCAGGTTTTAGATCTGCTACTGGTGCTTCTTCAGCCCAGGGGTTTGGTAGTTCTTCGTTCATTGCTATTTCCTTTCTATTCTAATGCAATAGAGCCTTGTGGCTCACTTTTACTTATCAGTAACCTGCGGTCTGTCTGCGTAATAGTTCACGTCTACTTGATCGAGGTAACCTAAAGTTTCTTGGTGCAGGACGTAATCCTCCTGCAAATTCTGGGTTTGTTGGTTCAGCTACTTCTGGCGGTAACACTTGGTCAACTGGAACATCTGGACCAGGTAAAGTTTCACCTTGGCGTTCTGACGCAATCTGGTTTATTGCGTCAAAGGATTTTTCAAACACAATTTCGCCTATTTGCTGTCCAAAGGAGTTTCCTTTACCACCACCTTTGCCACTACCAAATTCCATCCCTGACGGGGGTGGTGGAGCCGAATACATTCCCTTCTGGACACGGTCTGGCAAATAGCCAAGGTCTGGCAATAATGGGGCTGGCCCGAAGCCTGGTTGACCTACGTCTGGCAATAATGGGGCTGGCCCTGGAGCTGGTTGACCTACTTCAGCCAGTGGATCGCCAGAAGGCGCATCAGTTTGATTATTAAAGATTTGCCCTGGACGAGCGTCTAACCATGAAGTAGATGCCATTCCCATTTAAATTAACCTTTAGTTGGACCGCGACCTACGTTAGTATCGCTATGTAGTCCTTCTAGGCCAGGACGACGACCACTGCGATTATCACGACCACGTGTTTCTAGTGCGTCTGTGACCATCTTTGCTAGCTTGGCACGTTCACTGCTGGTTGTGCTTTTAGCAGATTCAAATGCTGTGCGCTTGGTGTTGTTGCCTGCGTTGCCAACTGTTGGACCACGCTTCTGATTAATGTTTTTCATTATTGATTTCCTTTTGTTGGACCACGACCGAAGTTGAATGAGTCCTTACCTGTCTTAGGCATTGGTGTGCCGCCGACACCACGATATGATGCTTTACCATAAGCACCTGGAGCGTGTGTATCTGGCACTGAGCTTGGAGCACCATAGGCACTTTTCGCACCAGAGATTGGATCATGGCAGCTACCATCGTTGCCCTTAACTGGACCACGACCATAGTTTTCTTTCATTGATAGGCCACTCTTGTTACCTGCATACTTGGAAGAACCGCGATTTACACCGGTGCCGCTCATCCAATCAAAGTTTTTTGCTTCTTTCATTTGCTAGTTCCTTTTTTACGAGCTTTTTTTGCCGCTTCTCTTTTTACTGAGTAAGCAATAGCAACGGCCTGCTTGACCGGTTTACCTGCGCGAACTTCTGCCGCAACATTTTTATTAAACGCTTTTTTGCTAGTTGATTTCTTTAATGGCATGTGTTACTTATCCGTTTTTACGCCTGTAAGCCTTGCAAGAGCTTCTGCAAAGGCCTGCTGTTTGGCTTCGATAGCATCTTTACTATCAGTTACTTCAATTTTGGCAAGGCTGTTCATAACCTTATTTAAAATCAAATTGTGATATTTTAGTAACAGTTGACTGTCATTGCCATGACGTGCTTGTAAGAAATCTGTTACCAGCAATTCTTCATAGGCTTGCCCATTAGTTTGCTTGTCTAATTCTTCCAATAAGGCTTTAATGGAAACTTGGTCCCTGCTGCCTTTAGGACGACCAGCACCTTTACGTGTGCCACCACGTCCACCATTGGGCTTACTCTTTTGCGTATTCTTTTCCATACCCTTATTTATACTTAAACGACCAAGACCTTATAAATAAAGGTATAATTGCATAGAAAGGACTAGTATGGAACTTAATTTTAACTGGCGCAAAGCCTCTGGTAGTGACGTTAACAATATTGTTGAATTGTGTGGACACCAGTTTAGAGACGAAATGAAAGGCATCTTTGATGTCTGTGATCAGGGCTACACACAGGCCCATAATGCGTTTAGCAGAAACACTACTTTTGCAGTAGTCAATCAATTTTACAATCCCACGCAAGAACTTGTTATGGTATGTCATGATGATTCTGGCGAGTTCATGGCCTACACTTGGGCACACACAAGAGAACGTGCTATTTGGAGTGATGAACTTGTTTGTAATATTGTTATGGCTCATATCAATATGAAACTCTCGCCTAAAACGAGAGTTAAAATTGTCAATGATATGATTACTCTATGGGATGTGTTTGCTGTTGGTTCAGGATCTGCTGTTATTTGCAGTAATACTGTGAGAGGCGATCAAACAGCTTTTTTGAAAATGCACGAACGCCGTGGATACAGCGTGAGAGGAAGTTACGCATACAAGAGAGTTTATCCAATACCCACTTCATCTGTTAATCCTCAAGAGTAGCTGACAGCATCCAAATAAATTTTTCGATTGCTGTTACACGTTCTTGTGCATAGTTTGCAATGTGATCAAGTTCTTCTTCGTCAGCGCATTCCATTAAAGTCCGATAGCACTCAACTAGGTGCTCTAGGTCTTCTTTGATCATGCCCAGCAAGAATTCACTGTCACCATCTAAGTCACTGCTGTCTATGTGACTGTCAGCAATGACATCTGAAATGCAACATGGCATAAACTCTTTGAGTGTTCTAATAATTTCAGCTTGCACATCAATCTGACCTTGTAGGTCTTCATAAATTTCACCAAGCAACTGGTGGTCGCTGGTAAAGTTGCGTCCCATAATGTTAACATGTGCAACATGGCTGCGATAGTAAGCAACAAAGTTATCATTGAAAACTTGTATTAAGGCTTGAGCAGTTGCGCCTTCGCCTTCTGGCTTTTCGTTGCCTTCGTTTTCTTCGTCGACTTCGCGATCTTCGTCATTGACATAGAGTCTAATATTGTCAATGTCAAATTCCATTAGTTTTGCTTGATTGTCATCCATTATGGCATGGCTCCTTCAAATAGTGATCCGCTTGGAGCACTTTGTGGTGCTGATTGACCTGGTGAATACTGTTGGTAGTATGCATTAAGTTCTTCTCTTGTCCAAGGTGCACCTGTATTAGGATTTATCTCGCTGCCACGCAAGGGTCCGCTCATTGGCCAAGGATAATTGGTATCAGAGTTGCTAGGTGCAAGCAAGCTATACGCAACACCTAATGGGCCAGCAAATCTTGCGGCACCACGTGCTAGTTGTCCTGCGCCCTGCATAATACGACTGCCAAGGCCAGGTGCTTGTGTGGGTGCAACTGGACGCACTTGATCAACTGGAACCTTTAATTCAGGAATGCCAGCTTTATTTGCGGCAAAGTTTTTAATTGCTTGTTCACGTGCAACATTTTGTGCTTGTGCGGCAGATTGTGGACTTGGAGCAACTGGTGCTGTTGGTGCAGGGGGAGTCTGAATTGGGCGACCAAATTGATCTAAAATAGGACTTACTCTTGATGCGGCACTTGGTGATGGAGCAACTGGTGCTGTTGGTCGAGGTGTTCCACCAGATTTTGCGGATTGTGTTTCTACAAAGCGTTCTGCAACGTCTGCTATTTTTGGCATTCTTTTACCAAGCATGTTCTGACCAAGTTTGTAACTACCGTATAATGCGCCGGCAGTTGTAGCCGCGCCTACGGCTGGTGGACCATAAGTGGCGGCGAATTCAGTCCAGCTAGTTTCTGGTTGATCACCTGGGCCTGCAACTCTTGGTGTTGGTGGTTCACCAACTTTTGATAAGTCTGTAGCTGAAGCAGGTGGTGGTGGCTCGCCGCCTCCTTCACGCAAATATACTTGAATTTCTTCTTCGGTGTATCCTGCATCTATAGCCGCTTGTATGTCAAATGCCATCTCTGTTTTGTTCCTTATCTATTAAAAGTGCTTAGTGGTGGACGAGCAGCCTTCCTGGCATAATCAGTTCCATAATCCCATTCGTTACCATTCCACTCAGGCACTGGATAATACTTAAATGCATCAGCTACCGCATTTGGATTGCTCATGTCTGGACTGTGTTTGGCAATGTATGCCGCACGTGCCGCATAGATTCTATCATATGTTCCACGGCTTTTTCTCTTTTGATCTTCCCATGCTTTATTAAACTTTGTTTGTGTTTTAATTTGTGGGTTTTCTGCCAAGAAGCTACGTTTAGCAACGTCCATGTCTGCTTCAAACTGGTTACGTGATATCAATGTTAGTGCAGTGTATAGTGGGCTACGTGTAGGATCAATGTTTGCTGTAGCGTTGATCTTATGTTCAGCTTCACTAACTGCGCCTGCGCCTACGTTAGCTCTTAATGTTAGAGGATTAATCTGTGCTTGTAGTCTAATTTGTCTTTCAAGTAATGCTTTCTGTTTGTTGTTTAGACTTAGTGCCGCAATACGTTTTGACAAATCATCAACGCTTGTAAACTGACCGCTAACTGCATCTCTAATAATGTTAGTAATTTCTCTACCAGTGCTACCACTGCCTGATAGTATACCAACAAGTTCTTTGTTTTCAATTAAGCCGTCTGGACCTCTAAGCTGTTCTTTACGTATCTGTGCAACTTTACCTTGCTTGTCAGCAGTTTCGTTAACTTCTGGAGCAAACTTAGTAACATATTGCTCTTGTTCTTTTTGTGAAACTGCTCTATCGACTTTTTGTCCTTCAATAGGTCTTATAAGTGCTGGTGCTGGATCAACTGCTGGTGGAGCACCTGGAACAGTTTGAGCTCCTGGAACAGTTTGAGCTCCTGGAACAGTTTGAGCTCCTGGAACAACTGGTTCTACTGGACGTCTTTCAACACCTGCGTCTGGTGTTGTAGCCGGGGATGTTGTTATTGCACCTGGATCAGCCATTGGTGGTGTTCCTGTTTGTGCAACGCCTGGAACTGGAGCAGGTGTTGCTAGTCCAAAGCCATATGCATCACGGAACTGTTGACGTTCTTCAGGACTTAACGGTCCGTTAAGTCCAACGTATTCTTTTTCAGCTTCAAGAACATTCTGACCGTGTTTCTTAGCCAAGTCAACAACAAGGCCTCTATCCATTTTACGCATAGCGCCAGCTTCTTCAAGTTTCTTAAGAGTTTTAGGATCACCTGTCCAAGCGCCGCCTTCTGCTTTAACATAGCGTGTGTTGCCTTTTTCATCAACTTGTGCGCGAACCATTGTTCCGTCTGGAGCCTGGAAGAATGAGCCACTGGTAGTAATTTTACCTTGACCAATATTTTTTGCAGCCAAACCTAACTGTTCTTGGTTTAGTTGCATGCCACCAATGCTCATACCTTCAAGTATTTTGCCATCAGCACGAACTTTAACCTGTGCAGTGACATCTTGTCCTGTTTTTGGATCTTTAAATGTTGCTGTTGTATATTGATCTGGTAATAGACCTAGCTTGATAGCTTCGCCCTTGGCTAGTGCCATGCCACCTAGTCTATGTAGGAACCATAGTTTAAGCCAACTACCTTCTTCATCTTTAGGCTTACCAGTAACTACCTTTTGAATAGCTTTGGTATCACCTTTGGCTATCATATCTTGAGCTTTTGCTTCAGCTTTGATCTTTGTAGCCTGTCCTTGTAAACGCTTGATTGCTAGATCTTTAATATCGTCTGGCACATCAGGATTCTTAATAAAGGCTGTAAGTCCTGTAGGGTCATTTTGCACTTCTTGGAATCTTTGCAAACTGGCTGCTCTGTTATCGCCAGGACTACCTGGGCCATAAGCTGGAATAGTTGTTGCACCTGGCTGTAATTCAACTTTTGGAATTTCAGTAACGCCGTTAGCTAAAGGTGCGCCCATTGGGCCCACTGTAACAGTTTCACCAATGCCTAACATGTCAGCACCTGGAACAGTTTGAGCTCCTGGTGTTACAGCTACACCTGTTGGTTCGGCTGCGCCTGAACTTGGACTTGGTGCGTTGCTTAAACGCCCTTCCATAATTCTTCTTGTTTGATCGTAACCACCATTTGCACGTGCGGCTTCTGGTGAAATATAACCACCAGTGCCATCAGCTTTTCTTGTGCGTAGGTAATCAACAGCACCTTTAGAACCAGCAAAGTGTGCTAGTGCTGTGGTGTTTAATCCTTCTGAGGGTGCATAGCCTGCACGAGCAAGCTGTGCGGCGTTATGGTTAGTAAGAACATTGTTTGCAAGAGTCTGTTCTTCTCTTGTTAAACTTGTAATTGGCTTGCCAGCAAAATATGGATCAAGCCTTGCAATCATATCATATGTGCCTCGGGTAATACCATACATGCCATAAGCACTGGATTTACCTGGGTTGTGATATTTGAAGTCAAATTGACCTGACTTACCAGATTCGTTTTGATTAATGTATTGGTTGTAAGCAGTCATATCGCCAGGAACCGCTGGGGCTGCCGGAGCTCTTGCTGGTTGAGAACCACCTGCAGGTGGTAATGGTCTGCTTTCAGGTGTTGCTGGAGATCTTACTGGTTGTGTTACTGCACCACTAGGTTGAACGCCTGCTGGTGTTGGAGCACTTCCATCTGTAATGCCTAATGCACGACCTGCACGTGCGGCCAAATCAACAACACTACCAGGTGCTGCCTGCCTACCTAAAATAGTAGGAGGAACTGGTCTTGCTGGTGTTGCCGCTGGTGGAGTTGCTGTTGTGGGTCTTGGTGTTGGTGCTGGAACGGCTGGGGTAGGTCTTGGTGCACCTCTAACTGTTACTGGTGGTGCGGCTGCGGCTACTCTTGCTTCTTCTTCACGTCTGCGACGAGCTTCTTCCTCTGGTGAAAGAACTTCTGGTGCTGGCTGTGCTTGTGCTGGTGCACCTGGAACAACTGGTTCCATTGGTGGACGAACTGCTGCCGCTTCTGTTATTTTACGTTGCACTTCTTCCCAATTGGGAGCAGTTTCTGCACGTTCAACAACTGTAGGTGTAGCTCGTGGAGCAACTGGTTCTAATGGACGAGCCAAACCGCCGGCTTTTGCAGCCTCAAGTGCTTGACGTTCACGTTCTAATTCTTCTGGTGTTGGTGCTCTTGGAACTTCAACCATCATGTCATCTGGTGACATCATGGGTTCTTCAGTTGTTTTAACTGTTGTTTCTACTGTGCCGTCTGCTAGAGTTTTTGTAGTTTCAGTTTGAACTGGTTCCTTGCCTAATCGACGGGCTTCTTCCTCACGGCGACGACGTTCTTCCTCATCCCACCAACTTGAGCCAATTCCAAAATCAAATTGGCCATAGTTGTAATCAGCACCACCGTATCCATAATCATCATATGGATCACTGTAGGGATCTGAGTAGGGATTGTATGGGTCGTTGTATGCCATCTATCGTTTTCCTTTAAAATAGTTTGAAACCAAAGTTCCAATTACTTTCATCTTTTGAAGTGTTTTGTGTTCCACGGAAGTCAGGAGCATAACTTGCTGCCGGTGTTCCAAAGATCACGCTAGCATACTGGTTGTAAAGCTGTTGTGGAGTCATTGCGGCTGAAACCTGCTGACCAGCCATACCAACTGCTTGTCCAATACCACTTGAACCAATACCTGCCAATGCTTGTCCAACGCCCGCTCTCTGTGCGGCGATGTTTGCTTGAACTTGTGCGGCTGTTTGTGCTTGCTGTGCTTGTGTAGCACCTGCTAGCTGACGTGAAGCCAATGCAGACCTTGCTGAACCAAGTTGTCCAGCACCGCCCATTTGACGATCCTGCATAGCAACATTTTGTTGATACTGTGCTTGTGCTGGAGCAAGTGCGGCTGCAATTTGATTTGCTTCGTAGTCTGGTGTAAACAAATTTTCTAGACCAGAGACACCTGTGCGGTATGCGCTTTCGCCAACGCCACCTAGTGTTTCTTGTGCTTGTGCGGCAATGGCCGCTTGATTCTGTGCTGCCGCTGTTACGCCAGGGGCATTGAGGTTATAAACGTCAGTTGCCCCTTGCACTGCTTGCTCATAGGTCGGTCTAATTGTATTTGTAAAGAAATCTGTTTGTGCTTGAATGAACGCACGTTGTTCTGGAGTCATTTGAACATTGGTTTGTGAACTACTGCCGCCTTTACCGCCACCAAACTGTCTAAGTCCGGTATAGCAGTTATATGTTCCGCTACCACCAACTGCACGTAGTAGTGCCATCTCACTTGCATTAACATGTGCAAGTTCTTGGTCACCGTCAGTGCCTTGGTTGGCTAATGTTTCATAGAGAGCATTATACAAATTGATCTGTTGTTCATTTGACAGCTCGCTTACAAACTTTTTATAATTTGTTGAATTATTCATATCGATATTTACCTTCTAAGCCATTCTGGTGGGACAAATGCGCCTGCGTCTCCCCATTGTCCAGAGTAGATTAAATCAGCAATCTCTTGAGCTGTTAATGGACGTTGTTGCTGTTCTTGAACACCCCAACTTGTAGCTGGCGCTTCTGGAATGTTTCTAGCTGTTTCAGGGCTAAATCCGCCTTCAGCCATTTGAGTTGGCTGTGTGCCCCAGTAATAACGTGATTGCACTGGACTTGTTGTTTCATAAAATGGTGTTGCTCTCATCAGTCCAGGATTTAGATATTCTGAGGGAATGTCTAAATTTATTTCCAAAGGTGTGCCAGGCACACGTTCTGAGCCAACATTGGTGTTGCTGTTGTTGTTGCTGTTGTTGTTGCTGGAACCGCCATCATCACCACCATCATCATCGCCACCAAAGTCGCTGTTGCCGAAGTCATCACCAAAATCACCAAAGTCATCATCACCAAAGTCATCATCACCAAAGTCATCATCACCAAAGTCATCGCCCATGTCGTCATCGCCCATGTCGTCACCGGCATCATCATCACCGGCATCATCATCACCGGCATCGTCATCGCCACCATCATCATCGCCACCATCATCATCACCACCATCATCATCACCACCATCATCACCACCATCATCACCACCATCATCATCACCGCCATCATCGTCAAACATTGGGATCATGGTTAAAGGATTTATGTCGCCTGATCCACCCATTGCTTTGAGTAGATCTTCTTCGTCATCGTTAATATAAGCAAGACGATGGTCATCAGGACCATATGCTT
>Ga0307377_10003138_pt1 | contig 18917 bp, 16 predicted proteins | sample TR3MG_FD_202535 | JGI IMG/M metagenome (GOLD analysis project Ga0307377, IMG submission 202535) | Soil microbial communities from Risofladan, Vaasa, Finland - TR-3 | ecosystem: Environmental > Terrestrial > Soil > Coastal area > Acid sulfate soil | place: Finland: Risofladan, Vaasa | collected... | reverse complement strand
CTTTCGTGAGTTGACGCGACATGATCGTTAACAGCCTGCAAGCTGAATGCGACAAGTCAGCATACGCAGCACTGTCTATAACTCGGTGCTCGATAGCTGCGTAAGGGTGCTTCGTGCTGGGTTTAGCCATTACGACACCCCCGTGTCACGCTCTGCGATTCTGGTCGCAACCCATTCCATAATTTCAGTCTCGACCCAGGCGACACTCATCGTGCCCAGGCGAACAGGTCTCGGAAAATTACCCGCTTCCATTAAAAAATAAATTCGCGAACGAGAAAGGGCGGTCAGGCGCTCAACTTCTTTTCTACGCAATAAAAAATTTTGCATTTTCAATCTCCAAAAACGCCAGTTCGGACGAACCGGAACGTGTGTGGAAATTTTAGGAATTACAGACTTTGCACGCCGAGGCAAAATGCAAACTATTTCAAAATATTTTTGATACCGGGTAAAGGGTCGAGCCGCTTGGCTATGGTGCCAACCTCATCGTTAATTGAGTGCTTCGCCTTTAGACGCCTTGCCTGTTCCTGCTTGCTCTGCCTTGAAAATTGCGGATTGCGGGCTTTTTCGTCAGCCTGCCACATGCGCCATTGCTCATGCTTTTCTTCATCAATTTTTTGCTTATCTTCGCGAAAATCTTTTTGTTGTTTACTGCGTTGTACGCCCTCAATCGCCGCCAGCCGATCTTTCTTGTGCGTGGCTAAAACTGATTTTCGTATTACCTCCAAGTCTTTTTGTTCTGGCTGAGGTATCTGATCTAACACCTCCCTGCAATCGCTCAAAAAACGGCTTGGATCGCCTACATCTCCGATAGCGAATGGATTGCCACGAACAATGCCGCCACTATATTTATAGTGCAGGGCTAGTGCTTCATCGGAAAAGTGTGCAAGCGATTCAATCCATCCACCGCTTGCATAAATCTCGCCTAACCAATTATCCGTGGCGGGCGACTTAAAGTCTCTTTCCCATTTCCCTTCACGATCAGGAATGACAGGCATGAATGTGTTGCGCATTTCGCCATTAGGGAAATCTGTGTTATTGAGCATTTCCAATTCTTTATGCACCTGCACTATTATCAAGTCTCCCCATCGCCTTAAAGGGTGGCTTGTGGCCTTCAGTGCCTGTGCCAGTGTCAGTTTCTTGGGTTGTGGATTTGTCTTGCTCATAATGCCGTTTGCACAGTCATGCGCGGCTTTTATTTATCGCGATCACTTCCGCACCCGTTGCCAAGCCGTCTAAATAGTCAGCCCAGTGCTGCATCATTCGCCGCCGTTCGGGTAGGTATTCCGCTGCGTTATAGGTTGCGCGCACGCCACTGGCCTTATGCGCTAGTTGGCGCTCGATTGCGTCCGAATTAAAGCCTTGCTCGTTTAGCAGGGTGGATGCCATGTGCCGGAAGCCGTGGGCGGTCATTTGCTCTTTGGTATAGCCCATGCCGCGTATCGCCGCCAGTAACGTATTACCTGCCATTGGCAGTGTGTGGGTGCGTATATTTGGAAAGAGGTATTGCCCCGCCCCTGTCAGTGGGTGCAGTTCGCGCAGGATCGCCACGGCCTGAGTCGGTAACGGGATTATGTGCAATGCCTTCATTTTCATTTTGTCAGCAGGTATGCGCCATTCTGCTTTGTCCAGGTCTATCTCTGCCCACTCTGCCCGGCTCAGTTCTATGGGCCTCAGGAATACCATTGGTGCAAGGCGCAGCGCGCAGCGAACAGTAAACGAACCTCGATAGCCTTCAATATCCCGCATCAATTTCCCGATCTGCACGGGTTCGGTAATCGCTGCCAGGTGCTTGCCTCTATGTGGTGGCAGTGATCCGCGCAAGTCTGCCGCCGGGTCTCGTTTGGCGCGTCCTGTCGCTATGGCATAACGAAACACTTGCCCACAGATAGCACTAACACGGTGTGCAGCTTCCAGCGCTCCACGGCTTTCGATCCGGCGTAATACTGTCAGCAACTCAGGCGCGTCTATATCCCCGATAGGGCGGGCACCAAGCCACGGGAATACATCATTCACCAGCCTTAAAGTAGTTGTTCTTGTATGCGATTCTTTCCAGTTTTTTGAGAATTTAGAAAGCCATTCATGCGCCACAATCTCAAAGCTGTTAGCAGCTAGCGCCACGATAGCGGCCTTTTGCGCCTTCTTTACCGCACTAGGGTCTATGCCGTTCGCCAGCAGCTTGCGCGCATAGTCACGGCGGTCACGGGCTTGGGCTAGGATCACGTCTGGATAGACGCCAATGGAAAGCATTTTTTCCCTTCCGGCGAAACGATACTTGAGCCGCCAATACTTCGCGCCATTGGGTTGCACCAACAGGTACAGCCCCCCGCCATCAAATAGCTTTGTGGGTTTATCAGTTGCCCTCGCCTTGCTTACTTCGATTGCTGTCAGTGCCATGATTGCCCCCTTGGTTTTACAGTTTGGGGGTGTCACCTTGCACCCCCACACCACATACCCCCAATTAAACCCCTAAACGGGGGTGTATTGCAAGGGAATAATCAGGAACGCTTAAGTAAGGAAAAGCCAGATATACGGCTATAAATAAAGGTTAGCAAGGCAGTTAAGGAATGCTCAAAACAACTCTATCGCCTTTCAGTCCACCACAGCATTGCAATCCCAAGCAGCAGAAACAACCCGGTCATTGCAGTAGCGCTAAGGAAGGGTTGCCAGTCATTTAGTGCGCCCAAACTTCCAAACAGTTGCCCGGCAAAGTGGAACAGCAATCCGAGTACGATACCCACAAAAATCATCGAGCCCACCCCCCCTGCGCGCCGATGATAAGAAGCAAACGGAAGTGCCAACAACATCATTACCAGTAATGAAAATGGGTAATCGAGCTTATTCCACATCGCAATTTCGTAGCGCGCGCTTCTTTGGTGATTGTCGCGGAGATGTTCGGTATATTGGTATAAATCCCATGCCGACATCTGCTCGGGAACAACCAACAGCACGCTGAAAATTCCTGGATTCAACGCCGAATGCCATTCCTGCAGTGGCTCGACATCGATACTCGTACCCGCTTTGCTGAACCGGGTCTCCGTTACGTTATCAAGCTGCCAGAGTCCTTCATTGACAAACTTTGCCCGCTTGGCACTGATAATCGACTGCAAATGATAGGTATCATCAAACTTGTAGATATCAATATTCAACAAACTGGTGTCTGGCATAACGTTTTTTACATTCACGAAGCTGAGCTCGTCCTTGACCCAAACGCCGGAACGAAATTCTTTCAGCGAGATTTGGGCGTGCTGTGCCTTGAGGCGCAATTCCTGTGCCAACTTCTCGCTCGGCGGCGCCAGAAATTCGCCAATAACAAAACTCAACAACACCAGCGGCAAGGCAATCTTGAACAGTGCACCAACCATCTGCATAAGCGATGCGCCGGAAGATCGAAAAACGGTCAACTCCGAACTGGCCGACATTTGCACCAGCGCGACAATCGTGCCGATCAAAACCGCCACCGGGAAAAGTTCGTAAATATGACCGGGAATGGTCAACATCACGAACAGCAGTACATAACCCAGGTTGTACTGCCCCTGCCCCATCGCATTTAGCTCATGGATCAGATCCAGAAAGGAAAACAACATGAGAAGGGCGAGAAATACCAGCCCAATACTGAGGTAAATTTCCCGGCCGAGATAACGAGTCAGCAGCTTCATACTTTTTCTTTGCCGCCAGTTCCACCCTCGAGCAGAGAGTGAGTCATATCATCATCCACATGGAGAGGAAACCCAGGCGGGGGAATGTCAGCATCATGCCGATCTTTTTTAAAATTCCAGCGTAGCGAGAATAATGTCATTCGCCGGTAGAACATCAGCAAAGTTACCATCAACATGGCCGCATGTATGGCCCAGAGGCCGATACCGGGGGACAGCTTACCTTGCCCCACCCAGGTATTGGTAACGCTGATCATGTTGTTGTAAAACATGTACAGCACGATCGCCAATATCAGATTGAGCGAACGGCCGGCACGCGGATTGACGTAACCCAATGGAATCGCCAGCAAAGCAAGTATCGCCGCGCTGATTGGTAATCCGACTCTCCATTCCAATTCTGAGAGATTCCATGTTGTGGGGTTGCGCCATAACGCCAGCGTTGTCATGGTGCGCACTTCAGGCTTAGCCTGTTTGACGGGCGCAGCATCAATTCGCATCGCATAACGCTCAAATTCCACGATGCGATAATCGCGCCGGCCGGGAGTTCCTTCATAACGGGTGCCGTTGAGCAACACCAGAAAACGATCCCCATTCGGGAATGTTTCCTGCAAGCCATGCTTCGCTACCATCGTGCCGAGTTTTCCATTTTGCTTGGATTGCACAAAGATGTTACCAACACGGTTGGACCCTGTATCGACATTATCAACAAAATACACCCGGTCGCTCTGTTTGGATTCGCGGAACAATCCCGGTGTTGCTGCCGTTACATCATCACGGCTTTGCAATTTTGTCTTGAACTCATCGGCCTTGCGCAATGACCAGGGTGACACCAATAAACTGAGCAATGCAATCAATCCGACCACAGGCAGGGCATACGATAGAACCGGACGAATCCAGCGCGTTAGTCCGATTCCCGAACAAAACCACACCACCATTTCACTGTCCCGATAACATCTGGACAGGGTAAGGAGAATGGATATGAACAAACTGATGGAAAGCAGCACCGGCAAATAGTTCATGGCACTGAATCCCAGCAGAGCCATCACCCCGTCAACCGCGATAACGCCACTGACCGCATCGCTTAGCAAACGTATTAATTGGCTGACCACTATAATGCCCAGCAACACTGCAAATACCAGCAATCCATTGCTGACAAATTCGCTTACCAAAGCACGGTGAAAAATCCCCGAGCGCAGTGGCTTTGACTTTACATGGTAAGTTTGCGGATAATCGGACATCTAGGCATGGGTTTTTTTAAGGAGCAACACGTGGAATTTAGCATAAAACAAAGCAGTCCGGAGAAGCAGCGCAGCGGCTGCGTGGTGGTTGGCGTGTATGAAAGCGGCAAACTCTCCCCATCGGCACAGTTGCTGGACAAAACGGCGGCGCATCATTTAAGCGATCTTGTTGCGCGCGGCGACATGAACGGCAAGGTCGGGACCACCCTGATGTTGCATCACGTTGCCAACATTGTTGCCGATCGCGTGTTGCTGGTTGGTCTCGGTAAATCCAATGAATTCGCGAGCAAGCAGCTTCTCGACGTGCTGCGTTCGACGATGGGCGCGCTGCAAAAAACCGCCTGCAAAGACGCCGCACTGTATCTCACTGACCTGCCCGTCAAGGGCCGCGATGAAATCTGGAGCGTGATGCAGGCCGTGCTGATCGCTGCCGAGTCCGTTTATCGCGGTGACCAACTCAAGAGCAAGCCCGCCGAAGCGCCGGTGTTGCGCAAAATCCTGCTGTGCTATACCGGCAAACCCGGCAGCGCCGCTCAAAAAGCACTCGACCAAGCCAGTGCAATCGCACATGGAATGAAATTGGCCAAGGATTTGGGCAATCTCCCCGGCAACATCTGCACGCCGACTTATTTGGCCGATCAGGCAAAGTCACTGGCCAAGGACCACAAACTCAAGGCAACCATCCTCGATGAAAAGGACATGCTGAAGCTGGGCATGCATTCACTGTTGTCAGTCACACGCGGCAGCCGTCAGCCTGCCAAACTGATCACGCTGGAATACCGGGGCGGCGGCAAAAAGCAAAAACCCATTGTGCTGGTCGGCAAGGGAGTTACTTTCGACAGTGGCGGGATTTCGCTGAAGCCCGGTGCGGAAATGGATGAAATGAAATATGACATGTGCGGCGCCGCCAGCGTATTGGGCACCATGCGGGCGATTGCCGAAATGGGCTTGAAACTGAATGTGGTCGCGGTAATCCCGAGCTGTGAAAACATGCCTGACGGCGCGGCCAGCAAACCCGGCGACATCGTGAAAAGCATGTCCGGCCAGACCATCGAAATCCTCAACACCGATGCGGAAGGCCGTCTGATCCTGTGCGATGCGCTGACCTACACTGCACGCTTTGAACCGGACACGGTGGTGGACATCGCCACCCTGACCGGGGCGTGCGTTATCGCGCTGGGGCATGTTGCTAGCGGGCTGTACAGTAACGATGACAAACTTGCAAAGGAGTTGCTGGACGCGGGGGATTATTCATATGACCGTGCCTGGCACATGCCGTTGTGGGATGACTACCAGCAACTACTGGACAGCAATTTTGCCGACATGCAGAACATCGGCGGGCGGGCGGGCGGCAGCATCACTGCCGCGTGTTTCCTGTCGCGCTTTGCCAAGGAATATCGCTGGGCGCATCTGGACATCGCCGGAACCGCGTGGAAATCGGGCAAGGATAAAGGTGCGACGGGCCGTCCGGTACCGCTGCTTGCGCAATATCTGATCCATCGCGCACAAGCCGCAAAATAACGCCCCTATTTTATGACTAAGGTGGATTTTTATACCGGTTCTCCGGACAAGCTGCGCACTGCATGCCAGTTGAGTCACAAAGCCATGCAAAACGGCGTGCGGACGGTCATCAGTGCGCCCGACGCCGCGACTGCGGATGCGCTGGATAAACTGCTCTGGCATTACCCTGCCACCGCCTTTATCCCGCACGGTCGCGGTGACGCGGGCGCAAGCGAGAAAATGCCGGTCATACTCGATCATGGCGGCGACAAATTTCCCCATCATGAACTGTTGATCAACCTGCACGACGAATGCATGCCATTCTTCAGCCGCTTTGAGCGTGTCATCGAAATCATCAGCAGCGATGCAGAAGACAGCCGCATGGGACGTGAACGTTTCAAATTCTATCGTGATCGCGGTTATGAACTGCACCATATCGATTTATCCAAAACCCAAAATACATGATGCCCCTCAAACAGCCTGGCAAACAACCCGACAAACCGGATAGCGATACACCCGCTGAGTCGTCCCTGCCAACCTTAACGATAGACGAAAAGACAATGAATAACTTGCCGGTGCTCACCGAGGTTGTTTCCGGATCGGATACCGGTCTGCCTCGCGTTATGAGCGATCATGAAATACAGCAGCTTCTGCGCCGCCTCGAAGCCCGTATTGAAATCATGTTCACACAAAAACTTGGTCTGCACCTCGAGCAATTGCAGCGCCAGGCCATCGACCGGGCTCTTGACGAAATCAAGGCCGAGCTGCCCGCATTGTTGCGCGACGCGATGGATGCGTATCTTGATTCCAGATGAACCGCATTGCCGTGGCTGCAACGCACGAATTCACACCGCCATAGGCCAATGACACTGCGTGTCTGTATTAGCCAATAGCGATCTGCATCCCTTTGGTATAATCGCGGCCCTTATGAAAAGCTCAGGATCGTCAGTTCGCCCCGACGTAGAACAATGGAACTCGAAAAAAGTTTTGAACCGAAACACATCGAATCGCGCTGGTATCCCGAATGGGAAAAATCCGGTTACTTCAAGGCCGGAATAGCTCCGCACAAATCCGAATCATTCTGCATCCTGCTTCCCCCGCCCAACGTCACCGGCACGCTGCACATGGGGCATGGTTTCAACCAGACCCTGATGGACGCACTGACCCGCTATCACCGCATGAAGGGCGACAATACGCTGTGGCAGCCGGGCACCGATCACGCCGGCATCGCGACACAAATTGTTGTCGAGCGCCAGCTCGACGCGCAAGGCATCTCACGCCACGACCTGGGACGCGAGAAATTCATTGAAAAAGTCTGGGAGTGGAAACAATATTCCGGCGACACCATCACCCGCCAGATGCGGCGCCTCGGCACCTCTCCGGACTGGTCACGCGAGCGTTTCACGATGGACGAAGGGCTGTCGCGTTCTGTAACCGAAACTTTCGTGCGTCTGTTCAACGAGGGGCTAATCTATCGCGGCAAACGGCTGGTGAACTGGGATCCCAAGTTGCACACTGCCGTGTCCGACCTCGAAGTGGTACAGGAGGAAGAAGACGGCTTCATGTGGCATATACGCTACCCGCTGGTCGAAACTGACAGCGTGCATGGCCTGACCCACCTCACCATCGCGACCACCCGCCCCGAAACCATGCTTGGCGACGTCGCGGTCATGGTTCATCCCGAGGACGAACGCTACAAGCATCTGATCGGAAAAATGGTGAAGCTACCGCTGTGCGAGCGCAATATCCCCATCATCGCCGACGAATACGTGGACAGGGAGTTTGGTACCGGTGTGGTCAAGGTCACGCCCGCGCACGACTTCAACGACTACGCAGTTGGACTGCGGCACCAGCTGGACATGATTTGTATTCTCACGTTGGATGCCCGAATCAACGAGCACGCCCCAAAGCAGTACCAGGGGTTGGACCGTTTCGCGGCGCGCAAGCAGATTGTGACCGACCTCGAAGCCGCAGGCTTGTTTGAAAAGACTGACAAGCACAAACTCAAAGTGCCGCGCGGTGACCGCACCCATGTAATCATTGAGCCGATGCTGACCGACCAGTGGTTTGTCGCAATGAGCAAACCCGGTGACGGAGGGAAAAGCATCACCGAGCAGGCGCTGGAATGCGTGGCCTCGGGCGAGATCAAATTCCACCCGGAAAACTGGGTAAACACTTATAACCAGTGGCTGAACAACATCCAGGACTGGTGCATCTCGCGCCAGCTGTGGTGGGGTCATCAGATTCCCGCATGGTATACGGACACAGGCAAACCCTACGTCGCACACGACGAAGCCGAAGCAAAACGACTCGCCGCAAAAGATGGCTACACTGGCACACTGAGCCGGGATCCCGATGTCCTTGACACGTGGTTCTCATCCGCTCTGTGGCCGTTCTCCACACTGGACTGGACCGGCGATCAGACCAAAGATGCGCAGAATGCGTTTTTGCAACAATATCTTCCCTCTTCCGTACTGGTCACCGGTTTCGACATCATCTTCTTCTGGGTAGCGCGCATGGTGATGATGACCAAACATATCACCGGCAAGATTCCGTTCAAAGACGTGTATGTGCACGGGCTGATCCGCGATGCGGAAGGCCAGAAGATGTCCAAATCCAAAGGCAATGTGCTCGACCCGATCGACCTGATCGACGGTATCGGCATAGAAGAGCTGGTTAAAAAACGCACCACAGGCCTGATGAACCCGAAGGATGCCGAGAAAATCGAGAAGCGTACGCGCAAGGAATTCCCGGAAGGTATCCCCGCGTTCGGCACAGACGCATTGCGTTTCACTTTTGCTTCGCTGGCTTCACCTGGACGCGACATCAAGTTCGACATGCAACGCTGCGAGGGCTACCGCAACTTTTGCAACAAGCTGTGGAATGCGACGCGCTTCGTGCTGATGAACTGCGAGGGGCAGGACGTTGGACTGGATGAAAGCCTGCCGCTGGAGTTTTCAGCCGCGGACAAATGGATGATCAGTGTGCTGCAACAGGCCGAATCCGAAATGGCGCAGCATTTTCTCGATTACCGTTTCGACATGGCCGCGCGCACCGTGTATGAGCTGGTGTGGAATTCCTACTGCGACTGGTATGTGGAACTTGCCAAGGTGCAGATTGCCACTGGCAATCCTGCCCGGCAACGGGCAACCCGGCGCACACTGGTGCGCGTGCTGGAAACCGTCCTGCGTCTGGCGCATCCGATCATTCCGTTCATCACCGAAGAATTGTGGCAAAGCGTCGCGCCGCTCGCCGGCAGAACAGGGGGCAGCATCATGTTGCAGGCTTATCCTGTAGCGGAGCCTGCCAGGGTAGACATGGCGGCAATGGAACAGGTCACACTGCTGCAGGAAATCATCATCGCCTGCCGCAAACTGCGCAGCGAAATGAATCTTTCGCCGGCACAACGCGTGCCCTTGATAATTTCTTCCGGGATCGCAGCGGGAGATGAAGATACATTGAAAGCACTCGCGCCCTACATCAGCAGCCTGGCAAAACTCAGCGAGGTGCAGATTGTTGCCGAGCAACCTGAAGGCGATGCCGCTGTGGCTATTGTCAGAGCATTCAGGCTGATGCTGAAGGTTGAAATTGACGTTGCTGCCGAACGCGAACGACTGGACAAAGAGATAACCCGATTGCAAAACGAGATAAGCAAGACACAGGGCAAGCTATCCAATAGCAGCTTTGTCGATCGCGCGCCCGCTGCAGTGGTGGAGCAGGAACGCAAGCGCATGGAGAACTTCAGCGCAACCATTGCTCAACTTCAGACTCAACGCAGCAAGCTGGTTTGATTCAACCATAGGAGCGGGCCATGTCCGCGAGCTTTGTTACAAAAATCGCAGGCATAGCCCGCTCCTAAAAAATTCCACCCACTTAACGACGGCGGATCAAGAAAACAAATTCGCCGTCCATCACCGTCGAAGACAGCAGTTCATTGCCGGTCTTCATGCAAAATTCCGCAAAATCGTTAGGCGCGCCCTTGTCGGTGGCGGATATTCTGAGCACTTGCCCGCTGTTCATTTGCGACAGGGATTTTTTGGCACGCAGAATAGGCAGCGGACAGGCCAACCGGCGCGCATCCAGATCGGCATCAAACTTCATGGCGTTATCGGCAATCCAGCCTGTGCCCATGCAGCTATCCCGCCTTGCAGGTTATACACATCGGTAAAGCCGTTCGCCGCGGCAAAAGCGGCAGCCTGAGCCGAGCGACCGCCCATCTGGCAATAGAAAACCGTAGCGGAGCTCTTGTCCATCCCGCCCAACCGCAATGGCAGGAGATGCAGCGGCAACGGATCCCCCTGCGGAATTTTTCCACGTGCAATTTCAGCGTCGGTACGCACATCCACCAGGCACACCTTGCCCTGCCCCATCATCGCATGCAGTTCTGCGACGGTGACATTCCTGAATCCGTTCATATTTATGGCACTAGGCATTTTCTTGTTCATTTTCCGTTAGATTGTCATCGGCCAACAAATGCGAAACACGTGTATTTGCAACCGACAAACGCTTTACCAGCATGCGCAGAAAAGCATCACCGAACTGCAATCGGCATTCGGGGGTAGCATGTTTTAGCACATCGGGATTGATTTCGATCAACACCACATCATTCTTGGCAATCACGTCGGTGCTGCGTTTGAAGTCGCGTTCCAAAATATGCGCCATTTCACCAAAACAATCACCCCGGTGCAAGAGGCTCAGCAACCGCCCCTGCTTGGTCACCCGCACGGTGCCCTGGCCCATGATGTAAAAAGATCGTCCGCTTTCGCCGTCTCGGAGGATATACTCGGACTCGGGGACTTTGCGCCATTCACTGATACGCAACACTTCCCAGAGTTCGGCGTCACTGAAATTCCTGAAAAAAACCAGACTGCGTAGCGTATCGAACTTTTCCGTATCCAGGATTTCGTTCTTTGCGGGTTCCGAATGGCTGGTAAATCCGACCAGATCATTGGCAAACTCTTGCCATGTCAGATAGCGTTTTGAAGTGTCCTTCTCCATTGCTCGCAGCACAATCGCATCCAGTTCCGGTGGTGTTTCTGGACGAAACATGCTGGGCGGTTGCGGATCAATGTTGATGATGTGATAGATCATGCTGAAATTGTTGCTGGCGTCAAACGGCAGCTTGCCGGTAAGCAGCTTGTACATCACCACGCCCAGCGAATAAATATCCGTCTGATGGGTCAGTTTCAGCTCCTTGACCTGTTCTGGAGACATATAGGCAGGCGAGCCTACGCCGCTGACCTGGGTGGTTTGCTGGTTCTGGATAGCCGCCGCGCCAAAATCCGATATCTTGATATCGGACTCGCCCTGCAGCAATATATTGGCCGGCTTGATATCGCGGTGGATCACCCCCTGGGATTGCGCATATTCCAGGGCCTTGCAACACTTGTAAACGATTTCCGCAATGGTACCGATCGGCAGCAGCGTATCCACCTCGGCATACTGCTCTAGCGTGCTGCCCTCGACGTATTCCATCACCACATAATTGGATTCGCCTTCCATCACGGCATCCAGGATCTTTGCGATATGGGGGTGAGACAGCTTTCCCGCCAGTGATGCTTCGGTCATCAACAGTTTGCGATATATCTTGGCACGATTGGGATCGTGCAGCATACCCAGGTCGAACAACTTGATAGCCACCTGCTGCCTGTTGAACGGATCCTCCGCAAGGTACACTGTGCTGGTCGCACCGGTACCGAGCACACGGACTATTTCGTATTTGCCAATTGTGTCCATTTTCTGACTGTGCGATTCCAAACATCCTAATTCTGCGCATTTTGCAACGTGCTGTCTACATTGGTGAATACACTTTGAAACAATATGGCGTTCAAGCCAGTGTGAACCGCATGCAAAAACAACTATCATAGCCTTCATGAAAAAATTGACACTGCTGTTGTTGCTGTGCCTGTCACCCTGTGCGCTGGGCGACGGGCTTCCCGATCTGGGCGATGTCTCTCAAGCCGCACTTACCCCGCAGCAGGAACGCCAGATAGGGCAGCAGGCCATGATGCGTATCCGTGCCAGCAAAGAATATCTGGACGATTCCGAAGTCAACGATTACCTGAACAAGATCGGCGACAGGCTGGTCGAAAACAGCTCCGAACCCGCCCTCGGTTTTGAATTCTTTGCCGTCAATGATTACAACGTCAACGCGTTTGCCCTGCCGGGTGGCTTCATCGGTGTCAATATCGGGCTGATACTCATCACCCAAAGCGAATCGGAACTGGCTTCCGTGTTGAGCCACGAAATTTCACACGTCACGCAACACCATCTGGCACGCATGGTGGAGGCTCAACGCGGCAGCGGTGTGATTTCGATGGCGGCCATCGCTCTAGCCATACTTGCCGCACGCACCAATCCGCAAGCGTCGGAAGCCGCCATCGCCAGCGTACAGGCCGGCAACATACAACGGCAGCTGAATTTCACCCGGGCAGACGAGGAAGAAGCGGATCGAATCGGCCTGCAACTGCTGGAAAAGTCCGGCTTTAATCCCCACGCCATGCCCGAGTTTCTCAGGCGGCTGCAAACTTCAACCCGATTGCTGGACAATAACGCGCCGAACTATATGCGTGACCATCCGATCACCAGCGACCGTATTGCGGAAATCGAAAACCGCGTACGCAATCTGCCTTACCTTCTGATCCCGGATAGCCTTGATTTTCAACTGGTGCGGACCAAACTCCTTGCTGAGCAAAAATCTGCCCAGAATGCCATTGCCTATTTCAGCGCCGCGCTGGGACCGGAAAATTTCGGCAACCCGATTGCGCAACGCTACGGGCTGGTGATCTCGCTGTTGCGCGACAACCAGGTCGCGAAAGCCAGCCGGGAGATGTCGCTGTTGCTCAAACAGGCCAACTCCGGCCCCTCGTCCAGCAACAACGCCATGATCGCGACCCTGCAGGGAGAAGTTTTGCGTGCCGAGAAAAATAACGCCGCGGCACTGGCGTTTTACCGGACTGCCATACTGAATTTTCCCGATCATCGCGCCCTGATATACGACTACACCGACCTGCTGCTGCAAGACAAGCAGCCGGAAATTGCCGTCAAACTGCTCAGCGATCAGGTCGCACTGCACCCCAGCGACACCAACCTCTACGATCTGCAGGCGAGAGCCTACGCCATGCAGGGCAAGCCCCTGGAACAGCATCAGGCACAGGCTTACAGCTATGCCTGGCAGGGCAGGCTGAATGCCGCAATTGAACAGTTGCGGATAGCCAAACAAGCGGGGGGAAGCTTTTACCAGCTTTCTTCCATCGAGAGTGATATTAGCGAGTTACGCCAGATGCTCGAGCCGACCAAGAATCACTAGCCGTTATCAGCGCGTTTCAGCCGGTTTGATGCGCTCCGGCAGTTCCGCCATGTTGCGCCCCGGCGCATGACAGGCTACCAACCTTGGCAGTGACAAACCCGTAGCATAAGCAAAAAAAACCCCTCTTGCGAGGGGCTGATGCTTGCAACACTACCCTGGGGTAGCTTATGAGGAAAGATTAACCGCAGGACTTCGGCAGCACGTTGGCAGGTATCGTGTTTGCACCTGTTTTGGCTATATCAGTGCCGGCAGGGATTGCACTAGTTGTTGCAGAAACCGTTGCTGGAGCTGGATCATTGGCACCATCGCCGTTGGCGCAAGTCCATGCACCCGTATTCGGGTTGTAAAACATATGCACACTGGTAGGCGTGCCAGGACTGGTGCTCAACAACCTGCTGCTCACACCCGTGGTTTTGTAACTTGCCACGACACTATAAGCTTTACCAGCGACGTTGGCAGAGTAACCTGAGGTTCCACATTTATCATTACCTGGTGAGTCACCGGTACAAATGCTTCCGACATATTTACCCGAAGTAATGCCGGTCACACCAGAAGCACCGGTTGAATCGATTCCAAACATGCCTGAGCCGGTATACAGCTCGGTCAATGGTGTCTTCAAGCCATCCATCAGCGTGAAGCCTTCAGCAGCCTGCGCACGGGCGGTATAGTCGCCGTAGGCCGGGATTGCCACGGCAGCCAGAATACCGATAATCGCGACCACGATCATCAGCTCGATCAGGGTAAAACCCTTTTGAATGTTTTTCATCATGATTGAAGCTCCTTGATTTTGAATTGAACACATTTGAGTCATGTGTTGCGCTACTACAAAGCAATAGCCATGCCAACATCATATCCACTTGTTTATGCCTGAAGTTTTCAATACTCCGGATTTACGGGACTAGCGAAAACAACCAAATTTCGTCACTGACTGACGATTTTTGGCAGTATTGCCCGCTACTGAATCAGATTCACACCGGGTATCTTGCCCACATCCACATCGTCAATCTGCTCGGGCGCAAGAAATTTCCTGGCATACTCAAGATAGACTTTTTCCCGCATGAATACATCGAACAAATCGGGATCGATATGCCCGCCCAGCTTGAACTTGCCGAGTATGGTCAGCGACTCGGTGAGGGTTTTGCCCTTTTTGTATGGTCTGTCCTTGGCGGTGAGCGCCTCGAAAATATCCGCGATTCCCATGACCCTGGCCTGCACCGACATCTGGTCGCGCGTCAGCCCGCGCGGATAACCCTTGCCGTCCATGCGCTCGTGATGACCGCCGGCATATTCCGGAACATTCTTCAGATGTCTCGGCCACGGCAGCGACTCCAGCATTTTGATGGTGACCACGATATGGTGGTTGATGATGGCACGCTCCGCAGCGGTCAGCGTGCCGGTGCGTATGGTGAGATTCTCGATTTCGTCTTCGCTGAGAAAATTGGCCTGCTGGCCGTCGATATCGCGCCAATGATAGGCCGCGATGCTGTGCACCCGCTGCTGCGCCTCGACAGACATAGCCTCGCTGCCGACATTGCAGTGGCGCAAAAATTCCCGGTCCTGGTCAAGCTGGATTGTCAGGGCCGCGCAGGCTTGCCGGGCCGCCTCAATCCGTTGCACATCCGCGCCTGCTGCGGCAACTTCGCGCAACATTGCGATTTCGGCATCGCGCTTGAGCACTTCGAAACGGGTATCCAGCAAATGAATACGGTCGAAAAGAGTATGCAATTTGGTCGCTTTGTCCACCACATGTACCGGCGTGGTGATTTTCCCGCAATCGTGAAGCAGGCCGGCAATCTTCAACTCGTGCCTGTCCTTGTCTGTCATCACAAAATCCTTGAGCGGACCCCGGGTAGTGCGATTCACCGCTTCGGCCAGCATCATGGTCAGCTCAGGCACACGCTCACAGTGGCCGCCGGTATAGGGCGATTTATCGTCGATCGCGGTATTGATAAGCTGGATGAAGGATTCGAACAACTTCTCCAATTGATCGATGAGATGACGATTCGTCAGCGCGATGGCCGCCTGCGAAGCCAGCGATTCCAGCAATTGCTGGTCATCCCGCGAGAACGGGATGATTGCACCGCTCTGCTGGTCCAGCGCATTGATCAATTGCAGCACGCCGATCACTTCGTTTTCATGGTTGCGCATCGGGACAGTCAAGAATGACTGGGAACGGTAACCGGTCTTTGCATCAAATTGTTTGGTGCCCGAAAAATCGTAGCCCTCGGCGGTATAGGCATCGGGAATATTGACCGTTTCACTGCTGAGTGCCGAATGACTTACCACCATCGCGTGATTGGGTTTGCCGGCACGATCATAAAGCTGTACGGGATAATAAGGGATAGGCTCACCGCTGGTTCCGCCCATCGAGAAATTCAGCTTATTGTTGCGCAGAATTTCAAAACGCAGTACCCGCTGTTCCAGGTCATGCAGATAAAGCGTCCCGGCATCGGCACGGGTAATGCGCATCGCCGCAACCAGAATGGTTTCCAGCAAAGTGTCGAGATCGCGCTGCTGCGACAGGGCGATGCCGATCTCGTTGAGATCTTTGAGGCGATCAAGAAGATTGTCGGACGAATTCATGCTTTTACTTGATGCAAACTGCGCGCACCTGGTGCATATTGGTAATGCCCTGCAGCACTTTTTCTATGCCGTCCTGTTTCAATGTGTGCATCCCTTCATCCAGCGCGATGGCCAATAACTCGGCGACCCGCGCATGTTCCTGAATGGCTTTCTTTACTGCATCCGTGCCAAGCAGCAATTCATGCAGACCGACCCGCCCGCGATATCCGGTACCCATACATCTATCGCAACCAACCGGCTCATAGATTGTGAACTGCCCCTTGTCATCGGCAAACAGCTTTCGCCACTCGGCATACAGTGACTTCATCGCAGCAGGCGGATCTTTCTTCCAGGTCACGGTATTGGCCAGTTCAACACTGTATTCGTCCAGCATCAGCTTGATTTCATCGGCTGTCGCAATATGCGGTTTCTTGCAATCGGCGCACAAACGCTTGGCCAAACGCTGTGCCAGAATACCCAGCAATGCATCGGCAAAATTGAACGGATCCATACCCATATCGAGCAGGCGGATGATGGATTCGGGAGCGCTGTTGGTATGCAGCGTGGCAAACACCAGGTGGCCGGTCAGCGAGGCTTCGATGCCGATCGAAACGGTTTCCTTGTCGCGCATCTCGCCAACCATGATCACGTCCGGATCGGCGCGCAGAAATGCGCGCATGATGGTGGGAAAATCCAGTCCGGCTTTTTTGTTGATCTGCACCTGGCGCAGGCCCTTCTGGGTGATTTCCACCGGATCCTCGACCGTCCATATCTTGGTTTCCGGCTTGTTGATGAATTTGAGGATGGAATGCAGCGTGGTGGTTTTACCGGAACCGGTTGGCCCGCACACAAAGAACAGGCCGTAGGGTTTAGTAACCGTCTCCTGTATCAGTTCGTTGTTGCGCGCCGAAAATCCCATTTTCTCTAGCGGCAATGGCTCGCCGGAAGCCAGGATACGCATCACCACGTCCTCCACACCACCCTGTGAAGGAATGGTCGCGACACGCAGCTCGATATCCAGCGGGCCGAATCGCCTGAACTTGATCTTGCCATCCTGGGGTTTGCGCTTCTCTGAAATATCCAGGTCACACATGATTTTCAGACGCGTCACCAGCGCATTGCGGTAGGTGGACGGCACTTCGATGTAGTTCATCAATGAACCGTCCTTGCGCACCCGAATCACCGTTTTGGCCTTCCCCGGGCCCGGCTCGATATGGATATCCGACGCGCCCATCCGGTAAGCATCCATGATGACTTTGTTGACCAGTTTGACCAGCTCGTTATCCTCGGCAGCGCTTACGTCTTCCAGACTGCCCCCCCCGGTTGATTCCTCCTCATCACCCCCCATGCTGGTTAACAACTCGTCCATGGACGACTCGTCGCCCGCGAGCATACTCCCGCTTTCTGAAGCAGTACTGCCGCCATAGAACAGGTCCAGGGTTTGTTTAAACTCGCGCAGCGAGCAAACCTGATAGTTCAGACGGCTCTTGGAGAAAATGTTGTTGACCACTCGCGAGGCCTGAATCCGCTCCGGGTCGGTAGTCAAAATCATCAACCCCTCCTGGGTTTCCTCGACAGGAATCCAGTGACTGCTTTCAACATACTCCCGCCTCAGGTTTTTCAACAAGTCGGCAGGCTTGATAAGGTCACTCCGGTAAGGCTGGTAAGGAACACCGAAAAATCTGGACAGCGCCTTGCCCAAGGCTGCGGGGCTGACCTGAAATTCGTCGAGCAAAACTTCTTCGATGTCTATCCCCTTGCGCCGTGCAGTGCGTGTCGCCAATTCGAATTCCGCGGCGGAAAGCACCGCGTCTGCAACCAGATAATCGTATTTGGTTTTCGCCGAACTGTGCTGCTGGCGCTGATGCTGGCGCAAAGCCACCGCCATGGTCTCGGCCAATTCCTGCACGCCTTCCTCGATCATGGCGGTAAAGGGCACACCAGCCTTGTTGTTGATAACCTGGATTACACCAACCAGATCTCCGCTACTCGCATCCAGAATCGGGGCAACCAGCATTTGTTTGGTGCGATATCCGGTACGTTTGTCCACTTCCTGCAAAAAGCGCAGATGCGAGCTGTATTGCGCCAGCTCCTTTTCATCGTAAACATCCTTGATGTTAAGCAGTTTTTTATGCATTGCCGAATAACCGGCAAGGCTTTGTTCCGCGATCGGTAATTTGAGATCCTTGAATGAATTGAGTCCGGTCTTGACCTTTGAAACCAGGGAGATATTGTCTTCACCCACGACATAAATCGTCAGTCTGTCCGCGTTGAACAGCGCGCAGATGTCCTTGCTGACCTCCAGCATGATTTCATCAACATTGCCGGTGGCGTGTATCTTATTGTTGACTTGATTGAGATTCTTGGTGAATTCGAGCCTGTGGGCCATATCACCGGCATTTTTTGCGTTATTCGCTGTCATCACTGTACTCATATCACTCCCTGGCGCGTCTCATTGGGCTGCTGTTTTGCCGATTCCGGCATCGAATTCCGTCTTTATCATACGATTCATCACCCGTTCTTACAGCTCGAATTCCTGATTGTTCAGCAACATTTTGGGAGGGACGCCGCGCACACATTCTTCGATCTCCCGCATGGTCAACTCGAGTTCGCCCGGTTTGAGATGGCTAATGAACACTTGAGCATCGCCCTTGA
>Ga0307377_10003135_pt1 | contig 18933 bp, 21 predicted proteins | sample TR3MG_FD_202535 | JGI IMG/M metagenome (GOLD analysis project Ga0307377, IMG submission 202535) | Soil microbial communities from Risofladan, Vaasa, Finland - TR-3 | ecosystem: Environmental > Terrestrial > Soil > Coastal area > Acid sulfate soil | place: Finland: Risofladan, Vaasa | collected... | reverse complement strand
AGTAGGCACGTCAACCACGCCAGTTATTGTCAACGGAATAGCTTTGAACTGTAAAATGATTGCATCAACCCCAATCGTTAACGTAGCAGCATACGCCACAAGCGCCGCTTTTACCAAGGCATCCCCATCCACGGGATAAGTGGAATCTATTGTTAAAGTCAATTTTATATGTAAAATAATCTCAGTTGGTCTGGTCAATCCAATATCATGAGAAAACCCTTGTGAATCGTCGATAGCAACTACAGTACTTCCCCACGACCTAATTCCTAAAGGTTTTGTGTCAAAAATAGCCTGTGCCACATCGACATCCGTACCCCCCAACGCAACTACTTCAAAACTGTTTGGTGGTAACCCATCCGAGGAAAAATAATGTTTATCGTTTTCATACAAAATAACCTGGTCAACATCGTCCACTAAAGTGACCGCCGCTTTTAACGCTTCGAAAGTGCTAGATCCGGCAGCGCGCACCGTATTCAAACGATTTATTCTAACAGAAGGGTCTAGTTCCTCTAAATTACCGGGCACAGCATCTTCTGAATTGAAACCCTTGATTAAGTCTGTAACGAAAACGAGAACCGCGTTAGCCGTGCCCCCCGTTATTTTGATGGCGCTTCCCGTTCCTTCGGTATCGCTGGCGACTCGCACATAGGTACCTACCGCATATGAATCGACTCCAGTAGTGTCCGCTTCGATTTGCGTAGCTACATCAGACGCTGACCACGGGTTACCCGCCGCGAAAGTCACTGTTTGCGTCGCGCCTTGGTCAACCTGCAAAGTCAACGATGTACCATCTAAAGAATAGGTTTCTGCCGTGGCGCAAGTCAAAGCAGCCGCAGCACTCCACCCAGAAATAGATGTCTGTATCGTGTCGATGGTTCCTGAATAGCCGTTTATTTCTCCATATTCTTCAGATTCCGCAGTAGTAGAATATGTTCCTTTATACCCGCTAGAATTAGTAACAGCAGCCGTTGTAATGAATCGCGCTCCGGAAGGTCCCACACTCACAACGCTGTCAATGGGTATAGTTACCCCGTTGTCCAAATACAGTCTATCTAGTGTTACGGAGCTTCTTTCGGGCTCTTCTCTTCTATATCCCGTAATGGAACAAACAGAGTCCAACGACGCCCCAGAAGCCGAATCAGGATAACGAGAGGCATAAACAGCCTCGGCCAAGTCCCACATCTGTCTGATTTGATCCGCGAAGATACCGTTATTTTTTCCAATCACTCCGGAATTTAATAAATTTAAAGTAGGGGAGATCAGGTCTTGTTGATCTTCGCCGATCTCATTTACAACAGCTTCGAGATCTTTCTTCACAAAACCAGTTGAGGTAACTCCGTAGGTCGTCATATAATCAGCTCCTTATCATATACAAATGTACCCTCTACAGTGTCTGCCGTAAAGCTTAAAGAAAGTACTCGAGTTGAATTAATATAATCGGCCTGTAGGTCTTTAACCCCCAAAATGCCAGGAGTAGTGAGGATCCCTTTTCGAATTATCCCTTTTATCAGCACCAGTCTTGGTTTTTGGCCTAGAATTTGCTGGTAATATGGAATACCTATTCGTTGGTCAAGGAACCATTCCCCAAGGAAGGTTAACAACCGAACTTCGCAGTCTTGAGCTATGGCGTCAACCCCATCTATCAAAACTAAGTCGTCGTTTTCAATAGCCAAATCGTAATTATTATCGAGCTTAAAATCAGTCATTGCGCTTTAACCTTAGTTTGCCCGGCATCAGATATTTCTAAATCGCATTCACAAACCGCTGTCCTATAAGGAGACGCTATTTCCTGCCAAGACCCTACACAACTACCCTTATCACCCTTTCTCATGACTAATTTGCCTTCTGCTTTTGTCTTCGTTGCCGACACTAAAACAAAACCAGCACCCGATATAAAAGTAAAAGTAGTGGATGTAAATGGGCAGGGCATAGCAGGGGAAGGCCAAGTAATGCTTATGGTTTCTGTACAAATGGATTTGCTAGCAGCCTTACATTTTGTAGATTCTATCGTTACCACTTGAGTGCCTAAACCTACATCCCCCGTATAAACCAGGCCGGGAGGATCGCTAGGAGTACCGGCACGTGTAAATTTAACCAGCAAATCCGTGTTTGCAATGTCTTTTAAGCTCATGGATCCACCGTGAAATTTCCGTTTACGTCCAGTTTGCCGGTAGAATCGATGGTGATGTATTTTCCACTCACCCCATCAGCCCCGAATGCCATTTTTCCAGCAGTAGCAGAGTCGCTTAGGACCCTGTTCAATTGAGTATAAAAACCAGGTATGGCCACCGCGTCCGAAATATCATGCTCCCTCAAATCAACTGGGTCAGTTTGGACCTTCCCACCGCTTGCTATAAATGAGTCAATCGAATTGTCACAATATACAAGCAGTACGAGATCTCCTCGTTGAATAGGGAATTTAAAGAAAAAACCGCCTCCTCCGGGCATTAGAACAGGCACGTCTTTCAAAGGTTGTAATTCGTCCAGCCCATCGGTACCGTTGCTATTCAAAAACGGTCTACTCACACCAGGCAACACCTCCGCCGTTCGTGTGTTCTCGTCGTAAGATTGAATAATGCCTGGCCCAGCAACGTACATCATGGAAGAAACTTGGCCCATCGCAGCCTGAATTACTTCAGTGAGATCTGGGGATCTGCTTTGTGATAGGTTACCGCTCAAAATAAAGGTGTCCCTTCAAAATGTGTATACCACTCATTGCCCCAGGTGTCTCCCGCATGTGTGGCTTTCTCAACTCGATATTGCCCGTTAACCGTTTTAGATAAGATGTTCAGGCGGCGTCCTGGCTTAATATCCCCTTGTAAGAGGCTCGTTCCAGTGATCATCCCCTTCTCGCCTTGCTCCGGGGAAGCAATCAAGCCTGTATCCGGCGTGAGTGTAACAGCGGCATCCAAAAGAGTATCTTCTAGCCCCAAGACCTGCAATTGTCCGTCTTGTATAGACCAGTTATAACCTATTGATTTGATATACCTATTTAGAATTTCCGAGGCGCGCCCCGCTACAGTCACACTTCTCGTAAAAGTCGAAAACCTTTTTCTAAAGACAGCGGAATTCGCCAGTTTCAAAGCGGAATTACCCACCCCGATTTTCATAGCCTTGGCCACTTCGGAAATAACTGTAGCCACTGGAGTACCTTTACCAAAAGTTTTATTAAACCGAGGAGAGCTATACTGCTTCCCTCCGTCAGTAGCTTCGATCTTTGTTGTCCAATCAATACCGTCGTAACCACTCTCTGCATATACGATGTCCCCGGAAAAAAGCATCTGCAAAGTGGCTATGTATCCCCCCTCAATCACTAGGGGCCATTCGTATCCCGCTGCAACGATGTCACCCTTAGGACTTCTAGGAATAAGGTTAGCTCCCTCCTGGAGTACCCTCCTGTTCGTCTCATCGAGATTGTAAACTGTCACTGTGGCTGTGTTAGGGTCTTTGTTCAAAGATCGCTCTACTGAAAAAATTACTCTCAGCATAGGCTCAAGGGTTTTATTTGTAGGATCAAGTGTCTGTAACTGCATAGGAAGGCCCTTTGAGCCTACTTGCAATTTTAAATCTCGATTAAAAAGGTCTTGGGAAGAGCCTATCATGGAAGACTGACCTCTTGAATGTAGGCCATCTCTGCACTAATTCCAAAATCTTCAACACCTGAATCCGTAGGGTTGTCTAACGTGTCGATACACATTATCTCGCCCGCTGGTCGCGCAGGTGTCGAATTATGAACCATAAGGCGCAACAATGGGAAATTCGAAACTGCTTTAATGCCGCTTCGCAATTGGTTACCATCTACATCAAGCAAATCAAAATACCAAAAATCCTCACGATCATTTAGCTGAAAATGGAGTTGAAAATCCTCACCATCCATGTCTATAGCGACAGTGAAGTTTCCTTCATTCTTGGCATTCTCTAGCGGTATGATTCTAACAGACATAAAACCTCACCCGAAAAAACTACCCAATGCGTCTGCGGCCTTTTTTAACAAGCCTTTAGCTTTTTCGCCTTGTTTTTTGGTAGCATCTCCAGTTTGCTTTGTACCGTCATTCTTCTTCTTTTTGTTGGCAATTTTTACCGGATCGGGAAGCGAAACGGACAGGCTTTTCGCTATCACGATTTTTCTAAGAGTTATGGAAATTTCTAGAACCTTCCCCTTCTGTACATCTCTATTTACAGAAAGAGTAACAATAGCCATATCTTCATAACTTCGCAGGGTAGTAAATACATTAACGAGAGTACCGCTTGATTGCAGCTCTCTCAATTTGGAATAACCCTCGTCTACCCTATCGTCCGCGTGAACTGTAGAAGGAAAAAAAGTCCCGGCTACTTCTGTACCTACAGGAGATTTCGAAAGTATACTCGATAGAAACACGATAGGGGTGTTTGTGATCATACCAGTTAACGTGATTTGCTCAGGCTGCATCCTGATATGATCGGTAATGTCAGACCCCACGGCTACAGGGTGGTCCGTAATGGTGGCATCGTCAGTGTGAGACTCGCTTATAATCGCATCAAACTGCACAACGCCAACGCGCCCCAGCTTCTTCTCACCGAAAATCATTTCCGTTAAAGCCATCGACTAACCAGCCTGTGGAACTAGAGCGTTCATGGTGTTTCGGTACTTCCTTTTTGTATCAGCATCTTCAAACCCTTTGACAGCTTCCTTAGCCAATTTCTTCTCGTCCATACCTGGAGTAGGTTTGATAACCATATCAATTTTCGTTTGTGAATTATCAGTAAACACGCTACTATTCCCGCCGCCTTTTTTAGCGTAGTTTTTCATAAAATAATCGCTATTTGCAGCTTCGCTCATTTGTGCAAGGGCATAATCCGATCTTTTAGCGTAGTTTTTCATCAAATAATCGCTATTTGCAGCTTCGCTCATTTGTGCAAGGGCATAATCCGATTTTTCCTTCTCGTCTCTATCTCTAGCTTCAGCACCGGTAATTTTTCGTCCTAGAAAACGATTAAGCTTTGCTAGTGCCTGGAAAGGTACCTTGAGATCCCCAATAAGACTCCAAAAATTGTCAACCCAATCTTTCATGTTATCTAATAAATTGTCTAGAGCTTGTGTAAATCCTAATGTAAATACATCTTTAATAAAGTCTAAAAAATTGTAAAATCCTCCTGTGATAACATTAAATATTTTTTTATCCACCTCTATTAATGCAGGTAGCCAAGACCCAAACATCCACGGTATAAGCCTCATAACCTCTAATAATTCATTAAACCCTTTTAGGGGGTCTTCAGCTAGTCGTTTGAACCACTTCAACATAATTAAAACTGGTCCGCTTACATCAATTCCTAAAAATTCACCCAAAGCATCAGCCATATCCTTGAAAGCTGATTCCCCACCTTCCACCCAATTTTGGAGATCTTCTATAACTGCAATCAGCAATAAAATGGCTAGTACTATTTGACCCGTAGGGGTTAACAAGAAACTTAAAGATTTTCCCCACTTCATAATTGCGGCGGCAAGCAGCAAAATCTTTACCTCATCAGGAAGATTCATCACAAATTTGATTATCCAAGCAACCGTCCTTATAATGGTGCCGAGAAGTCCTCCCAATACCTTGACTAGATCAATGGCTCCATCAGCAAAATCAATCAAAAGAGGAATAAATTTCTCTAGTGCAGGATTGACTTGCAAACCAAACGTGACAGATAAATCCTTTAACCGTCCGTCTAAAGCTTTTGTAATGTTGGCATACCCTGACGCGGTTTTTACGGCATCCCCTTGCGCAGTCTTGGTTTGATCTAAAATAAATTTATATCGAAGAGTGGTCTTCTCCGCATTAGTCATCGTTCTGACACTTTTTGTAATACCCTGCTCCAGGGCATAAGCGTTTAAAGTAGCTTCGTTCATGACGATACCGAACCTTTTTAACGGCTCGACTTCGCCGGTTATACCCGCTCGCAAGGCTACTAATGCGTCTGACTCAGTCGTGTTATAAAAACTAGCTAAGTCAACAGTCAATTCAGAAAGTTTTGTAGATAGTTCTGCGGCAGATTCTGCATTACCCTCCAGCATAGGGTTAAGAATCGCGCCGAACGTCGCCGCCATTTTTTGCAAATCGTATTTTGAACGGCCTGCTACATCATCGAACGTATCAGCCCACGCCATAACCTTGTCGGCTGATGCTCCAAAACTTGTGTCAATTACATTAAGATTTTCTTTAGCATCGCTGGCATCTTTAATAGCATTTTTACCCCAGTTGAAAGCCGCCAATCCCCCGAAAGCAACGCCCAATCCGGTGACTACCTTCTTCAGCTTACCGAAGCTGGACTCAGCCTTCTTCAGGCCTTTTTCGTCTGTTTTTACACCAAGCAGAGCGACTAATTCTCGAACAATCATTTCTACTCCATGGATTGTAGTTGATCTTTAAAGTCTAACGCCTCATGAAGATCCATCAACTCCACAAGATCATAGTATTCCTCAACCTCCTGAAGAGTAACAACATTAAAAACTACGGGTCGCCATTTCAACCAGTTCAATCCTTCCGGAACCTTTAGCTCTTTAGCACCTGGGTTTTTGCGCCTTGTGTCTTTATTATGTCTACCAAGACGCTTAAGGACTTTTCCCACTGAACCTTACATCCCCAAGCTAGCCATTTGTACATCAAATCCAGATTTCCCATAAAAAAGAAATCGAATATTCCTTTCATGGGCTTTCCATCAACTTCGGACACTTCGGAGAATGCCGAGATCAGCTTATCGATAATACCTTCGTCTAGGTCTGAGAACAAAGAACCAAGCGCACGGGAAAAGAAATCCGCTCCAACATCTTGATCCATGATGTCCTTACCGGATTTCTTAGCAGCGGAAAACACCATATCGATAACCGGGCCAAAAGAAGGCCCTATCATCTTTGCTACTGCCATCAACAACCTGTGGCTTTGCATAGGCGGTAACATATACATGCAGAACTTGTTATCGCCCAAATCAATGTAATAAGGCTCACGTTGAGACATCAGTTACCTCCAACAAGCATAATAAGGTTATTAGTCTCTATAATCCACTCGCGAGTCTCAGAAGATTCTCTAGAATATCCAGCGGCAGGTAGTTTCACGATCCAGGCTTTCTCAGCAGAGTACAAGCTCCTGCCTGACATATCCTTCATAAGGAAAGCCCCAATCCCGTCGCCTTTCAACTCGTCAACCAGAGCGACTGCACTAAGCAGATCGTTCGTTATAGCCCACTGACCAAGAGTGAACGTAACCTTACCGCTCCGGTTATTACTGGACCAACGGCAACCTTCGCCATCCGAACCACTAACCAGACCGAAAGCATCTTCGTTTCGTTCCACATTGACAAACGTACCGTCCGCAAGCCCCAGAATAGGGATACCGATGAAATTCATAATCACTTCGGCGGCGTTGTACGAATGTAGCAAATTAGATCTATTCGGCATTTTGCCCTCCTGTTTAGATTAGTATCCGTCCAGCGATTTGCACACTGTGAATAGCACCCGCCAAAGTCGCTTCGAATTCCACACTTCTCAAAATACGCAAACCCTTATCCGCCGTAGTAGCAGATGCCGCCAAAGGCACGGTTACCGTATAAGCCGGATCCGCAGCGAGTATATCCTGACCCACACAAAGCTGTAAAACCCCTCTAACCTCGGCTTCGATCAAGGCAATACCTGGATCCGTATAAGGTACCTTCAAAGAATTCTTCAGCCTTGTGAATACAGCTTCTTGCATCCTGGCTTCGATGAAGTCTAACGACCTTGTAATGTCGATGAATGCAGAAGTGCCCGCTGAAAAATAACCTTCCTCAGTCATGTTCAAACTGTTAACTCGATTGTAAAAGTTAACGTTTTTGCTTCTCAGGTTAGTAATCTCCGTTGAAGTCAGCGTAGAATAATCCAAACCTGTAAGAGTTTTGAATTTCCAAGTAATCGAACCAGGGTCATAAGGAAGACAAGCACCATACCACCTGGAAGTAGGAAATTGAACGTTTGCTTTTGGGTGGTAGAAACATCCGATGCGATCATATGCAGCGGTTTGTAAAGTAGATCCAACATCAGAAGATCCAGCTTCTACAACGTCGTGATCCAATGTCGAAGCAATATAGATTTTCTTCAGTGTTGACATATAAGCGGCGGCGGCGGCAATAACTGCGGTTCCTTGGTTCGTGATTTCTATACCGTAACAGTCATCGTTTTCAATGAAAATAGCTGTTAGATCCGCCACGATACCGGGAGAGCCGTCAGGCGTATTGTCTTCCGCCCGCATTAGGTCAGGATCTGCCATGTAGCAGGTGAACTTGTCCGCTACGGCATTCGCAGTGATTGTAATATCAGTTGAATTATCGGCCACTGTAACGCTCAAGGCAAGCGCGTCAATAGCCACTTTCAACCCCGTACAAATCGTAGCTACACTAGGTACTGCCACCGAGGTGTGCGTAGCCTCTTGTCCGTTCACATACAGGGTATAATCGTGCAAAGCGATGGCACTGCTAGGGGTGATTTTTATCACCATAGGCTCATCGTTTTCAGACCTACCAACAACCACCTGCGTGGGCCTGGGAGAAGCGGCGAAGGCGGCGGTAGCAGCCAAAACCGCAGGGTCCGTGGTTGCGAAACCGTCCGTTACCATATCGGCAACAGCCGTGTAAACCCGTGTTCTTTCCGGAAAAACCGTGTGATAAGACACAATACCAGGAACGCCAAAACCTGCTCTTGACGCGGTTTGCGTTTCCGCTGTGATCGTCATGCTAACAATATCAGACAACGACATTTTTATTCCTCCTCATGAATTCAACTTCCGTCAACGATTGTATCTATATCGAAATCGTCAGAAAATAGTCTAACAGATTCGATGTAGGTATCATACCACGTAATATTAAACGAAGATGTAAATCTGGTGGACATAATCGCCCGCGAGACTATTGAGTCTTCGATAATGACTGGAACATTTTGGGGAGGAGCGACACTTATCAAAGCCACATCCGCCGCTTTTAATGCAGCCCTCCTAGAAGTGGTTTGCAAATCAGCCATTGCCCGCAAAAGATATTGTTGCGCATTATAAACCGGATTCCTGGAATCCGGTCGCAACACAAAAGCCTGTAAATCCAAGGTAAACTCACAAGGCACACTAGCCTCAAAATAAAGCTGTTCTCCATCCGGCAAAGTGTCGTCAAACGTGTGTGGATCTTGCCATTTATGAGCTAATTGGTTTGGACCGGCTGTAATTTCCAAAGTTATGTAGGGATAATCGGGCCTGGGAGCGGATTGATACGCCCAAATAGCCTGAATTCCCGTACTAGTAGAAGCCCAAGAATGTAAAGCATTCTGGACGGCTTCAAAATCAAGAGGAACGGGAGTTGGTAAAACAGCCGTCATTGTTCCATCTTCACAAGGATAGCTTTTCTAAAACTACCCCAGTTCATTACGGATTCTACCTCATATCGCTTGTCTTCATACAAGACAATATCAGGTTGAATTTTGTTTACTTCGTCAGCCGTGTTTATATCGCCCGTTGTGAACAGTACGAGAGTTTCTCTAGTCCTTCTAGACTCGTCCGCCCTAATCAAATCAACCCCTGTAGCGGGTTGTATAACTGCGTAAATCGTAGCTTGATTTTCTCTAGCAGCATCCCAAATCCCATTCTCGTCATAGACTCCCTTATTGTGTAGAATAACGGTAACTGGAATAGATCGGAACTTTATGGCCCTTTGAATGCAGAACGAAGAAGTCATCTAGACCTCGCTTCATTGAGATCGACTATTACCGAAGAAATAGAGTTGAATAACTGCCCCGTATCTATCAAAGGAGTGGTTTCCCCCTTTTTGTGTGCGATGGTAGACTCTGCCAAAGGAGGAGGAATTTTAGACTTTATGGTTTTCAGTACGTCCGCCCTAGCAACTTCCCCTAATAGCATCAACTGGCCTAAGGGATTGACTCCACCAAATATATTTTTAGAAATTCTATTGATCGCCTTCAAATACTTGCGATTATTCGCGTCGAAAGTGCTGCGAAGAAAAGACCGAGCGGGTATTTTGCCGTCATCCGTTCCATATTCGTGAATATTCCCCAGTTTGATATTAGTCATACCTCCCTCACGGGCCTCATTTGCATCATCCCCTTGAATGCCAATAACCACCGTGCGACCGTCCACGAGAAAAAGCAACTGGGTTTTTATATTCTTCCAACCCCTATCTTTATCAATAACTTTGACTGTTACCTTGTTTACCAATCGTAACCCTCGTTAACATCTTCAGGACCGTCTCCTGGTCCTCCTGGAATATCACCCATACCCCTCCAAAAAGAAGGCTGTACGGCGTCTGTATCCGAATTCAAAGAGTCTTTCTCTGCCAAAGACCGACCCCCTAGACTAGGCAATACAAGAGAGCCTTTAGTGGCCACAATACCGGCAGGATCAAGCTCCTTGGCCCTATCCTTGAAAGCCTTGGCTATATCAGAGCATTGGCTTGATACACCACCAACACTACTTGTAACCATACGACTGAATTTAGCAGCCAAGGCATAAAGGACTCTAGCAGCGGCTAACAAAACTGTTGGCTGTTCTCCCAAAGCGTAGGCAATCTCTTCGTCTTGCGCTAAAGGGTCTTCAGAACAAGTGTCCCCGACGAGAAACCGAACTTCATCTCGCTGGTTCTCGTCGGGGCGTCCTGTATATGTCCAAGTCATTCGTCACTACCCGCATCAATATGAGAAAAAAGGTTTTTCGATTCCTTTTTTGTATAATTCTGTTTAGTAGTGACTACGGTTTCAACAAGAGAAATCATGGGTTCGATGGGCTCAATAACCCTAGCAACTTCCAAAATGAATTTTTGACGCTCCCACATCCGGCGATTCGGCCAAAACTCCGCTTCTGGAACAGGGTCCCCGGGCTTAATTTTAACATACTCACCGTTTCTGCGTACCGTTTGAGCTTTTACAGCAATCCAACCCATGATTAAACTCCTTACGAAATTGTGTTATTGAAAAACACGCCCATGTCTCTAGCCACCAGCTTTTGATCGTAGGCCATTTCGCCCTCAATTCGATCAGATCTAAGATGGGGCATTCTGAACCGCAGAGTCCTAAGACCGTCAACACCGGCTCCAAGGTAACCCTTCCACGAGAAAGTATAACCACCGGAAGGCTGGAGCAACGACGGACGCGGCGCGGCGTAAACAAGCAGCGCGTCTTTTGTGGCGATCCAGTTCATAGCGGCAGTAGCCCCTTCATTGGCTGTGTTCTCAACACCACCAGCTACCACTACCCGATCAATGCCGAGCACTGAGGCGAGCAATTCGGTGGTAACGATCTTGCGTTGTGTGATGGCAATACGATCAAGAAAATCCGCATTGTCCTGAATAGTGATCCAGACATCCTCGGCTATTGCGAAAACGTTAGGACGAAATCCAGTAGCCTTTTTGATCGCGCCGATTCTCTGCCTAATGTCAGTAATCGGAGTAGATCCAGAGGCGTCCCACAATGTACTAGGAGTGACATCCGCAGACCAAACGCCGGTTGTGAAATACTTGGCCATCCAGTCTTTTTCGCGTTTTAGTAAAAGACCCCGGGTAACAAACTCAGTCGCTTCAGAGTCCATATTCAACGGATCGTCGGCATTGGCCCGAATTTGGTCGTCCACGTCCTTATGGAGAGCCTGTACCTTCGCGTAATATGTATCCGTGCTCACTTCGTACCCGGACCCAGCAGATTCTGTCGCTGGCGCACGCTCTTTCGCATCCGAACGGAACCACTGGCCCTTGGGATACGTAAAATAGGCATCAGACTGCTTATTTACGGGAAGCGTCGGAAATACCTTGTGAGAGACGAATTCGTCTTGATTTTGCAAATAGGCAATGCTGATAGAAGTCAACGGCCTATTAACATGCACATCTGATTTAGTCGGTTGTGGCATTATTTCCTCCCTTAACCGATTCGCGTGGGTCCTTCGAGGACCACGGAAATATATTCGTTAACAGCTCCGCTAAGTAGCGCAATGCCAGCCGAATAGTTACCTGACACAAGGCCGATAATGACCTCCACCGAAAAACCAAAGATAGTCAGAGCGTTACCACTCTTGAAATCCAGTTCGGAAGTGGGTCCCGTTGTCGGGGAATTAATTGTAAAACTACCGTCAGTATTTACAACGACATCCGCCGTGGTATCTGCTTCGACAACAGTCTTAACTTCGGCAGCGGTAACGGCGTCAATACTTACAACGTCACCAGTTCCGGCAACTACTGTATCCCAAGTCAAGGCGCATGTTCCCGTACCAATCAACACGCTAGAACCAGTACCTTTTGTATCGGTAGTGATTTTCACATGCGTGGTAGAAGCGGCAACAGAACAACCCGTCAATTGAGCATTCATACTAGCAATAATGTGCGCAGCAGTCGTGTGAGCTCCCGTGAAAGTAACAGTCTGAGCGGCTCCTCCGTCAATCGTCACAACTTCGGTAAGTCCGTCCTGGTCGGTAACGGGATACGTTGTAGTATCGGTGACTGTAGAGGTGGTGGCGTCAAAAGTGGCGGTAGCATTGCTGGCGTTATCGACATCGATAACCATGGTATCAGCAGCAGCCATATTGAACGGACCAATAGTACTGTCCTTAGTAGCAGCCGAAGCACCCGAAGCGGCGGTTATCGCTTTCCCCAAAGCGTTAGACATAACGCGGCTACCTGCGGTTACCGAAGCGCCGCAAACCACTTTTGTGACTCCCGCACAAGCAATGGCAACTTCTGATCCAGAAATAGGATCGTTTTGGATGACTCCACTAGGGTACGCGCCTGCGGTTGTAAGTTTCACAACGTCGCCAGCGGTATTGATCTTCCCAAACAGAAACTGAGAGCTGGAAAGATTTTCTCCTGCTTTCATTCCGGGGATACAAGTTAAACTTCCTTCGAATGCCATATTTGGCCTCCCTCCTTAGTTGTTTTGCTCAGTATGCTCTTCGAGATATTGTTTATAGAGCTGTTGCCCCTTCTCAGAATGCATAATCTTATCCACTGCTTTTGCGTGAGTCAGAGAAAGGTCATCCGATTTTTCAACCAGACCTTCCGCAAGCTTTTCGATCTTATCCCAGGAATCTCCACCGAAAGAGTTATCATTCCCGCCACTGTAAGATCCCCCAGCTTCCCTCAAGAGAGAGCTAGACTTAATCGCATCGCTTGCCGATTTCATATTAGCAAACTGCTTCTCTGCGATTTCAGGATCTAAGGAATGCATTTTTTTCAGCGTATCGGCGAGTTCGTCAAACGACTGCCCTGGGAAATGCGAAAGGTCTTTCGACACGCGCTCTTTCCAAACACCCAATTCTCTAGAAGCCTGCTCTTCCGCAAGACATTTTGAAATCCGCTCGTTTTCAGCCTTCAAGGCATCCAGTTGAACGGTTTGAGCTTTGGTGATTTCCTCAATTTGCTTTTTGACCTCCTCGGTCAATCCTTCTACTTCCGTGCTCATGTGCTCCTCGTTTCTTTTCTTCTTCTTCTTGTCCTTAGCCTTCGGCATAGGATCCTCTTCCTCGTCTTCCTGCATATCACCCATCGGAAAACCACCTGCTACTTTAAGAATATTCAAAGTGTCCTTTGGTAGTGTATCTTTGAACCCTACCAAAATTCGCATTGCCTTCTTAAGAACAGGAACGGCTCTTTCATCTATTTCCGATTTTGCAAGCAGTTCAACTAAAACAGATTCCTCTTCTACCTCGGTTTTTAGGACGTTTTGAATGATTTCTTCGTCCATCAACTCCTCCTGTTTAACAATAGGGAAACGTTTCTTCAAATTCGCTCCCCTATTCACCAACGAAACCTCTGCTAGGTCTATGTCTTTCAACTTAGTTAAAGGCTTTTTGAATACAGCCATCGTTCAACTCTTTTCTACCAAATCCACAAAATCTACCTGCGGCATTTGAGATTTTGACAAGGGCTCCCTAACCCCTATCCCACCAATAGAAAAAGCATTAAGGTCGCCACTTTTATAAGCTTCCCACTCGTTTTCACCCAACTCAACACCCATAACCCAAGAGCCAGAATGCACTTTATCGTCTCCAAAATCCCTACGAGATACTTTATGTCGCAACCCCTGCATGGCTTTCTTATATTCTTCAGGATGATTAGGATACTGCTCGATCCAACTCTCAACAACTTGTGCGCTAGCCGTGCCGGAATGTTTTAGCCCCACAACGCGAGAATTTTTAAGAAAATTATGAGCCATTTTCTCAATCTCATCTGGAGGAATCCAGTCGTTGTGAGCATCTTCCATTGAACCACCTTGTCCGTATGGGTCAGAAACAACCCCGTAAACAATACGTTTAAAATCGTCCTGCTTAACTATCTTTACTTGCTTCCCATCATAGACATCAGTGGGGGTTTTCGATGAAATTTCAATCAGTTCATCGAATCTATATATAAAATACTTACGAACTGAAACCTTGTCAACTAGCAATTTTTTAATCTGGGTGCATTTCCTCTTGACTTCTCCGGAATCACCAAATTTCAACACGGCTACCGGGTGAGGCAAAACGAAGTCTGCCAACACCCCAAGCTCATTGGCTACCGTTTTACCCAAGGCAACAACCACCCTGGGGTTGACTAAATCTAATTCATTCCTAAATTCAAGCACGGTCAAATGTATATCCTTACGAGTTAGTCCCAAAGGATTCAGATATAAATCGTTGAAAACCTGTCCTGCTTTACCCACAAGAATCTCGTCTCTGGCTTCCTCAAGTGGGGAAACCTCAGCACTAACAAAAGAGATTTCACATTTGTTCAAGCCCTGCTTGTCCCTTTCTTGTGCCAAAGCCTCTTCAGCCTTATCTCTTACTTTCTTCTTTTCAGCAGCAGTAATAGACGTTTGGTCAAGCCTTGCCAGTGCATTTCGTAAATGGGGAAGGTCTATCTTCCCGTTTCCGTCTTTGTAGGGAAGATGCCTGAGAGTTCTGGGAGAAGTCATACCCTCGGCATCCTTCTTTCCACCAGCGGAGATATGAAGAAAAGAGCTGTCCGGCAACGTATTGATAAACGCTGTTGTCCATTGTGCCTTGAGTATGCCGCGTTTTCGTCTTTGATCTAAACAGGACTTTATTTTGTCATAACCATCGAATTTGACCATGTGTCTAGATAATTTAGAAAACGTCTCCTCGTCTAGCTTGTCCAAATTCTCTGCATTAAGATTTTCCAACACAAATTTTTCCATCCAATCAGGACTTAACATAGGTCACTCCTTTTGTTTTATCGTTTCGGTACACCGACAATGCGGATGACTTGGCGGCCCCAAAACAGGCCCTAAAAATTCTGACTCGTACGCTCCGTTTAAATCAGCCTCTTTTCCGTCAAGATCCAAACAAATCGCACAGGGTCTTGTGGGATTAAGCGAAGCGGGAGCGGAAATCCACTCCCTAACAACTTCAGGAAGAATACCCTCGTCTTGTGCCAGTCGCCAAGCCGTACGGCGTCCTTCCGCTTGTGCCTTAATAGTTTCAGTCCGTGCGATGCGCACGGCGCGGGCCTTCAAAAGCTTCTCTTTATAATCACCAACCAATACATCAATTTGAGTGTCCGGCAACCCCGCGCTTGTATGCAATAATCGGCGATTTTGTACCGCCTTATATTCCCTATCGGTCAAACCTATATTCCGCTTAATATCCTCATAAACCAATTCAGCACGGGCACCAGCCGAAAAATTCCTTAGCAAAATATCCCTCACCGTAGAAATCTGAGGAACGGAGATTCCCTCCGCTATTAGTTCCAAAGCATGACTTTTTATCCACGAAATAGAATAAGGATTGATCGGAATATCAGCCTTGATTATCTGCTCGTGCTCCGCTAGTAGGTCGTTCTCTGACTTGTCGTTCAAGGTAAATCGAAAATTTGTCTTGAATTTCTTGTTCATACGCTGAGAGGCATCTACACCAGACTCGAAAACGATAGACCCATATGCTCTTTCCAGACTATCGATTAGCCCTTGCCAAGCAGGAGGTTGATTAATTTCTCCAGCGTTGAAAAAAGGGAGCGTAGCCATGATTTCATCAAGGTTTCCTTTTCTCCAAAGGGTAGCGAATCCTACCGGTTTTTCTTCAGGCATTAAATTACGCATCGCACGCAAAAAAGCTCGTGAAAAAGCCTTTTCGTGCTTGACTGCTATTCTATATGAATCACGTCCTGCTGCGGTATCGGGTATTGTGTCTTGCCAAATAGGGCGACCCGCCAAAGCACGACTACGCTTTAGCAGTTCATAACCCTTTAAATATCTAACAAATCCCAATATTTACCCTCAATCTATCCTTCCATTATTCACAGTCAAAGACCTCAAGGGCTCGATACCCTTAAAAGGGGCTTTTTGATTCGTGCTCATGCTTTCCCCCTCGGCTACGGCAGGTATAGGCAAATTACCAATCTCTAATAGTTTGCGTTTTATCGCGTCGTCTTCTGGCAATTGTCCAGCGGACGCCAAGGCTTGAATATATGCACCTATCTCAGCCAGCGGTGGCGACTCAATATCCCCATGCACTAACTTAGGTACATAATCCGAAGGACATCCGTTCAACTTCAGCAAAGGCCCTACGGCGCTTTTGTTGAACGTAGATGTTATCGTGTCAAGGAAGCTTCCTAGCGCCACGGCGAACAGGTTGGTCTGTGTGCTCGCCAAAGCAAACGACCCTACCCCGGACATACCCATTTGGAGAAATTGAGCCACAACCGACTGAAGGATATTGGTTTTGTAATATAGCTTTGTAGCGTTGGTATCAAACTGCCTACTTCCACCGGTAGACATAAGACGGAATTTATACCCTGTAGGTTTACCCTCGGGATCCGTCTCGCTAGGAATCAGAGCGTAGGCTCGTTCGTCGTTCTTTATTTCGGCCAGCATCTTCTCAAATTCATAACGCAGGGCTTTAGAATTCACATCGGCATCTGGGTGAAGTAGCGCCAAAGGAACTTCCATCGTGGGCAGTCCAGTCAAATCACGTTCGATGCCTATAGCTTCTATTTGTGAAATTCTTTTCAGGTAGAAGTAGTCAATCACGGAATTGCGGTATATACTACGCCCCTCCGGATTCTCCTTGTATTTTCTGGTAGTAAACAAAATCGATTTTTCAATAGGTAGATACGCCGTCTTTCCTGCATAAACATCCCATTGAACCATACCCTTTAGATCTTGCGTCTCTTCTTCGAACACCCAGTGATCCAAGGTGTCTTGCGACCGTAAAGCAATTTTGCGCCAGCCTATCCTACCGTCCGCATAAGTGCTGTTGGTTGTACGTTCTCCTGTTTCGCCTCTGCGAACTTTGTAAATAACCTCGAAATAGCTCCACCCGTAAACCAGAAAAGACAATACTTCAGAAATGAAATCCTCAAAAGTATAATCCATATCGGACATACATTGTTCAAGGAATTCAGCCCATTCTAGGGAGGTATTGTCGCCAATCTCCGAAGGTTCTACCCGCCATTCGACCTGCCTAACCAATGACTCGATTATGTATTGAATAGCCCCAATGGTAGAACTATTATCAGCCATTTCGCGATACACTTTAGCTCCCAGCGTGCCACGTAATTTCGGATGGAATTCTTCATCAATAACCCCCCCGTAATGGCGCAGGCCGGATGTACCAAGAACCATCAAATCTAATTTTGTATTTTCAGGCATTCGCAAACTCCCACGGACTCGTCCTGGAGCCGCTTAAACAAAGGCGGAAATCCGTATTGTTTTGTTGTTTACTGAGTTGACTTAATGCTTGCGAGGTAGCGTCAACTTGATCGTCATTAGCCGAATTAGGAAACGTAACCATTTCCTGAACATAATCTTCTACCCATGGAGCGGTATTATAATCGGGCACCCAAACGTTGCCTGCTTCGAATATCCCCGAAACGGCAGCTAAACGGGAGGACTTATCCCCTCTTGGAGAAACGGGCACGATACCGGGAATCTGGCGGTTCAAAGTGGAAATAAGAGCGGGGCCATTGGCGGCCCGCTCCACATATTTAGTCATCGCATCTGGCCATCGGTTAGTCAATCGCGCCATAGCTTCAATAGTACTCGGAAAATTCAGTTTATCCCTAATTTGGTCCACCAAATACAAATCCGCGCCTTTTTTGCCCCAAACCTGCCCAACTACAAAACTATTCCCTGTATCGGAGAAAGTCAAATCCCAACTTTGTACCATACTATCGAACATATCCGGAAGTGTTTTCCACCTGCTAAACCAATCTACCTTGATAATACCACCCTCAGGAGGAGATGGGTTCTGCTGATATAAACCTTCAAAAACCATAGAGCCTACCGATTTCTTTATAGCCAGTAATTTCTCTACAGGGTACCGTTCTGGGCAAAGAGCCTCCCCTTCTGGACGCCCTATCAAATCATTACCTTCGGATACCGCAGGCAAGCGTATCACTTCCCAATTGTCAGAATGTTCCGTAGTCAAATAACCGGATAAATCGCGCTCGTGCCAGCGTGTTTGAATAACGATAATTGATCCATTAGGCTCTAGTCTTGTGTAAATAGTAGAATTGAAAGCATCGATTATGTTTTGACGGACAGCGACGGAATTCGCCTCTGCCCAGTTCTTATGAGGATCGTCAATTATTATCAGATTGGCTCCCAAACCCGTAATAGATCCCGCTATAGAAGTGGAGCGCATACCTCCCCCCTCAGAAGTCATCCAATCGTCAGAACGTTGTTGTGTCTTATGTACCTTAGTCCAGGTCTTATCATTGGTAACAAAATTATCCCGCACTTTCATACCGTATTTGACAGCCAACGACTCACCGTGTGACGTAAAAATAATCCTGTGTTCCGGGAACCAATCGAGGTACCACGTAGGCAGGTAATGAGAAACGCCTTCGCTCTTACCGTGCCTCGGAGGAGCGGAAACAATAAGCCGAGCATTGCCTCGTGCCAGTGTTCTATGAATCCGTTTAAGCGCATACACGATCCACGGGTAAGGTTTCCAGCGTCCGCCGCTC
>Ga0307377_10003134_pt1 | contig 18936 bp, 17 predicted proteins | sample TR3MG_FD_202535 | JGI IMG/M metagenome (GOLD analysis project Ga0307377, IMG submission 202535) | Soil microbial communities from Risofladan, Vaasa, Finland - TR-3 | ecosystem: Environmental > Terrestrial > Soil > Coastal area > Acid sulfate soil | place: Finland: Risofladan, Vaasa | collected... | reverse complement strand
GTTCCCCGCGCCGAGGACCAGGACGACCCCCGCGTGCTCCTGCGGGCTCGTGTACGCCGCCGCCTGTCCAGCGCGTAGCGTCTCCTCGTCGATCCCCGGTTCCATCCAGACCTCGGCGCGATCGCCGAAGTACAAGATCCGGTCCATGAACGACGCGGGCAGCACCTGCACCGCGAGGCGGTCCCCGCCGCGATGTCGCACGGGTCCGTGATATCGCGGACGTCCGTGACGCGCGACGTCGAGTAGGGAATGGCGATAGGAGGTCATCATGCGCACGAGCATGCCCACCCCGGCGAGAAGCTCCTCGCCGCCATCGACGCCGTCGGGGTCGAGGCCCTTGGCGCGACACGCCGCCTCGTTCCACTCCCGTCCGATCGCGTGGGTGTCGGCGATGGCGCGCGCCAGCATCCCCGCACGCTGCGTCGCCGAGGTGCTCGCCCACCGCGGCGCGCTCTGGCTCAGCGCGAACACCGCGTCGTCGAGCGCCGCGCGATGCGCGACCTCCTTCGTACGCCCGACGTCATCGTCGCGCGCATTGTCACGTACCATGGCCCTCCCGTCGCTATGGGAGACTACAAGGGTGAGCGACTCCACTGGTCAGGTCCCGGCGGGCTGGTACCCCGACCCGTCGGGCGAACGTCAATGGCGCGTCTGGAACGGGTCGGCGTGGTCCAACGTGACTCGGCCCTACGGCGAGATCACCCCGACGCCCGCGCCGCTCCCCTTCGGGGTCGATGAACTGGCGACGCTGGGCACCCTACGTCGCCTCACGCAATTTGGCATCCTCGCCTACTACACCGGTTTCGCGTTCCTCATCAGTGTGCTCGCCCATTGGCCGGGACGCACGCAACCGGTCTCGCCACGATTCGCCAGTGCCGCCCTCGGTGCGGCGATCGGTCTGACGTTGATCGGGACCATCACCTTCGCGACGAGCGTCCGGGCCCTGCGGGGGCGCTGGACGCTCGACGCGGTGATCCCCGTCGTCAACACGTTCGCGGCCGCGTGGTGGACGTCACGTCGTCTCGAGTTGGGCAACCCTCGACCGCGCCTCGTCATCGACGTCCTTCTCACGGTGGGATTCGTCCTCTTGTGTCCGACGCAGCCCTGGGTCGGCGTGGCACTGGCCAGCGTCGCCTTCAACCAATTGGCACGCACCTACGCGCTCATCGACCGACTCAGCGGACCCGCGCTCGCCGCGGCCTAAACTGTCCGCGCCGCGACTGACGGGAAGAAGACACGTAACCATGCCGACAACACCGTGGGGGCCACTGGCCGGGCTCATCGGGACCTGGGAGTCCGGATTCGAGGGGCACGACGTCTCCTTTCATTCCGACCAGGGGAAACTGAGCGAGACCCGGTTCCGCGAGCGCACGACCTTCGCACCCTTTGGACCAGTCAGCGTGGGGCCATATCCGCTCTACGGCCTCGACTATCGTACGGCGACCTGGCGCGAGGGCGACGAGCGCCCCTTTCACACCGAAGTCGGCTACTGGATGTGGGACGGTGCCAACCAGCAGGTGGTTCGCTGCTTCATCGTGCCACACGCGACGACGTTGATCGCCGGAGCAACGGTCGACGCGCTCGCGACATCGTTCAAGCTCGAGTCGTCCCTGGGATCGAGCACGTACGGCATCCTGTCGACGACCTACCTCAACGCGCTCGCCCAGACGACGCGTTTCGACGTCACCATCACGCTGGGAGAGGACACCTTCTCCTACGAGCAGACCACCGTCATCGAATACCAACAGAAGCCGACCGTGATCTTGCACACCGACCGCAACACCCTGCACCTCGTGAGTCGCGAGGTCTAACCGACGGCGTCGCGCACCCGCCGCGCGACGCCCCCCCATCCCTTGTACTCCTGCATCGCCGGGGGCGCCCCTTCGATGCCGGCGCGCAGGTGCTCGAGAAACTCCGGTTGTCGAGCGAGCTCGGCGATCGGACACACGTAATTACGAATCGTGAAGACGATGGCCTGGGTGGCGACCAAACGACGGATCGTCTGTCGCTCCACACGAAAGAACCACTGATTGACGTCCTCGGGGACCGCCTCACGCGCTGACTCGGGTTGGAACAGCGCGGGGTCGTCCAGCACCGTCCAATTCAGACGCCAGAACGGGCGCTCGCCGCGCAGACGGTCGAACACACCCGTGGTCGCGCTAGCCAGTACGTCGCGGTAACCGGGGACGGGCGCGTGAATCTCGTCGAGGCTCCGTCCGATCTTCGTCGCGAGGGACCAGCGCGACGGGAAGCACACGCACGTCGCCTGCAGGCGCCACACGTCGTCGCGCACCAGGACGCACAGGTCCTCTTGGACCAATCGTGCCGCGGCCACGACGGGATGGTCCCCTTGACGCGGGGCCGCGGCCACCGTGCCCGCCGCGTAGGTGTCCAGCCACGCGAGCACCTCGTCGAAGAGCTCCTCGCTGGGCGCGTGGCCCGGGGGGCGCGTGGCCACCACGACCTCGGGGACTTGCGTCAGGAGTCGCGACTTGAGCGCCAACTCAGCATCGCGGCGATCGTCGATTTCGAGCCAGTGTGCCGCCTCGAGCGGCCGCAGCCCCATCGTCATGCGCCACCCTCGGGCGTCGAGAGGAACGTAGGGCGTCGTCACGACGTCACTTACGTCGGGTCCTGACGACGAAGACGTAGAAGGCCAGGGCGGCGATCGGTACGGCCAGTACCACGAAGCGGGCCGCTGGCAACGCCGCGCCGCGGTGCACGTTGATCGGCACCGTGGCCGCCCACCAGAGTACGTTGAACACGACTCCAAACTACGCCGGGTCGCCGTGCGTCTACAATTCACCTGTCCCCCACCCGAGGATCGCTCACCCAGCGACGGTCGGTTGATCACCCGTGCAGGATCGCCAGATCCAATGGTTCCCTACGACGGTGAGGGACCCACCAGCCTCTCCAGACGCGCGACGATGTCGGAGATGGCCTTGTCCTGGGCGAGCAGGTGCTTTTGGATCTCCTCGGCCTCCTTCAGGACCGCCTCGGCGTCCTTGTAGGTATCCTCGGCACGTTTGTCGGCGGCGGCGGCCTGGATGTTCTGACCCACGATGATGATGGGGAGCAGCACCAGTTGCAGGAAGCTGCTGGACAACCACACGATGACGTAATACGTACCCTGTTTGATCGCCGAGGGCAGGGCGAACACCGCGAGGATCGTGAACGCGTACGCCGCCCACATGGTGCCGACCACGAGCGTGACCTTGAGTCCGAATCGCGCGTTGAAGCGCACCATCGGGTTCTTGTGGTTGACGCGACGTACGTCGTTGGTCTTGACCGGCCGGCTCTGGCGAAGTTCCGCGGCACGGGGATGACGGACGTATTCGTAGATGTTCTCCATCCCCGAAGTCTCACACGCGCAACGGCGTCGGGAGCGTCTTTCGGTGCTACTTCACTTGGAGGTCCGGAGAGGTCTCCATACCCTTTCGCCAGACCGAGCGAGCGATGATCTTGGTCGTATCGGCCCGGTCGCGGTACTTCACCGCGATATCACGAGACTCCTCGAGAAGTCCGTCCGAGAGCAGCGTCGGGTTGAGCCCCAGTTCGAGGAATTGGTCACGGCTCACGTTCAAGTCGTTCTCGGCGGCTTCGTTGCGCGGGTTGGGCAGGTACGCGACGTCCACGCCCGTCTGATTGGCGATCAACTCGGCCAATTCGCGGACGCGATACGTCTCGGTGACCTGGTTGAACACCTTCACCGGGTCGGCGTTCTTCGGCGGATTCTCCAGTGCGATCTGGATGCAACGCACGGTGTCACGGATGTGAATGAATGCCCGGGTCTGCCCACCGGTGCCGTGCACCGTCAACGGGTGACCGATGGCCGCCTGCATCAAGAAGCGGTTGAGCACCGTTCCGTAGTCGCCGTCGTAGTCGAAGCGGTTGATCAGGCGCTCGTCGAGTGCGGTCTGGGGCGTCTGGGTGCCCCAGACGATCCCCTGGTGCAGGTCGGTGATGCGCAACAGGTCATTCTTCGCATAGAACGCGAAGAGCAACTGGTCGAGCGTCTTGGTCAGGTGATACACCGAACCCGGGTTGGCGGGGTGCAAGATCTCGCGGTCGATCTCCCCGTCGGGCGTGGGGACCTTCACGGTCAGGTATCCCTCGGGGATCGGTGCCGTGCCGCTCCAGCCGTAGCCGTAGACGCCCATGGTCCCCAGGTGCACCAGCGCGATATCGCGCCCGCTCGCCACGATGGCCGCGAGCACGTTATGGGTGCCCCGGACGTTGTTGTCGACGGTGTAGCGCTTCGCGATGGTGCTGCGCATCGAATAGGGCGCCGCGCGCTGCTCACCGAAGTGGACGATGGCGTCGGGCTGGGTCTCGCGTAGGAGGGTCTCGAAGCGGTCGAACTCCTCGGCGAGGTCGAGATTGACGAAGCCGATGTCCTTGCCGGTCAATTCCTTCCACACGCGCACGCGCTCTCCCATCGGCCGGATGGGTGTCAGCGACTCCACTTCGAGTTCGATATCGATCTCGCGACGGCTCAGGTTGTCGACGACGATGACGTCGTAGCCGATGTCCGAAAGGTGCAGTGCCGTCGGCCAGCCGCAAAATCCGTCGCCGCCCAGTACCAATACCTTCATGTCAACTCCTAAGTCTTGTGACGTCACCTTGCGCGACAATGCGCGCCCTTTCGCCGGTCGCGCAGTCCTCAACTCTACCAGCGCACCCTCGCGCACCCCGAAGGTGACCGTCGACGGCGACCTTCACATCCAATTCCAAGACGGGCGTGGCCGCGGACTGCGCCGAGCCTCCCACCGCAGCGCGGAGGCGATCGATTCGGCCGCTTGCCAGCCTGGACGATGCGCCCCGACCGCCGCGAGGCCGCCACCGACGGGCGTCGACGGACGCTCTCACCATCGCGTGGCGCCACGGCGTGATCAGCCCATGTTGAACCCGCCCCCCGCACCACCGCCGCCCTCATTGGCCGGCATGTAGGGCGCGAGCGCGTGCGCCAGACCCGGGATGGTCATCGTCTGCAGGTAGACCGTGCCCGGACCCGTCAACTTGGCCAGGAAGATGGTGTCCGCGCCGAAGAGCATGTTCTTGATGCCCTTGACCATCTGGATGTCGAGTTGGACACTCGCGTCAAAGAGGCCGATGTGGCCCGGGTGCACCATCATCGATTCACCCGGCGCCAGATCGTAGGTCACCAGCTCACCGGAGAGCTCGATCCAGGCCGTACCCTCACCGGCGATGCGCTGGAGGATGAAGCCGTTGCCCGAGAAAATCCCGACACCCAACTTCTGCTGAAAGCCCAGGTTGAGCGACACGTCGTCAGTGGCGGCCAGGAACCCGTGGCGTGAGACCATGTACTCACGATTGGCGCTCACGTTGATCGCGCGGATGTGCCCCGGCATCTTGGCGGCGAAGGCGACGACGCCGACGCCGTCGTGCGCGGTGAACTGCGACATGAAGATGGTCCCACCGGCGACGGCGCGCTTGAAGACACCCGCGAGTCCCGCGCCGCCCGCGCCGCTCGTGTGGGTGCTCATGGTCACCGTGGGGGTCATCCACGACATCTCGCCCCCCTGGGAGATGACCGACTGACCGGGCTGCAACTGGACCTCGAGCACCGGCAGCGTGGTCCCGAGGACTCGATGCGCCACACCCGCACTCTCGGCGTCGGAGAAATCGGGCAATCCTTCTTCGATGTGTTCAGCCATGACCGTCCTTCCGGTGACGAGTTGTTCGCCATTCTTAACACCGTTTCGCCACAGCAATCCACCCACACCAAGTTCGGCACCATCCTCGCGCCGGCGTCGTCAATCGACTCGCGTGCGACGACGTGGCGCACGCGGAGCCGGTCCACGGGCCGTCGAACCTCTTACCTCGAGCACCGGCGCGCAGCTCCAACATGGTCGGGGTGAGGCGACGACCCCCGGACGTCGCACGGACCTCGCCGAGTGGGCGTGGACGCGATGAACGATCACCACCTTGAGGTCCTCGTGACCCCGCCTCGCGCACGCGAGCAAGTGAGCACGAGCCGGGAAACCAGGATCAGGGCGACGTGCACCTTCACCCCCGGGTGATGGTCACGCGTCACACGTCATCGCAACGCCGAAGGTCCGCTCGACAACCGTTGCGGCGCTCGTCTGGCGGTATCGAGCATCATCGCGCGTGAGACGACGAGCCCTAACGGTCCATCACCCGCCGCACCCGTGCGTCGACGACGAACGTCGGGAGTAGGGCGCTCTGGTGGTGGTCGTAGCCGAGTCCACGACCACCACCGAGCCCAACACGCATCCGACAGCCTCGAGACCCCTGGGGGCCCTTGGTACACGCCGGCGTCGATGCGGCATGTCCGCAGAGTATCACCCCCGCATTTTCACACGCGAATCTTCTTGCCGAGGGTGCCGTCATCTCGATCGTCGTAGCGCATTCTCGCCGCCGCCGACGGACCACGTAGGGGATTTCGGCCCCTGCACCGCGATGCGTGATGGTACAAGATGGGAGGATGGATGAACCACGGGGTCACGTCGAGCCGGGTCGTTCACGGTGGCTGACGTTCGCGTTGCCCTCGACCGTGGCCATCGGACTCCTCCTCGGGATCGTGCTGTACCTCGCGAGCGCGCCCGGTGCCGCTCACGTCACGTGGATTGCGGTCGGCGTCGTGGGAGCGGTCTTCTCGATCACTGACCTGGTCCAGGAGTTGCGCCGTGGTCGTTTCGGTATCGACCCCCTCGCCCTCCTCTCAATCGTGGGTGCCCTGTGGGTGCACGAATACCTCGCCGCAGCGATCATCAGCGTGATGCTGGCCAGCGGTCGCGCACTCGAGCAGTGGGCGACGCATCGGGCGCGACGCGAGCTCCAGGCGCTCCTCGTCCGGGTCCCCAAGACGGCCCACGTCGTGCGTGACGACAATCTGTTGACGGTGCCCCTGGAGACGATCGGTGCGGGCGACCTGATCCTCGTCGAGTCCGGGGAGATGGTGCCGATCGACGGGACGATCATGTCGGAGTCCGTCACGCTCGACGAGTCCGCACTGACCGGGGAGTCGTTGCCCGTCGAACGCGCACGGGGCGAGCACGTGCGAAGTGGCGTGCTCAACGCGGGGTCCCCGCTCAAGATCCGTGCCACGGCGAGCGCCGCCGACAGCACCTACGCGGGAATCATCCGACTCGTGCGCGATGCCGAGTCGACCCCCGTGCCGTTCGTACGACTCGCCGACCGATACTCGCAGGGCTTCTTGATCGTCGCCCTCCTCGTGGCGGGCGGCGCCTGGCTCATTGGTGGACCCACCCGCGCCGTAGCCGTCTTGGTGGTGGCGACCCCGTGCCCACTGATCCTCGCGGTACCCGTGGCCCTCGTCTCGGGACTCTCACGCGCCGCGCATTCGGGCATCATCATCAAGAGCGGCGCCGTACTCGAGCGGTTGTCGCACTGTCGCACCCTGCTCATCGACAAGACCGGCACCATCACCCGGGGTCGTCCCGAGCTCAGCGAGGTTCTCGTCGCCGGCGCCACGTCCGCAGACGAACTGCTGCGCTTCGCCGGCTCGCTCGATCAGACGTCGCCGCACGTCCTCGCCAACGCCATCGTGCAGTCGGCCCTGAGCCGCGGACTCGACCTCGAGATGCCCACCGTCGTCGAAGAGGTGGCCGGTCACGGCATCCGGGGCGACGTGGCCGGACGAGACGTCAGGGTCGGTACGGCGTCGTGGTGCGGCGTGACGGGATCGGCGGCCTGGGCCCACGCCGCGCGTCGGCGGGCTCGGCTCGACGGAGCACTCACCGTCTTCGTCGCCGTGGAGGGCCAACCCGCGGGCGCCCTGGTCTTCGACGACCCGATACGACCCGATGTGGTGCGCACCCTGCGCTCCCTGCGTCGCCGAGGCATCGCGCGCATCGCGATGGTCACGGGAGACCGCATCGAGGTGGCCGAGACGGTGTGCGCCACCATCGGGGTGGACGCGGTGTTGGCCGAGCGGACCCCCCAGGAGAAGCTCGACATCGCACGCGACGAATCGTCACGGGCACCAACCATCATGGTGGGTGACGGTATCAATGACGCACCGGCCCTCGCCCTCGCCGACGTGGGGGTGGCGATGGGTTCGCGGGCGGCGACCGCGGCGTCGGAAGCGGCGGACGTGATCTTGACGTCGGATCGCCTGGACCGCTTGGACGACGCCATGGCCATCGCCCAGCGCTCGCTCTCCATCGCCCGACAGAGCATGATCACCGGGATCTCGCTGTCCCTGGCGGCGATGGTGATCGCCACCGTCGGATGGCTTCCCGCCGTCTGGGGTGCGTTGCTGCAGGAGGTGATCGACGTCGCGGTCATCATCAATTCGCTACGCGCGCTGCGCCCCCAGGAGAGGGCCGTCCGCCTCAGCCCCGACGAGTTGAGCGTCACCGCGCATTTCCGATCCGAGCACGTCACGTTGCGCGCCCGTATCGAGGAGATCCGCCGCGTGGCCGACGAACTGGGAACGTTGACCCCCGACGCCACGGTGGCTGCGGTTCGCACGGTGCACGCGATGCTGGTGAAGGAGATCCTGCCCCACGAGGAGGCCGAGGAATCGACCCTCTATCCCCTTCTCGAACGCGTGATGGGTGGTCGTGAACCACTCGGTGCGATGAGTCACGCCCACCGCGAGATCGCTCACCAGATTCGTCGTCTGGGGCAGGTGATCGACGACATGCCGCTTCACGACATGGAGGAAGCCGATCTGGCGGAGTTGCGCGCACTCCTCTACGGGCTGTACGTGATCGTGAAGCTCCACACCGCCCAGGAGGAGGAGAACTACCTCTACTTCGACGATCGGCGTCTCGAGTCAGCCGAACCGCGACCGCTCTCCAATGTCGCCACCTGACGTGACGTGGGGTGCCGGGCGAACCCGAGCGCCCCTCGCGGCTTCCCTACGCCCGACCGGACTCGCTGGCCGGAATCCCGAGATACGCAACGGCGTGGCGCCACGTGAACACCGCGCCGAGGTGGGGACCGGAGCACGCCACTTCGAAGATCTCGGTCAGTGAGGGTCCGTCGGCGGTGCGTGACGCGAAGCCCGTCCCGCTGACCAACTCACTCGGACACCCCGTCCAGCCGTGCAGGGGGTTCGAAAGGATGTTGTCGCGATGGCCCCAACAGCCGCTCTCACCCGTTCTGGCGCAGTCGACGTTTCGAAAGATGTATTGCGGCGGCGGACCGTCGTCGTACATCCATCCGAAATCAGCGAAGAACGCGTACTGACCGAGTGACGCCGGCGCGCTCGACCAGATCGAGGAGTAGCCCTGAGTGGCGTCGGTGGGATCCTGATCGCGCCGCGCGGCGGCGCCCGCGATCGCGTCGAGTCGCGTCGTCAGCGCTACCGCCGGATACAGACCGCGAGTGGTCCGCTCCAGATTGGTGATGACGAAGACCTGCTCGGGCACGCTGAGCCGTTCGAAACGCGTCACGTCGAATCGAAGGGGGCCGAGTCCTTCCTCGGAGTGACGCGCGGCGTCGATCGCCCTCAATACCCGACCAACGTTCGTGAGTCGGAAATTGCTGGTCGGCTCGTGCGGCGGGAGAATTCGGTGCGTCGCGGTCGCCGCCCCCACGCGCACGCCCCAATTCACCCCACTGACGATGGCCAACGCCAGCACCGACCCGACGATGACTCGAGAGATCATCGGACGTCGCGTGAAGATCATCAGGCACCACGGTAGCAACACCTTGCCGTGGCCTTCGCGGCCCACGACGCCAACCGCCGCGGGGGTCGGTCGCCGCCGCATCGGCTACCAGCACTCTGTTGCGCACGCGCCACCGCCATCCTCCTCGCCCACCCGTCTCTCGTCGGTCATCGCCACGTCGGTCGCGAGCACCTCGAATGAGGAGGTCGCGGCCCCGTCGGGTCACGGCGACGACGTCACGGCCCCCGGGGTCAAACGAAGGTGCAGCGCGATAGCGCCACTGACGACCGCGGCGTAGAAGCACCAGAGCGAGGTGAATCCACTGGCGCAGAGAGCCGCCAGCACGATGACCGCGACGAGGTTCGCCCATCCGAACAGTTCCATGGGACGAAAGCCTGACGCCAACAGCGGTCCACACGTGGCCACGATGTAAAGACCGATCACGACGACCCCGTGTCGGAGCCCAATGGTGTAGGACAGGTGATACGCGCCCATCGTCACGCCGGGACTCCCGACTAACAGGGCCTCGAACAGGACTCCCGACACCACCACGCCCAACACGACGAGGAGGGCCAGGACCTTACGATGTGGGGGTCGCGGCATGAAGAGGAAGACCATGGCGGGCACTACGGTGGGCAAGACGACGAGGGCGAACAGCAGGTAGACCCACATCGCGACGCGGCCCACGTCACTTCCCACGCGGCCCTGCAGCCACCACCACACGAATGTCTCGTCAATCTGATGTAGCCCGAGGGCGATGGGGAGTACCGCGATCGTTCGGTAGGCGACGCGGCCATTGAGGTGCCGATACGCGTCGATGCCGATACCCACGACGAGAGTTCCGCCTACGAGATCACCCGCGGGGGAGAAGCACATGTCCACCTGCTTTCGCGAGTGGCGACCTTCTCGCTGTCGCGATGGACCGTCACGGTCGTCGTGGAGCCACAACGACTCTCGCCGCCCCTGACGTCAGAGTGAGTCTCGCACGGGGGGCCGATCGCGCAACAGGTCCTTACGGCCCAAATTGCCGACGCCGCCACGCGGTGCGTTGGTCGCCACCGTATGAAGAGCCCACGTGATCGCACCGCAATTGGTGAGATCTGCCCGAACGGGCCGATGACCGGTCCGCGCGGCTCCTTAGTGACCCCGACAAACGTGCGGCTGGAGGGATTCGAACCCCCGACCCTCGGTTCCGTAGACCGATGCTCTAATCCGCTGAGCTACAGCCGCGTTGATACAGGAAAGACATCCTAGCCGACGCTCTCGGGCGACGCGAAGTGGAGCCGGTGGCCCTCGTCAGCGAAAGAGCCGGGCCGCCCCACGCAGCGACGCCTCGTTGCCAGCGATAGCAATCTCGTAGGGCGCCGACGCGAACAGGTCCACCGAGATTCGACGAGCGTTGCCCCCCGCGAGATAGACCACCGACGCATCGAATTCCTTGGCCAATGCGTCCACCGCGTCGAGCACGTCAGTGCGCCACGCCGTGTCGTCACGTGCGCGTGCGCGTTCGCCCAACGCCTGGTCAAAGGTCCTCCCGGTATCGAACTCGATCCGTCCCAGGTCCCGAATCCGACGGCGTTCCCCCTCGACTTGGAGTGCGACCCCGCATCCCGTGCCCAGGGTCACCACCAACTCGTTGCCCTCTCCACGACAGCACCCCAGTGCGGCGAGCGTCGCGTCATTGACCACCCGCACGTCGAGACCCGTCGTGGTGCGCAGGATCCGTTCGAGCGCGAAGCCCATCCACTGTTCGTCGAGCGTGGCGTCGATCTCGGTACCCACGCCCCCCACGCGCGAGAGGTTGCCCGGCCGGATCACGTGCCCCTCCTCGAACTCTCCCGGAAAGCCGACGCCCACTCGGTCGACCACGAAGTTCTGTGAGCGCTGGGCGATCCACTCGACGAGACGCTCCGGGGTGCACGGGTGGGGCGTCGGCCGGCGTTTGAGCGAGCTGCGCAGTCGGCCCTGCGCGTCGACGCGGGCGAACTTGATGTTCGTTGCCCCCACGTCGATGGCCAAGACATCGTCAGGGCTGACGACTGGTTCCTCCATTTCTCTACAGTATCGACGAACGGCGCCGACCACGGTCGCGCAGTCGCCGCTGTCGCCACCACGGACGCAGGTGCACCGTGAAGACGGCTCGCCGGCCGGCCACCACGATCGCCGTGTTGCGAGGGCGCATGCGCACCGGCACCACGCGGCGGTCCTCTCGGGTCTCGACGATCTCGGGCAGGTAGGTTGCGACTGCGGGATCGGCCAGTCCCGCGAGCACCAACCGTGTCGCGTGATTGTTGACGATGGTGGCCGCTCGCGGGCCCCATCGCGCCACCAGTTGCGCGAAGTCCTGCACCACGGTGACGAGGGTGACGCCGAGTCCCGCCACGGTGGCCGCGAGCTGATCGAGTTCGTCCAGACTGGCGACGGTGGCCGCTTCGTCGAGGACCAACAACAGGGGCCGCGCCAGTCCAAGGTCGTGACGTCGCTGTTGATCCTCCACGACGCTGCGCAGGGCACCGCGAAACAGTGGTTCGTACACGCTGTGGTCGCCGCGAGGGCTGCACAGATACAGAGTGTTGTCGCCGTCGAGGACGCCGCGCAGTTGCGCGATCGGTTGTCGGAACCGCCAGGGCAGCAACATCGTCTCAGCCGTCGTGACGATGCTGTCGAGCGTCTTGGGGTCGTAGTCCAGAAACGAGGCCAGGAGCGCGTGGTGCGACGTCGTGGTTCCGGGGATCCAGTCGATCCAGCGTCGACTCTCCACCGCGATCGCCACGTCGAAGATCGAAACGTCACGTTCGTGCGCCGCGACGAAGAGCCCCGCCAGCAGCTTCACGGCGAGGGCGTTCCAGAACTGCGAGTCGCTCCGTGAGGATTCGCTCGTGAGCGACTGAGCGACTCTCAGCGCATGGCGAAGCCCCGTGATCCCCTCCAGGGGGTCCCAGGTCAGTCCCTCGTCGCGACCCGGCTCGAGCCGTTGCACCCGACCGCGCGTCTGACGCCACTCCCCGGTGATGGCGACGACATCGCTCTTGACGCTCGTGACGACCACCGGACCGTTCCACCCGAGAATGGCCGGAGCGACGAGTGACGACGTCTTGCCCGCCTGCGTCGGACCCACGACCAGCAGCGAGTGTCCACGTTCGAGTCGCGTCACGAGGCCGAGGGGATACCCCTTCCAGGAACGGCGACCGAGGGCCAATGGACGCTCACGCACCCGGTAGCCTCATCGCCACGTCGGTGTCGACGAAGGTCCCATCGCGCGCGTCGGGGGTGAGCTGGACCATGGAGCGCGCGTTGCCGTAGCGCACCAGTGCGAGGCCCCGCGTGAGATCGGGCAGGCAACGTGACTCTCGAGGAGTCAGGGCCAACAACGTGGCCATCTCCGCCGCCTCGTCGGGGGGCTGGCGGAACAACCACGCCGTCTCGCTCTCGCGCAGAAGCCCCTGGGCCCGCGCCCGCGCCGCACTGCCCATCGCGCCCACCGCCGCCACGTCGCTCCAGCGATGCAGCACCAGGATGTGGCTGATGCCGCGTGCGCGGCTCAACTTCCACGATCCCTGCAGCCAACGTAGTGAGGCGTCGTCCCCCAACAGCGCCCAGGCCTCGTCGAGGACCAGGTAGCCCGGATCCTCGCACGCGGCCAGATGTTGGGCGGCCGCCACCACGCTCAGGGCCGCCACGCCCATGAGTTCGGTTCCCCAGTACCCCGAGACGTCGAGGACCACTAGTGGATCCTCGAAGCCCACCGGTGGCCGCGGACCGTCGTAGAGATTCGCGAGGTCGCCCTCGGTGAAGCGTCGTAGCAGAAGGGCGAGCGAGCGCTCCCCCTCGTGGACGCGGTCCCCGAGGTACGGGGACAGTCGTGACGCCAGTTCCGCCAGGACGCGAGGCGGGGGCGTGCCCATCTCGCGCCACACGCGATCGAGGGCGTAGCGCTCGTCGTCACCGAGCGGACATCCCTTCGCGCTGGACAGGAGGGTCACCACGAAATCGTGTCCCGAGCGCACGTCGAGCAGCGAGGGCCAGTACCAACCATCGCGTCCGATCACCAGGGGCCTGACGCCGTGAGCGCGGGCCAACGCGCCATACTCACCCTTGGGGTCGACCACCACCACCCGGCGTCCGCGCCCCAGGGCCCGGTCGACCATCATCTTGACCAAGGTGCTCTTACCCGCGCCGATGGAGCCGGCCACCACCACGTTGGGGTTGGTCACCAGACCCGCCTGATACGCGTCGAAGGGGTCCAGGACGAAGCGGCCGCCCCGCACGGCACGACCCAACGTGGAACCCACGAGTCGCGTACCGGCGTCGTGGGTCGGCAGGCGTAGGGCGGTGAAGTGCTGCGACGTACCCCAATGGGTCCACGCGCGCGTCACCAGCCCGGCCCGCCGGGGAGCTGGAACTCGAACCACTCACGTTGTCGCGACACGCCCAGGTCCAGACGAAGTCCCGCGGCCCTCGCGACGGACGTGACCTCGTTCACGCGACGGCGCAGTAGCTCGAGCGACGACGCGCGCACGACGACGTAGAGGGCCCACTGACACAGCGCCGCACCGGCCGCCACCGCATGCTCGCGCTGTCGAAGGGTCTCCAGCTCCCATTCACGTCGCGCCGACCAACGAAAGCCGGCGGCGCGCGTCATGTGAGCGTCGCTACCCACCTGGTGCACCGCTCGCGAGCTCAGGCGTCTCGCTCGCCGCGTGGGGAGTACCGTGGCGTGGACCGAGAGCGTGAGCCACGAGACCCGTTCGCTCAGCGCCTCGAGGGCTGACGCCTCTCGTCCGGGAGCGAAGTCACTGACGCGCAGCGTACGCATGACGTGATCGTGTGTTCGCAGATAGTCACGACGCTCGATCATCGCGTTGCGACCGATTCTCAGGGTGTGCGGGATTCGCGCGTCGCGATCGCGTCGCCATTCGGGTGGGGCCGCCACGGGCGAGGTCGTGCTCAACACCGTGACGACCGACCCGTCGCCGCGAGCCTCCACGTGAAGAGCCAGGTGTGCATCGCCACCGGCGGTGGCCATCGACTCGGCCATGCGGGCCAGTCGCAGGGCCAGTGCCACATCGTGGCCCGCGAGATCGAGTCGTCCGCGGTGCGCGAAGTCGTAGGTCCAGACACGATGCTCGCCGTGCGACGTGATGACGAGGACGTCGGATTCGATGGCCACGCACATCCACGACAGCCGCCGTCGAACCCAGAAGCGGATCTCCGCGACGACCAGCTCACCCCACGAGCGACCGGTGGGCCCCGGTGCGGCGAGTCCCGCGAGGAGGAGGACCCCCAGCCATAACCACCAGCGCGCACCGGGCCGCATCACCGCGTCGAGTGACGTCGCCAGCGCGGTGCCCAGTAACAACAGTCGATGACGGGTCAGACCGAACCACCGGACGACGGCGTCCGCGTCGCCGAGCGTGGCGCGGACCTTACTATTCGTCAAAGTGCCAACCGATCACCGGGCCCATGTCGTCGGTGGAATAGGCCACGTGGCCGGTGCGCAGACGAGGTTCGCCCACGGGCGCCGGCGGCGGCTCCCCGTCCAAGGGGGGCATCTCGATGTCGGGGCCGGGCGTCCACATCGGTATGCCCCAGTCCTCGGGCCGTTCGGGCGCGGAGGGTACCTCGACGTCGGGGGCCATCGCCGCCACCGCCATTCCGACGGGTGAGCTTGGCGCCGCGACGGCCGCACGAACGGCGCGTTGACGAAGCCCGTCGACGCCGTGCAGGGCGGACTGCTCGACCAACGGGATGAGTCGCAAGATGACGAAGGGCGTCAACGAGGCCAGTGCCAGGGTGACCGCGCCGGTGATCACCGTGGTGGCCCCTCCGCCCCTGAGTTCACTCAGACCCAGGGCCAGCGTCACGACGATGAGGAACTTGCTCAGGGCGACGGCGGCGAAGGTCTCGGCCAGTCGCCAGCCCACGCGACGCATCGCCGGCAGCGCGGCCAAGGGCACGATGACCGGGACCAGGACGATCAACAGAGTCAGGACCACGGCGCGAACGACCAGTTCGCACCACAGCATCACTCCACCCACCACCACCAGACCGGCCAGCACGAAGAGTGCGAAACCCGGAGTGGACGCCGTCGTCAGGCCCGTCAAGGCGTGACTGACGGTGCGTTCGCCCGTGCCCACGGTGCTCCCGGCCGTCGCGCATAATTGGTCCACCATCTCTAAGAACAGCGACGCCAGTGGTCGCGCGGCTACGACCGCGAACACGCACGCCGGCGCCACTCCCAGAAAGTTGCGCCAGAGGCCCACCGTGTCGCCGTGACGAAGGGAATGCAGGGCCGACACCAGCAACGAGATGAGCAGGAGCACCGGTGAGAGTGTGGCGAGAGCCATGAACTCTGGCGTCGCGGCTCGCGCGATGCTCGCGGGCTCTCCCGCGGAGTTGAGCACCATCCCCGTCGCCCTCAACAACCAACTCACGCTCGACAGGACCCAACTGGTGAGTGCGCCGAAGAGGTCACCGAGCGACGCCTTGGCCAGTGAGGTGGTCGCGCAACCGACCGGATTCAAGAAGCACAGCAGTGAGTGCATCAGTGCACCTTGAGCCCGGTCGAGAAGAAGAAGTTGATGAGCGAAGGTGCCGCCCCGATGAGAATCGCCGCGGCCAGTGAGGTGAACACCGCTCGTCGTCCGGCGGCGGACTGGTGCATGTTCTGGGTGTGCGAGCCAACCGCCCACAGCACAGCCCCGAGCACCAACGCGATCAGCGACCCGATCAGCGCCCAGGCGCCGAGCCCGTTGGCCAGTTGCTGGAGCACGGGTCCGCCGGGCAGATCGGTGATGGAAGGGTTCAAACTGACGACGGCCAGGAGCATTCGATTCTCACTTTCGCTTGGGACCCCCAACGGTCGCTGTTACGACCGATCTCCCAACTTCTGCGAGAATGGTTCAGTGCTCATCACCATCAGCCACAACGTGGCGTCGTCGTGGTCGCCCGTCGTGCTCTACGCGGCGGGCGTCGCGATCCTCGCCGTCGGCGTGGTCATCGGTGTTCTCGTCATCCGTCGACGCGGCCACCGCGCTATCGCCCAACGCCTGGCCGCCCTCGGCGCGCGATTGGGCGTCGAGCCCCTCGACGACCGGGGTAAGGTCGAGACGGCTCTCGCGCACCTCGAAGAGGTCGCCGGCGTGGCGACCACCGTCGTCACCGAAGCGGGTGCCGACGCGGTTCGACTGCGCCGTTCCCTCGACGCGTTGCCGCTCGGCCTGGTCCTGTGCGACGAAGCGGGCGGCGTGCTCTACCGCAATCCCCAGGCCGAGAGTCTGATGATGTCTCGCTACGGCGACGCCATCGCCGCCCAGGCCGTCACCGACACGCTGGCCGACGGCTGGACCCACGGGATCGCCGAGCGGACGATGGACATCTACGGACCACCGCGGCGCACGCTCACCATCCGGGCGGCGGTCATCGACGACGGACGTCGGCCCCTCGGCGTCGTCGCCTTCATCGAGGACGTGTCCGAGCGGCGTCGACTCGAAGACATCCGCCGCGACTTCATCGCCAACGTCTCGCACGAACTGAAAACGCCCATGGGGGCCCTCGGGCTGTTGGCCGAGACGCTGCAATTCGAGCGTGATCCGGTGGTCGCGAATCGACTCGCCGAACGCATCAACTCCGAGGCCTTCCGCGTCAGCCGCATCATCGAGGACCTCCTCGACCTCTCGCGCATCGAGGGTGAGGGCTCGCCCACGCGAGAGCCGGTGTCGGTGTCGCTGATCGTCGCCGACGCCATCGAGCGGATTCGGGTCGCCGCGGAGCAGCAGAACGTGACCATCGATTTTCACGAGCCCGACATCGGCTACGTCATCGGGGGCGACCGGCGCCAGTTGATCTCCGCGGTCCAGGCGCTGCTGGAGAACGCGGTGGAGTACTCGCCTGATGGCGGCGTCGTTTCGATCGCCGTCGCACGCGCCGATGATCCCGCCGCGGAGGAGGACGCCCTCGCGGGGCCCTTGGTGCGCATCACGATCAAGGACCAGGGACTGGGCATCCCCTCCAAGGACCTCGACCGGATCTTCGAGCGTTTCTACCGCGTCGACCCGGGCCGGGCGAGGGCCACGGGGGGTACGGGGCTGGGTCTGAGTATTGTTCGTCACGTGGCGCAGAATCACAACGGACGAGTCCTCGTCGAGTCCCGTGAAGGCGAGGGCTCCACTTTCACCCTCGAGCTGCCGGTCAACCAGCTGTGAGCAAGGACAAGTCCCCGAGAGGACTGCGCATCCTGGTCGTCGAGGACGAGGAGTCCTTCGTCGACGCCCTGACCGTGGGGCTCTCTCGCGAGGGATTCCTGGTCACCGTGGCGCGTGATGGCCAGGAGGCCATCGAGGCCTTTCAATCGCAACCGTTCGACGTGGTGCTGCTCGACCTCATGTTGCCCCGGGTCTCGGGGCTCGACGTGTGCCGCACCATCCGCCTCTCGAGCACCGTGCCCATCATCATCGTGAGCGCGAAGGGTGAGGAGGTCGACATGGTGCTCATGCTCGAGATCGGCGCGGACGATTACGTGACCAAGCCCTACCGACTGCGCGAGCTCGTCGCACGGATCCGCGCCGTCCTGCGGCGCCACGAGACCACCGTGGCCACACCGCCGTCGGAGTCGGTGGTCGAGCAGGGGCCCCTGCGGCTCGACGTCGACGCCCGTCGGTGCTTCGTCGACGGGCGCGAGGTCAAATTGCGCAAGAAGGAGTTCGCGCTGATGTTGTTGCTCCTGGAGAACCCGGGGAGGGTCCTCACTCGTGACGTCTTGATCGATCGCGTGTGGGGCAGCGACTACGTGGGTGACACCAAGACCCTGGACGTGCACATCAAACGACTGCGCACCCTGATCGAGGCCGATCCCAAGAACCCCACGTACATCACGACGATTCGTGGGGTGGGTTACCGCCTCGAGGTCAAGTCGCCCTCGGGCGAATAGTCAAGTCACCGAAATACGGACCCAGCACATCGGGCAACCGGACGGTTCCGTCGGCCTGGTGATAGGTCTCGACCAGTGCGGCCCAGATTCGCGCCCAGGCGAGGGCCGAACCGTTCACGGTGTGCACGAACTGCGTGCCGTCAGGACCGCGGAATCGAACATTGGCCCGACGGGCCTGGAAGTCACGGAACCAGCTGACCGACGACACTTCGAGCCACCGGTCGACGCCGGGGCTGAAGACCTCGAGGTCAATCGTGCGGGCCGAGGACGTGCCGAGGTCGCCGGCGCACAGGTCGAGTACCCGATACGTGAGACCGAGGTCGCGCAGCAGACCCTCGGCGCGCGCGAGGATGTCGGCGTGGGCCGCTGGCGCCTGATCGG
>Ga0307377_10003130_pt1 | contig 18953 bp, 6 predicted proteins | sample TR3MG_FD_202535 | JGI IMG/M metagenome (GOLD analysis project Ga0307377, IMG submission 202535) | Soil microbial communities from Risofladan, Vaasa, Finland - TR-3 | ecosystem: Environmental > Terrestrial > Soil > Coastal area > Acid sulfate soil | place: Finland: Risofladan, Vaasa | collected... | reverse complement strand
TGGGACATATAACAGCACCGATGGTGCGGCGGGCCCCTTTTCGGAGTTTCAGGTAGGTGTAACTGATACGCCAGCCCCGAACGGCAACACTCGGCAATACAGTGGCGGTTACCCTGGAAACGTCTTCGCGTGGGCCCAGGGAAGCGGAGCGGCGAATAGGGGTTTCCTTCCGATCCGTCTTCGTGTCACGCGGGTGTCTCCAACGCACGTCAACATCAAGGCCGGTATGTGCGGATGGAACGGCTCCTCTTATTGGCTGGTTGAGGAGGACAACGTGGCGTTCGCAGATCCCGTGCTGACGGGGCTTTGTGAGGGGAACTGCGGTTGGGTGAACGAGAAGGGGTTTAGCGCAATCTGGTCTCATGCGTTCTCAGATGGTACCCATCTCGGCGTAACGAAACTATCGTCTACGCCATTGGCGGACTGTGGATGTGAGCCCTACAGGGTGTGCCCTCCCCTGACTAACATGACACCCTTGTTCGGTAGGCGGGATGCCTAATGACGTATAGAAAGTTTTTCCAGGGCGCTCAAGCGCTTTTCCCATCACACACTTCTCAGAAGGTAGGATCTCATGTATCTAGTTGACGCAGCACTGAACGCAGCCGTGGATGCGATTGCCGGATTGGCCGATTACCTGTCGGTCCACACCGCATTCTCTACCACCGGCACATCCGAGGATTCGGGCGGAAGCTACGCCCGCGAGGCCACAGCATGGAATGCGGGGGCCAGCGGTGAGGCCACGCTGAACGGTAACGTGGACATTGGCGTGAACGCTATCACCGCCAAGTACGTCGGGTACTGGAGCGCTGTCTCAGCAGGCACGTTCTACGGAATGTTCCCGATTGGTAGCGCGGGCATCAAGCGTGGGTACGCTACTGCCGTAGACGAGACGTTCTACGTTGAAGCCCACGGATTCCTTGCCGGTGACATCGTGGTGTTCTTCGGTGACGACCTGCCCACAGGTATCACCCAGGGCACGGAATACACCGTTTCGACTGGTCCCGCCACGGATTCATTCCTGTGCGACGGTGTGACACTGACCGATGACGGCAACTTCGTGGTCTCCAAGCTGGTTGCGGAGACGTTCGGTTCTCCAGGAACCCTGCGTGTGAACGGAACCACGTCGAAGATCTCGGCTCTTGGCCTTCGGGTCTAAGCCATAACGGGGAAGGAAGCGCAAGGGAATGGCTACTGAGCGGAAGAGCCCAGATGCGATCATTTCATCGGCGGGGCTTGACGTCTCCGGTGGAATTGGTTACATCCAGGACGATCCCGATAGCCCGGATGGAAACTGGTTCACTACGTCCGGCTCCAACGGCTCCCTTCGCGTTTCCTTCCCCACCCCTACCGGCAACCCCACCACAGGTGCGGGCGTCCAGGAATTTCGGGTCCAGCTACGAAAGAACGCGACAGGAGGCGGCACGCCGACCTATTCCGCCGAACTCCGGGAAACCGGAGGCGGGACCGCACTCCAGACGCTTGCGACGGACGCCACAATCGACACAACCGGCACCGGCTCCGTGGTCTCGCTCACATGGGACGCCTCGAACCTGGCCACGGCGGACGGCTCGGCTGTCGAACTCCTCCTAACATTCACAAAGGGTGGTGGTGGTCCTAACGAGCGGAACGTCGAGGTCGGCGCTGCGGAATGGAATGTTGATTATTCCGCAGCGGCAGTCCCCACGAACACCCTCGCTCGGGCTGGTCATTCCGCGTTGGCTTCCGCCAGGAAGATTGCGGTTTGCTCTATTGTCGCGGCGGTGGGGGTAGCCGGTGCGGTGGACACCACGAAGGCGGTGGCTACGGATGTGGCTGCGTCCACTTCCGGTTCGGCCCATGTTACAATATCGAAGGTTTCGTCTACCGACGCCCAGGCGTTTGCCGGGTTCTCTTCCCGTGTAAGTGCTACACTGCCGGGCCGTCCAATGGACGCCCTTGCGGCCACTGGGGTCTCTGCGGTCCTCTCCGTGTCGAAGGTCGCCACGGTGGACGTCCTCCCGACGGCGGGTGTTCGAGCCGGGCCGCGCGCATATCGCCGTTTCGTTGATGGTCACAACGACGGCTCCATCGCGTCGTGGTGGACCCAGGACTTTACCTGGAACGAATCGGGCAACAACATCCTCGCGACGTCGGGCATCAGCGCAGGGCAGAACCCGAGACTCTATTACACGAGGCCGCTCCGGTCACAGTTCCCGCTCATCTTCGAGCTTCCTTCCCTGCCCACTGGCGTCCCGTCGCCTCAGACGGGCGAGCTTGCGGGGATATGGGTATGGGAGAAGAGCGCGAACGATGAGATAATTTTCGGGGCCCGGTACAACGGGTCGCAATGGACCGTCTGGGCTTGGACAAAGGTCGGCGTGGGGCACGGGAGCGGATCAACAGCGTCCGACACGCTCGTCTATAGCGCGGCTTCGCATCGCTTCTTCAAGGTCGAGTACGACAGCGGAACCGATCAATTCAAGTATTACACGGCACCGCCCACCGCCCCGAATACTTGGACTCTCCGGTACACACATGACCGGATTCAATCCGCGTCTCCCGGTTGGGATATTGAATATTGGAATTGCACGCTCGGCTATTACCTAAGCCGACCGACCGGATTCGTCCGCTCCGGCTATTTCGATTCCTGGGGCGCTGTACCTAAGCTCGACAATGTCCTGGGCAGGGCTGGGGCGAAGGCCGAACTCTCGACGCAACGGATTGTAAGCACTAGCATCCTTGCGAGTGTAGGTCTGGCGGGACTCACCGATGCCGCGCCTTCGGGCGTATCCACGGACGCCCTTGCCGTTGCGGGGGTCAGTGGTGTATCGTCGGCCAGCAAGCGTGGCAAGGCGGATATCCTTGCTTCGGCGGGTGCATTGGCGCAACCGGATTCCCGGAAGATCGCCACCACAAGTGTCGAAGCCCGGTTGGGTGCTTCCGTTTCGGTCGATACATCGAAGCGCTCTGCGTCCAGCGTTGAAGCCTCACTTGGGGTTTCCGTTTCGGTGGATACATCGAAGCGCTCTGCGTCCAGCGTTGAAGCCTCACTTGGGGTTTCCGTTTCGGTGGACGCTGCCCGTGGTGAGGTGTCCACTACCACCGTGGCAACGACAGGCGTTTCCGCCACCACTCCTTCCAGCAAGGTGGGTAAGGCGGATGGTCAGGCGCTTGCCGGTGTGTCCGGCCAGGTCTCCGCGACAACGACCCGTGCCACGTCGGTCGAGGCAACTATCGGCGCATTCGCGGAACCCCGAACCGCAGCCCGCCGACCCGTTGATACTGAGGCCGCCCTGGGCTTGGGGGCGGATGTTGATGCTGTTCGTGGCGAAGTGGCCGCAGACGCCCATGCTGTTGCTGGGGTTCTGTCCGAGCTTGCGACCGCCAGGTTCCAGCCCACGGACTCCTTGTCAACTGTCGGGGTGCGAACGGAAACCTCCACCCGGAAGATTGCTACTACAGCTATCGAGGCGGTCGTGGGACCGTCCGGGTTGGTTGCGACAGGCAAGCGGTCCACCACGGACCTGGAGGCCGTTGCGGGAATCACCGCCACTACCCATGCGACACGGGGTGAGGTCTCGACCGATGTCAGTGGTGTGGTTGGGTTCCATGCCCATACCGCCGCGACAAAGCTACGAGTTCCCACGGATGCAGAAGCTGCTCTAGGGGTATCTGTAGAGGTTGCAGCAGGCAAGCTGGAGACCACAGATGTGTTGGCGGTCTCTGGTCTGTCGGTTGCACTCGCGGCCAGCAAGCTCACGGTAGCTCCCACGGACATGCGGGCTGCGGTCGGGTTGTCAGCCACACTTTCTGTAACCGGGGTCCCGGCTGTTCCGCCCCCTCCCGGAAACGTGATCCTGCGGGTTGCCGGACTACAGGACCAGACCGTGGACTACGACTGGCTTGTCACGACCAGGGAGATCTTCCCTGCCGGGGCGGGGGGAGAGGCTACGTTCTTTGCTCTCAGAATCCGCGTTGAAACTGTTTGCCCTACGACGTTCTATGTGACGCCCATAGTTAACGGGGAACGAATGGAGACTATCACGGTGGACGTCCCCGGTCGCGCCAACATGGAACCAGACACCTGGTTGGTCGAGATACCGCTCGTTGAGAAGTATACCCAGGGCGGAGTGGAGCGACTGCGCCATGGCCAGAGGGGCACGTTTATAGCGTTCGAGTTCACTGGTACGGTAAGCGTAGGTGACGAGAGCTTTGCTATCCTCGAAGCCGACCTGGAGCACGAGGTTGTTCGAGAACGCTTCCCGAACGTGGTGTTTTACGAGGACGCCCTCAGTGCTCCTACTGGTTGCGATGTCGAAAAGTCTGCCTTCTTCGGCCAGAGGCTTGGTGATGGGGTTGGCAAGGAGGGCGGCTGGCAGGACTTTGGGGTGGATTACGACGTGAGGGCTCATGCCCACGGGGTGTACGCCGACGGTTCAGACGGAGAGGGTATATATCCCACCCTCTACATACTGACAACCAGGCAGAATACGTCCCCCGTAACGGTGACGGTTACCCCCTATCTCAACACGAACCCGTTGGTTCCAGTCGTAGTTACGTTGCCAGCAGTCACGGACCCTATCACCGACGTCCACGAGGTCCCGATCATGATCGAGTACCTGCAGGGTTATAACGTGAGGACCCTGTATGCTCCTCGCGGATCAGTTTTCGCTTTTAAGTTCGAGATTTCTGGTCCACATAGCGGGGACGTGATATTCGAGACTGCAGAGATCGAGCTTGAAAAGGTACGAGAATCGCTAGCAGCAATCCCGGTGTAAGGAGAAACCGCAATGCCCGACCGACCCAGGATTCCAGTAGTCTTCGGTGAAGGCCTGAACCGCGCAAGTGGCAAGACGGTCGTTCGCCCAGGCGCGATGAGGGATCTCCGTAACGTGGTCCTGTTCGAAGGTAAGGCCCAGGTACGCCGGGGCCTGGAGGAGGTATCGACCTTCCTTGACGCTGCGGGCGATCCGATGACAGACATCCTGGCTATTCATCCACACAAGAGCCAGAACGGCGGGATCGTAGTAGCCTACAATTCTGTGAACGGGTACGTCCAGGTGTTCACGGTAGATTCTAATGGCACGAACCCCAAGCTCGTTGACTATCCTACTTCCACCATCGCATCAGCCGCTGGGGCGGTATGGTTTTCTGTGGCTCCCGGAGATGACCCACCCATCGTCATGCTCGCGGACTCGTATTCGAAGGTTTTCATGGCCCACTCGGAACGGGAGATAAAGAACAGGACCGGAAATACCGTCTATTACGACTGGGTGACCAACACTCTGATCGACCTGGAGGCGGACCTGGATGGCAACGGCCTGGATAAGGTCTACTTCCGAGGTGTGGCGAAGTATCACGACTACCTCCTGGGATGGGGATTTGGGAGTACACTGGACCCAGACCGAGCCGAGACGGTTCGCACCTCGATGCCGGGTGACCCTACTTCGTGGAAGTCAGAGCACTACTGGCTCGCTGGTCAGCGCAACGAGGCCGTTCTCAATGTTGTCCAGGTAGGGCAGGTAGCCGTAGTCTTGAAGGAAACCGAACTCTACCAGATCTTCGGGTATTCGCGGGACTCGTTCGGGATTCGCCCCCTCGATGGCCTCTTCGGCCTGGTCGGGGCTCGGCTCGTGATGTACTATGACGGTGCTCTGTATTTCTGGTCCCAGGACGGACCTCGGGTGACGGATGGGCAGTCTGCGTCGAAGTCGATCAGTATCGCGCTCGACTTGCCGGGGTTCGAGCCCGTTGACCTGTCAAGGACCTGCGACCCGAAGGCTGGCTTTTGTGCTCTCCGTCCTGAGCGCAGGATCATCGAGTTCATCTTCGGGACGCATAGCTACGCCCTGTCATTCATGGAGCCATCGAACCCCAAGTGGAGCTACCAGGCATACGGTGTACCGCTTAACTGTTTCGGACTGCTGTACCAGACTGAGTACTCGGCGGTAACCGCCCCGTCAGCTTCTGGGTACCCCAAGTGCTATGGTACCACGGCTGTCTACGATTACAGCGCTACTGTCCGTATCGAGAAGTTCGGGATTACTCCGCCCAATGCGATCATTGAAGTGTTCATCCGTGAACACGGAGGAAGCTGGGCTACTGCGGCCTGCACGACTGCTGGCGCGGGTGTCCCCTGCATCAAGCAAGCAGCGGTCTCGGGTGGGATCAACGCTGGTATCTACCAGGACTTCACGTTTACCGGCCTGACCGAAGCCACGACCTACGATATCGCCATGCGCTATCGAGTGGGTGGGGCATATGGAACAGAATGGTCAGATAATGACCCGGACAACTGGACAGGTACTGCCACTGCTAGTGTCTGTGACAGCCTGTTCACCACGTCTCAGGACCTGCGGAAGCTGGACTCTGTAGTGTGGAGCAGGTTCGATGGCACGACTGAATACATGACCCTGTCCTTCTCAAGCCCGGCTGGCGCGGGATCAGATACGACAGACGTCGAGAAGAGCACTGACGGAATCACTTACGCGCCGGTTGCTGGTAGCCCTGTGGTAGCTGGTACATGGACCCACGTCTACACTGCGGCAGGTAGTGAGGGCGAAACCTATCTGTGGTTCAGGGTCAAGCCATCAGCAGGCTCCACCTGGTCGAATGTAATCTCCAGGTGGGTTGGGCCGCAGCAGCCCATCGGATATGCCTCGAACTCGGTGAACTCTCCCGCAGCAGTAGGGCTTCCTCCGGTGCTGACAACTTACGCCCAGCCCGACAACGACCCGCTCAATCCGGGGGTAGACCCGAACTTCTGCGAGATAGTGCTCAACTTCGTTCCTGGTGGTGCTCCCGTAGGTGTTGGTGGGGTCGAGTGGCAGTGGCAGACCGAGAACAACCCAGGATGGAGCGCCAGCCTATTCGCGCTTCACCCCCTAGCGACAGACGGAGCAGCAGACATACCGAGGGGCGAGGGATATATCGAGGTCAGGATCAGGGCCTATGATCTCAACTTCACGGTCACGGATGTCAGTCAGTGGAACACCACCAGGAAGATCGCTCCCTGGAGCGGCATAACCCCATAAGTAAGGGAGGAAATATGGCGTTTTCGGGTGGAGTGAACCTCAGGTTGATCAAGTGTGTTGTCCTGGAATCCACGACAGCAGCAGGCCTCCAGACGGAAGTGAACGACTTCACGGCCCTGTTGTCGAACCAGACAACCGAACGCGGGGACGTATTCATGGACGTCCAGTATCTGGCCCCGTCCACATCCGTGTGGGTTGCTATCATCACGTATGTTGGTACGACTTGACCTCAGCGGGTTCGTTCTGGTATATTGTACAAACAAAGGCTCATCGCCGGGAAGAGGCCCCCACCCTATTAAGGGATAGGGGTCTTTTCTTTAACAAGCTCGGAGGCTGTTAAAATGCTCTTCCTACCTGGACTACTGATACCTGCCGGTATCTCTCTGGCTGGCAAGCTGTTTGGTGGGAAGAAGAAGCCCGCCTCCACCCCCGCAGCCGCCCCGGCTCCGAACAACAACATCTACCTCGGCAACCCCGAACTGCAGTCTGCCATTGAGCGATCTGGCAAGGTGGGTGGGGCCGCCGAAGACGACTTCCTGGCAAGGGCTCGCGGCTTCGATCCACGTCAGGGCCTGAACGACTACGCCACTGGGGCAACCAACCAGTTCCTGGACAGGCTCGGAGAGGCATGGGGCCACCAGCAGGACCAGGAGCTAGAGCGAGGGGCCTTCAGTACCGGCTTCAAGGGTGAACGTAAGTACGAACTGACCAGTAACCTCGCCCGCGACTTCCAGGACCAGCTTGCTATGAAGGCCCTGGACGCCCAACAGCAGGGGCTGCAGAACACCAACATGCTCGGGCAGTATGCACAGAACAAGAGTGATACCTACCTGGACGCTCTCTCGGGCCTCACGACCTCGAAGTACCAGCAGGACCAGTTGAACGCCTCCTCGAAGCGGGAACAGAAGGGTAACCTGATCGGTGCCGGGATCAACGCGGTGGGATCATTCCTTGGAAGTCCGACCGGCGGCAAGGTCCTGAGCTTCGCCGGTAATGCGCTCAAGGGTATATTCTCGGACGAGGAAGCTAAGGAGGGCGTGGAGGGGCTCAGGTCTGCGCTCGACAAGCTCAAGCAGCTTGAGGGCGTCCTGTTCGAGTACAACAGCCAGGCCCAGGGGATGGGCGCACCTCCCGGACAGCAGGCTGGAGTGATCGCCCAGGATGTGGAACAGGTCATGCCCGGAGCGGTAGGTGAGGCTGGCGGCATGAAGACCGTGGACTACACCGCAGTGACCGGGCTCCTGACGGAAGCCGTCAAGGAACTGGAAGCCCGCCTGGCCGGGCTCGAAAGCAAGATGGGTGGGGAAGAGCAGCAGGAAGGTGCGATCCCGACCCCGGAGATGGCCGCTTCCCAGATGAGGCCCCCAGGAATGGAGCAGATGATGCCCCCTGGCATGGCCATGTCTGACAAGAAGGCCAAGACCAAGATCAGGAAGATGGTGAGGAAGTAATGCCTACTCGCTTCAGCTATGCCCCGATTGACCCAGGCTACGGGGAGATGGGTCGCGCTATCGCTGGTGGTATCACGGGCGGTATCGACCGTTTCCAGGCTGGGCGTGAGGCTACCCGCCAGCAGAAGCTGGAGGAAGAGGCCCGTATGCGGGAACAGCTTCTCCAGGAGATGGAGTGGCGTACCCGAGGTATCTCCGACCGGGCCCCGGTAGACCAGCACGACTTCAGGCAGGACCCGTATGGGGTACAGATCGGCGGCGAGCTTGCTGCGCTGTCCGGCTCTCTACCTGGCGGAGAGCCGTCACCGATCTCTCGGGCAATAGACCCCAGCGGAATGATCGGCGGATACACGGAGCCCGCTACCGGGCGCGTGAGTCCCGAGACAGCGATGGAGACCGGCAACATCGCAAGCGGTATGGTCAACACCATGCAGCCCCGGACGCTACCAGGGACAACCCGCTTCGAGCGGACCCGCCCTGAGGAGGGCGTCTTCGAGCTAGGGCCGAACCCGTTCAACCCGGAAGAGGGTCTCTACATGAGGGACCGCGAGGATATCACTCGCATCCGGGCAATGGCCGACGCCGACCGACAGATGGCCGAGAGGTTGAAGCTCCTGGAGGCGGAGTACGCACTGAAGCGCCGGTACCCGAACGCCACAGAGCAGAGGCTGGAGCGTGACCAGGCCACCTTCGACGCAACCAATGAGGTCATGCAGACCCTGCAGGAAGCAGGGGCGAGGGGCTGGACGCAGGGTGACGAGAGGGTCAATACGATCACCACGGCAATCATTGCGAAGTACCCGACGGCAGACCCGAGCCGCGTACTTCGGGGTGTCAATCTGCAGGCCCAGTCTGCGTTCGGATGGGCCATGCCGGGGTTCTACGACGCTCAGACCGCCCTGACCGCAGGAACAACAGCGGCAGGTCTCAGTGCCAGGGAGCCGTACAACGAGGCCGAGCGGCAGCGTGAGAGGCAGCAGGCCTTCGAAGGGGACATAGGCAAGGTGCTGACACCGACCTCCGACGTGGTGGCGAGGATGTCGCTGTGGAGGATGAAGAACCCGAAGGCCACACCAGAGCAGGTCCAGACGGCGGTGAACGAGTTCATGACCGCCTCGATGCCTGCTATCAGGGCCCTGGTTGCGAAGTACCAGGATCTCGGAGTGACCGAACAGGACGTCGTGAGCAGGATTCGAACCAGCCTCACAGGTAAGTAAATGAACGGTGACGACAAGAAGAAGAGGAAGAAGAAGTCCCTCTTCGACATCAGCCCTCCCGAGCCCCCTCGCTCCCAGACCTTCCGGGAAGCGGTGGGGCCGGAGGTGTTTGACGAGGGTCAGCGCCGGATGCAGTTCGAGAACGAACTGGCCATGGCACTGGCACAGAAGCAGTTCATGGAGTCGGGTGGATTGCGTCCGACGGGCAAGCTACCTCCGTCACCCGAGGAGCCCGCTTTCCGGGTGGACCCTCTGGAGCAGGCGACCATCGAGGCCACCACTCCGTACAGGTTGCACCGTGATCCCAGGCGGGTGGGATTCAACGACGTCACAGACGTCTTCGCTCCAGACGCCCTGGAGTCCGCTCTAACAGCCGGGAACCTTCGGGCGACCCCTACCCCGCAGCAGCAGGAGATCGCAGCGGAGAAGGCCCGTGCCGTCGAGCACACGATGACTCCGGGAGAAGACCTCCGGCGGACGGTGAAGGCAGTGCGGGATTTCCCGACGAAGACCGCGATCCCTGGCGCTCTGAAGGGTGGAGTAGACTTCCTGGAGGACGTTGGCGGTGCGGGTCAGTTCGTACACAAGGGAGTCCAGATCGCAGCCGACGTCCTGAGCAAGGGTACGTTCGGTGCGAGTGATGCCCTGGGAGGGTCACTGGAGGGTGGTGCTAAGAGTCTAGTCGAAAACTTCAGGCCCGAGTACGAGGAGACCGTGAAGGGTCTCAAGTTCGGCGCGGACAAGGCGAAGGAACTTGCCAAGCCAGCGACCGCATGGGCCACTCGGGAATTGGCAAAGCAGGCCCAGGGCGGAGACGGCAAGGAGACCCTGAGGGAGAAGGTCCTGCGGACGGGGCTCTACGCGGCTGCAGGGCTGATGAGGGCCAAGACGATTGGGGCGGTAGCGGGGGCCGCAGCGGGTCTCCTTTCGCCTGACAAGGAGACAGTCGCTGCCGTCGCAGCAGAGAAGTTCGCAAAGCTCGGTGGCATGACCGAGGAGGAACTGACCAGCTACTACGAGGATACCCTGGGTATGGAGCGCCCAGAGCTTACCCTGGTGGACCACCTGCTGGCGTTCGACATCCCCGTGGGGATGTTTGCGTGGCAGCTTATCGGACCCAAGTCGTGGAGCAACACGGCCCGCGCAGCGGCGGCCAACGGGGCCTACGAGACCGTATTCGGGACCTTCCCCGACGACGACCGCAGTACCCTTGAACGCGGCCTTACGGGGCTCGTTGCCACCCCCGTGGTTATGGGGGGATTCAAGGTTGGTGGAGCGCTCCTCGGTGCTGGGTACGATGTGGCGAAGTCCGCGACAGCCAAGGTAGCATTCCAGGCAGCAACGGACGCCGTGTTCCGTGCCAACGGGTTGGTCCCTCCGGGGGCGGCGAGCGTGCAGCAGCTAGTACAGCAGGCAGGGATGGTGTCTGAAGAGGTCATGAGCGCGGCCCTCAGGGCTGGATGGCTGGCCTCGTTCAAGGCCCACGGGCTGGAAGCTCCTCAGGCAGAACTAGCTCTGCAGCAGGTTACAGAACGCTTCCAGGTGCTGGGCGAGGACGTCAATATGGTTCGGCGGTCTTCTCCTGCCCTCGACGAGATGATGAGGGCTATGGACGTAGCTGACCGTCAGGGCAACGAGGGTGCGTCCGCCAAGATCAAGGAAGACATCGTGTTCCTGGTCAACGAGACTTCGCCTCGGACTGACGCAGGGGCGAAGATCGGGAAGGCGGCGGCTGCGGTTGACCGTCTGTTCGGTGGTGTTGGGGTACGGGTTGGTGGAGGGTTCTCTCTCCAGCGTGCTGGCATTGGTGCTGCCGTTGGTGCTGCCGCTATACCTACGGCAGACTACGACGAGCCCGACCGGGGCGACGACACGAAGTTCGCGCTAACGCTGCCTATCCTGACCGGGCTCCTGGCTGGATCTATCAGCCCCAGCAGCTTGGGACGGGTTGACCTGATCCCGCTTATCGGACTGATCCGCTCGCAGCGGAGGTTCTTGAGTTCCGGTGACGTGGCTCCTCACTGGAAGCGGCTGATCAAGGACACGGAGATCGCTGGCCTGGCCGACGGCATCCTCGACGAGCCCGGTGACCTTATGAGGGACATTCCGTGGCTGGACCGCGCCGTTCTCAGGCGCAGGGTCTACGACGCCGGGGCCCTGTCCCGTGAGCACGCGACAGAACCGCAGCGCATCCCTACGCACGCACGCAAGATTCTGGACATCCACAACGGGTCCGTGGAACACATGGGAGGGAGTGAGGGCGGAGCGACGTACAGTCTGTACGGTGGTGATATGCTCGGCAAGAAGGGTGCAGGCTGGGCTGTTGGTGTAGGTAGGATTGAAGACGGCACCCAGGTGGCGGTGGACGGACACCCTACCCCCGAGGCGCTGGAAGATTTCGCCCGCAAGAACTGGCAGTGGCTGAAGGACCCTCGTCTCCACATGGGTACCTGGTTCAACGACGGGCAGACGACGATTGAACTGGGTGTCCGAATCGCTGACGACGCGCACGCGGAGGGCATGGGCAACAAGTACTCCCAGAAGGCCCTGTTCCACCTGGAAAGGTTCGAAGGGAAGGAACTGGCGGGCGACAGCAACCCTGTCTTTGGAATGGAAGAGGTACTGAAGGACCTGAACACTCCTGGGCGGGTGATTGGGATCGGCAACCAGGTCCCCGCCCGCACCGTCATGGAGGCCTTGGAACAAACAGGTCGCATCAAGTTTGGCGATATGTCTTCGGACGAGTTCATCGTAGCTGCTGCCGTGAAGAGGGCAGACACGGGAGAGGTCTTCTGGGGAAACAACCACACCGAGGCGCGGTTCAAGGCAGCAGATAACCGTCACTACGACCTACTGCCTGACGACGAGCGAATTAAGATCTTCGGGGAAGATCCCGACGACCTCTCCGGGTACTTGGACAACAAGGGCAACTACCACGGTGGTCGGAACAATGCTGCAGAGATCGCGCTTGCCCAGAGGCAGTTGACTGCAGAGGGCGACAAGGCGGTACGCGACACTGGATGGCTCGACAGCCAGGACCTGTTGAATATCGGTATCCCGATCCTGGGGGCGGGGGCCCTGGCGTATGCCGTACAGGAAGACGGCACGCTCAATGAAAGGCTTCTGGCTTCTGCGCTCTTGGCGACATACCGTGGTCCCAGAATCGCCCGTGACATGACGATCCTGGGGGCGGGGATCATCAACGCCGGAGAGCGCTCGTTCGGCAAGTGGGCCCCTCATATGAGAAAGCTGTTCGGTGGCCAGATTGAGAAGGACCTGGACGAACTGTACCGGATCTCCTTCATCCGTGCCATGAACACGCCGCAGATGAAGGTGCTTGAGCGCATGGGGAAGGGTGAGGTCGAGACCCCTGGACTGCGTGGCTTCAAGCGCCTGTTGAAGGAAGACCCCCGTCCGTCTCTCTTCAACGCTAGCGAGCAGCAGCGTGCCGCTCGTGCTCTCCGTGTCGGCCTTCCTGAGGTGGTTGATGCCGTGATCCATTTCGGTGACGCCAGGGTCTGGTACGACCGTGACGTCATCCGGTTCGAGGACCTCACGCGGATGATAATCCCGGAGACCAAGGACCCGCTCAATATGGATATCTTCAAGTTCATTCTAGCTATCGAGAGCGGGGGAACTGCGGTGCTCCCCGAGGGTGACCGTCCGGGTAACTTCAAGATCGCGGAAGCGGTATTCAAGCGCTACCTGAAGACAGGGAAGCTGGACCCACGCAACGCCAAGCCACAGGGAATGTACTGGGACAGCCACCAGAAGCAGTATCGGAAGTTTCAGGAGAAGGCCACAGAGCTTGGCGGTATCCGTAACGCCCTGGACTGGCTGTTGGAGAAGCAACCACGAGGGCGGGGCGACACCGCCCGCGAGACCTATAACGCTATCGAGGGTCTGGGCGATTGGATCAAGGTGGGTAGGTTCCATCTGAACCTGAACGGTATTCACGACGAAGGAACCATCGACCAGTGGATGTTCCGCACCTGGCAGCGGTGGCAGGGCTACGTCACCGAGACGCCAGCCCAGCGGAAGATGGTGGACCCCGTAACTGGGAAAAAGGTGTGGTCTACTGCCGTCCACGAGTCTGGCGTCCCGGTCATGGATCTGGAAAAGAATGTCCCGAAGGATGTGAACAAGGAAATGCGTGCCGTCCTGGCACGGATGTCCGATAAGAGCGAAGAGATCTTCGGCGTAAAGCTGGAGGTCGCAGATATCCAGGCTCTGCTCTGGTATCATGAAAAGAAGCTGAGCGAACTAGCAGGAGGAATGCCAAGTGAAGCGTACACTTTCGCGGATGCGGCGGCTGTCAACGCCCTCGGGTCCAACACTCTCAGGAAGCTCGCCCCTCTCACCGACGGAGACTATGTCCCCCGACCAGGAGGACCAGATCTTCATGCCGCCCCCCGAGGTATTGGATCGGCTGGCGAGGCTGAAGCGGGAGGGTCGTCTGCCCTCGTTCGAGAAGGTACTGGCAGCGCTGAAGGCGGAGATGTCGTAGGCGTTCGTGGATTCCGTGGAGAGTACGGGGATAATATCTCGGACAATCCGTTCGAGAACGTGCGTGCCTGGAGGGCTACGCCCTCGTACACCACAGACCGGGAGATTGCGGAACTCTACGCCAAGGGGCCTGACGGCAAGACCACGGGCAAGATCCGGGAGGACGTGCTCGATATCAAGAAGCCGTTTGAGCTTGGGTCGAAGGGGACACCCGGAAAGCGGGCAACGACGGCTGGTGATCTGGCTGAATGGCTAGGTGGGTCGAACGAGTTCTACGAAGCAATGAGCAAGGTGCGGGGCGGGTGGAGGTATGCTGACGAGGCTGGCAACCAGATCACTATTAGTCATCCGAACGATCTCATGGTCCACCCGGAGGCTATTGCCGACAACTGGGCTATTGCCGACAACTTCTTGATCACCATGGCGGCCATGGCAAACGGCTACGATGGGTTCCACTACATCGGGAGCTACACTGGAGCGGGGCCTCTGCGTAGCGTAGAGGAGTGGCGACCGTTCAGGGCCTCGCAGATCAAGGCGGCTGGAGGGCTGGCCCTGGCGGCAGGCGTATACCTTGCCGGTGGGGACGACAACGAACTGGCAGCGGCAGCGCTCGTACCTGCATTCACAGGCAGGCCGAGGTTCTCCTCACGCATGGCGGAGGTAGTTGGTCGCCTGCCTGCCAAGACGACCGGCGCGCAGTTCCTGAAGAAGATCCTGGCCCAGGCTCCGAAGGCGGAGCGCGAATGGAACAAGCCGCTCCTCGACTTCCTGGAAGCGAACCGTGGCAAGAGTGTCACACTCGAAGAGGTCATGTCGAGGTGGAAGCCTATCGTCCTGGACGAGGTAAGGTACGGTTACGACACGAAGAAGGTGCCCCTGGCGGCGAAGATTGAGAACTATGGGACCGAGCGGCATCCTATCTGGACCGTAACCAACCACGAAGGAAAGTCTCTCGGTCAGTATGGTGCCAACAGGGCAGAGGCGGAACGCCACCTGGCCAATGTGGCGGACATGGAAGTCGTCGCTGGAGCGCGCACCAAGTGGGGTGGGGACCAGTGGGGATACCTCCGCACTCCCGGTGGTACGAACTACCGTGAGGCGGTCATCACCATGCCACCTCCGGGGGAAGGTCCTTCAGTCGAGCAACTGGTCTTCAAGCAGGGATATGCCACGAAGGAAGAACTCCAGGCGGCAATCGCAGGTGATCCGATGCTGGTGGATTCTTTCACCGCACTCAAGCCTGGGTTGAAGATCGTCAATACCGGCGACCTGGACATGGGTGGTGGTGGGTGGAACATCCACGACACGAGGCCTAGCGGCTTCGGCGGGCCACGCAGGGCTACGTTCGGTGCCTACACCTCTATTCACTGGGGTAACGTAGAGAACCCCGTACTCCACCTGCGTATGCAGGACATCGAGATCGACGGGAAGAAGTGGCTCCTGGTAGACGAACTCCAGAGCGACTGGCAGCAGCGTGGAAGGAAGAAGGGCTTCAAGACCGGCGACCGCTTGATCGACGGGCACGACTACGACTGGTGGAGGCGCAGGGCGGAAGAACTTTTCGGGGGTGGTAGGGCAGACCCTAGCCCTTCTCCAGTAGGTACAGCGGAGCGTAGGCGTGAGGAGTGGGCGATAGCAGTCAGGAACCGGGACGCCCTGGCAGACAAGCCCGACGAGGTTCCTGATATGCCGTTCAAGGAGAGCTACGACATCGTAGGCCTGGGAATGAAGCGGGTCATGGACGAAGCCGTAGACGGAGAGTACCACGGTATCATGTGGACCAGCGGCGAGGCACAGCGCATCCGCAACGATAAGGTGATCGCTGACAATCTGACTGAACTGTCTTGGAACAGGAATACCGACAAGAGCACAGGCAAGGTCTTCTACAACTTCTGGGACGAGACCGGGAACTCCCTGGCCAGTGGTGTCCACGAGGACGATCTGGTAGACTATGTCGGAAAGAACATAGCAAAGAAGGTCCGGGCCGCTGACGAGGGAATGATTAACGGTGACGACCTGACCATCGGAGGTCACGGCCTCAAGACCTATTACGACGGCATGATCCCTGACTGGGTTGAAGGCTTCGGCAAGAAGAACGGGGCACCGCTGAAGGTGGAGCGGTATGGAGAGTTCAATACTAAGCCCGCTGACGGTGAACTCAACGACGCTCCTTCGTGGTGGTGGGACATAGACTCCGCCCACTACGATGACGAGGTCGGCCACGCTTTGCACCCAGATCCCGATGTAGTGTTGGGAGAACTAATTGGTAAGTACAAGGGGCCCGTCAACACTGGGTCCAGGGACTATGCGGCGATGGCCCAGTGGGCGAGCGGCGACGGTGACGCGGGTCAGCTTTGGAACTCCCTATCCAAGGAAGCCAGGGAAGCCTTCGGCGGTACGCCAGAACAGCTTGACCTCAACCCATACCCAGGATTCGAGATCACACCGAAGCTGCGTGAGGTGATCGAGAAGGGTCTGCCGATCCTCGGGCTGGGCGCTATGGTTGCCGGTCAGGATGACGACCTCAAGGGCAAGAACCCGGAGATGTTGACGGCACTGGGTCTCATGGCCTGGATGAAGAAGCCGAAGACCAAGGGTGCCATGGCGCGTGCGGTGACCCGCGACCTGCTGGACAACGTAGCGTTCGGTGGCAAGGGAGAAACCCGCAAGCTGCGGGACGTCGTGAAGAGGGCGTACATCTCTACAGTGAACGAGTTCGCTCCGTTCCGGGACGTGCTTGAGGCGCGAGCGGGATACGAGGGCAAGTTCAAGCCTCGCGGCCTGGTCAAGAGGGCGGTGCGTGAGCAGCTAGGTCTACCACCCGAGCCCGTAGACGTGAGCAAGGTAGACCCGTTCGACGACCCGGAACTCATGGCCCGCGCTTCACAGGGCTGGGCCCAGTACGCCCAGGACATTCTGGAGAACGGTCTCCATGCACCCGGAACCATCGACTACCGCACACGGGGACTGTTCCCGATCTACGGTGAGATCGAGGCTGCAGGAAAGATGGACGACCTGCGTCGGTTCCGTCTGGCCATGTCGGGCAGGGAACTGGCAGCACAGAATCGCCTGAGCGGATACACGGACGCAGACCTGGCGGAGATGGACCAGGTGATCGCTACCCTGAGCAAGGACGCAGATATCGTCCGGTGGCACCAGGAACTGAAGGACTACCACTTCAAGTGGATGGAACTCCTGGAAGAGGAGGGGCTGTTCAAGCCTCTCTCGAAGGCAGATGCGAAGAAGTTCGGGTCAGTGGCCGAGCGTGTGCGCGCCGGTCGGCAGGAGTTCACACCGTGGATTCACGAGGTAGTGCCTCCGAAGAAGGAGGCCGGTGTGGGTGGCCGCTCCCTGATCAAGGTGCCCAAGGCTGTCAAGGGTATGAGCAAGGAGGGCGGACGTGTCGGCAAGATCGTTGACCCGACCGAGAGCGACGTGCGCTACACCGCCTCGTACACAAACATCATGATGAGGCACCGGGTACAGAAGGCGCTCGGCAGTCTCGCGGACGACTTCCCGGACAACCCGTTCGTGCAGAAGATCCCGCACCAGGAGTCCCTCAAGGTCACCATGTTCGACAAGGCCCAGTTGAAGGGCTATGTGGACGACGAGGTGATCGACAACATTGACGGTGACCTGCTCACGGTGTTCGGTAAGAAGAGCCTGATCTCGGAGCACAAGCTTGCGGACCAGATCTTCGCCCTGAACGACCGGGACGGCAAGCGCGTAATGTACCGGGTCACCGACCCGTTCCTCCTGGAGGCCATGACCGGGCTCCGGCCAGAGCAGATGGGTCCCATTCTGAAGCTGCTGTCTCTTCCTGCCACGGTCCTCCGTGCTGGTGTGACCCTGGCTCCCGACTTCGCGCTGGCCAACCTGATCCGTGACACCATGCAGGCAGCTATCGCTTCCGACCGCAAGGGTGTAGTCGGGATGAACGTGGTCAACGCATTCAGCGACGGTCTCCGTGGTCTGGCTATCGCCATGGCCGGAGGGATCGACAACCCCGTGAAGCGTATCGGTGGCGCAGCAGCGCACGGCGCAGCCATGGGGTACTTCGCCACGACCGGCGACCTGACAGACAAGAAGAGGCTGGCGGGCGCTGGTGTCGGTGCCGGACTGCTGGGTGGTTTCGCCGCAGCCTCACCGAAGATCGCCATGCACGGACTGCTGGGCAGGGCCAAGGGTGCCAAGCTGTCGGCCAAGCAGTGGATCAGTCTGTGGTCTGCGTCCGGTGGAGGACAGGCCGCTCACATCAGTATGGACCGCAGGTATATCGCGGAAGCCATCCGTCGTGCCACCAAGCGTGACGGCAAGCCTATCGCTCGCTCGTTCCGCCACGCCTTCGAAGCACTGCAGGCGGTGGGTGAGGGATACGAGAACGCGACACGGTTCGGTGAGTTCGCCAGGGGTATGGGGCAGGAGGGGATGGACCCACGCACAGCCATGAAGGTGGGGTACGAGACGCGGGATATCTCCATCGACTTCAAGCGCCACGGCTCAAGCCAGATCGTCACGGCACTCAGGCCCATGGCTGCGTTCTGGAACGCTCGTATCCAGGGCTTCGACAAGACTCGCCGGATCATCATGGACAAGCCGGGCCGTGCGTTCGGCACCTTGCTGACCACGATCACCGCTCCGAGCCTGGCCCTGTACTACATGAACAGGGACGTTCGGGAGTACTGGGAAGAGCCGCAGTGGGAGCGGAATATGTTCTGGCTGGTACCTCTCGGCCTGAGCGAGCCTGACGCCGAAGGATACCGTCA
>Ga0307377_10003128_pt1 | contig 18963 bp, 18 predicted proteins | sample TR3MG_FD_202535 | JGI IMG/M metagenome (GOLD analysis project Ga0307377, IMG submission 202535) | Soil microbial communities from Risofladan, Vaasa, Finland - TR-3 | ecosystem: Environmental > Terrestrial > Soil > Coastal area > Acid sulfate soil | place: Finland: Risofladan, Vaasa | collected... | reverse complement strand
TAATGCTGCTGATGTTGCACGTAGTCTTGAAGGTGCAGTTGATTTAGCTGCACAATTACAAGTTATGGGTGGTGAATTTGCAAAAACTGACCCTTTTGAAATGCTATTCCTTAGTCGTAATGACCCAGCAAAATTTACTGAGAAAATTGCTGATATGACAAAAGGTGTTGTTAGTTTTAGAAAAGTTACAGATTCTGCGGGAAAAACCGTATTTGAAAAATTTATAAGTCCTGCTGACCGTGATAGATTAGCTAATGTTGCTAAATCTTTAGGAATGGAAGCAGGTGCTTTAACTGAAATAGCTCAAAGACAAGCTGAAATTCAAAGAATGCGAACTCAAATGGCTGGTATGGGTTTAAGTGATGAACAGAAAAAACTTATTGAAGGTGCTGCTATTTTTGATACTAAAAGTGGTAAATTCCAAGTTCAACTTGGTACAACAATGAAAAGTATTTCTGAATTAACAGCAGGGCAAGCCGATTCATTTGTTGAAGAACAGGTTATGTTGGAAAAACGTGCTGAAGAAGCAATGACATTTAATGAAGTGTTTCAAGCCACAATCGAAGAACTTAAAACAACATTACTTCCGATATTAAAAACAATTAATGTTGCATTATCAGCAACACGAAAATTTCTAAAACCCGCAATTGATTGGCTTCAGAAAGGAGATGCTGCATGGTTAAAAGTAGCTGGTTTGTTTATATCAGCAGGTTTACTCTGGAAAGGATTACTTCAACCACTTGCTGGAAGAATTGGTGCTGGAACTATTGGTAGGGTCGGTGGTGCAATACGTGGAACTCGTGGTTTACCATCAGCTATTCCTAAAGGTGTAAGTGGTTCACAAATGTTAGGTGCTGGTAAAGGTGCTGGTGCTGCTGCTAAAGGTGCTGGATTAAAAAGTTTAGGTAAAGGAGCAGGTCTTGGAGTTGCAATGGCAGGAGCAGGAGCAGGTGTTATGCTTGCAGCAAAAGGTGTAAGTCAATTAGCTGATTCTATGAGTAAATTAACACCAAAACAAGCTGAAAGTTTAGAAAGTGTAGTAAAATCTCTATCATGGTTTATGGTAGGTGCTGCTGCTGCTGCCGTAGGTATTATGGCACTTGGTGCTGCTGGAACTGCTGGTGCTGTTGGATTAATTGCATTTGGTGGAGCAATGGCATTAATCGGTGGTGGAATTTTCTTAGCAACTAAAGGTATTGGTGAAATGGCTAAAGGATTAGCTAAATTAAATGAAAGTGGTGGTGGTGCAGGAAAAGAATTATTAGGTGTTGCTACGGGTGTTGGAGCAATAACTTTAGCTATGGGTGCTGGTGGACTTCTTGGATTATCTGCATTCAATCTTAGTTTAAGAGGAATTGCAAAACGTAGTGATGAAATTGAAAAAATAGGAACAGCTTTCGCTAATATAAAAACAGTATTATCAGGAACTAAAAATGATTTCATAGCTGTCGAAAATGCAATAAAATCAATTGGGAATTCAAATATTAAAGGTGGTGGAATGTTTGCTCAATTAGGAAATTTATTAAAAAAACCATTACAAGTCGAATTTGCAAAAGGAACTGTTTCACTTAATAATGATATTACACTGCAAATTGATAAAACTACATTCATGCGTAAAGTTTATGACCCACAAATTGCAATCCAAATGCAAGAAAATCTAAGAACTGGAAAATAATTTTATTAATTTATTAAAACCCTTGTTTTTTAAATTTATTTTTTGTACCTTTGAAAAGTTTTTCCATAAATTCCAAAACAATTCATCGTTTCTGCGAATCAATAAACAAAGTTACAAGTTTGTTCTTAACTTCTGTGAATCTAAGAAAAATCTCGACATTATGGGATAGCTATATTTATTTCTGAAGAAATAAAAAATAAAATCTAAAGTTCTAATTTAAAATAATTTTTAATACATACTTGTGAATATACCCAAAATTTTTTTGATATAAAGATATATTATCATTTTTTTATGGTTTGAGCATATTTTCCCAAGGTAAAAATAAGCATTATAAAATTATTCTGCAAGTATTTATTAAAAAAGTTTTAAATGGCTGACGTAGATTCAAGATTATCATCAGGAAATATCTATTATAAGGGTGGGATTATTGGTATTGAGAAATATCGAAATATGATATCTGCTCGTAATTTATTTAACCTTAATGATGAATATAAGAGTACTACTTTGGCATCAAAAAATAATGTTACTAAAAGTATTTCAAGTATTCTTAATGTTATTCCTCAATATAATAGAATAGCAACTAGTACAAATTTACTCACCAATGCTGTTGATGCTTATGGAAATCATAGTTCTGAGCTTTCAAAAATTGGAATTCAAATGCTTGGTAAGCAAATTGCTTATAATTCAGCGAATAATTTAGCTACTCAACACTTACCATCAGTTGATTTATCTCAAGTAGCTAAAGGTAATATAAAAGGTGTATTTAAGAAAAACATAAAAAATACTATTACTGTTGAATCTGATGAAAATAAAAGTACATTAGATAAAGTAGCTGGATTTGCAAATAAATATTTGGGAATAAGAACATATGATGCTTTAGGTGATATAGAAATTAAGAATATAACTAATCTTAAACTTCTTCAAAACACGGGTGATGGACAATTAACACATCATTTTGGTGATATAGCTTTTAATGTTTATAAACCTATTACTGAAGATAATAAGGCTGATATTTATAAAATAGCTGAAGATTCTAGTGGTAATGTTCTTTTATCACAAAAAAATACTGCTAGTAGTAATAATATAACATTTTTTAATTTTGATAGAACAGTAAAACCATATTTTAGAAAATCAATAATTTGGGGAAATGGTTCTAATTCAGTATCAGTAGCAAATTCGAGTATGCTGTTAACGTATTCTTCTGGTGTTACTGGTCAAGAATATGCTCCAACATACCAAAGTATTGTTGATAATTTTGGTAAAACTACAATTAATAAGCAAAAAGATGTTGAAAATTGGGTTGATGTCGAATCAAATATAACTACTGATGACGGTAGTGAAAGTCTGGTTTGGGGTAGAGATGGAGTTGTAGGGGATGCAGTAACTGATGTAGAACTTTTACGTGGTGATGTTGTTTGGGGTAAGAGTGGTACAGAATCTAATATTTTCGGACAACTAAAAGCAAAAAAAGGGTTACTTGAGTATACGAGAAATCTTTTAAATGCGACTAATGGTAATTTTGTTGATATAACAAAAAAAGTATTTAAAGATGGTGAAGAAGTTGTAGGATTTCAAGGTTCACCTTTATGGAGAGGAAATAATAGTAATTATTCTCAAGCTAGTGGTAATGCAAATAAAACAGGTATTAGACAACATACAGTTTTAGACCCGTATGGTAGTTTTCCAAAATCAATTAGGTTTAAAGGAAACTATGTATATGGTGGAAGTGAAAATTCTGTAATTAATAGAAGTGTATTACCAAGAATACATCCAACAAAAAAGCAAAATGGTGAGATTGATAATAAAAATCTTATGTTTAGTCTTGAAAATCTTGCAGTTGGGACAATTAAAAGAGAAGCGTATGGTGTTATTGATGATGAATATGCAACAGCAATTCCATTATCTGAAGTAGGTAGTTTTGGTGGTAGATTAATGTGGTTTCCACCATATGATATTCAAATAAATGAAGTAGCAATTGCCAAATACGAATCAACTGTTATGGTTGGTAGAAATGAACCTATGTATAATTACATGAATAGTGAAAGAACAGCGAATCTTAATTTCACATTACTTATTGATTATCCAGAACAATTAAGAAACATTAATTTACAGGGTGAGAATAAAAATAAAGCTATTGCTGATTTCTTTGCTTTTGGTGGTGATTCATTACCAATTGCTGCTAAAATTGATATCTGGGAAAAACAAATTAAAGAACTTGAAGACCAAAAACCTGAAATTTCAGGTCCTACCGACCAAGCAGAACCTGCTCCAATTAAGATTAGTCCAATAAATCTTTATTTTCAAAATAATGCTCCAAGTTCTGGTCAAGAAAATATTATTATAAATTCTATGTATAATAATCCGAATCATTATGAAATTCTTAATAGCATAAAATCAGCACAAGATGGAAACGGTTTTGGTTTAAATAAAAGTATTTATTTTCTTGAAAATATGACAGGGAAAACTGAAACTAGTAATTATACTGGTATTAGTGGTACATCAGATCAATATAATGCAATTGGTAGAACAAATCAAGATAATAGTATTTCTCAATTAAATGAAAACTTATATAAGGTTTATAGTAATGTAGAGAATAGAAAATATTATAGTATTACTATTACTGCTGGTGCATCAAAATTATATTTAAGTGATAATGAGAAAGCATATAATGAAGCACTTGGAGATAGACGTGTTAAGGCAACAGCAAAATTGGTTCGTAGTAGATTAAAAACAATGTTTCCTGAATTAAATGATGAAGATATTGAAATAATTGAAATTAAAAGTGCTGGAAGTGCTGGAAGTAGTGATATTGGTGCTGAACCGAAAAATATACATTTAAAAGAAATTAAGGAAGAAAGAAGTGCTACAATAGCTATTGCTAGAAACAGTATTGAAGTTGAAAAGAAATCACAAAAATTAAATCAAAAACAAAAAGATGATATTGCTGAAATTGATAGTCAAATTAATACACTTCAATTAAAAATTAAAGCAGCTAAAAAAAATGAAGTTGTAAATAGTAATGTTTTAAATGAAAGAAATAAGGGTGTTTTGAATGGATATAATTCAATAAGTGGAAATAAATATTACCCTGCATTCCATAGTCAAACACCTGAAGATTTTCATCGTAGATTAACATTTTTACATCAATGTACAAGACAAGGTGCTGCAAAGCGTTATGATGTAAAAGAAGAAAATGGAATTCTTAGAGCAAGAAATAGTGTGTTTGGAAAACAACCAATTTGTGTTTTAAGAGTTGGTGATTTTTTCTATACGAAAGTAATTATAGAAAACATTACTATTGATTATAATGATACTACATGGGATATGAACCCAGAAGGATTCGGTATGCAACCTATGATTGCAAAAGTAACGTTACAGATGAAAATAATTGGTGGTCAATCACTGAAAGGACCTATCGATGCACTTCAAAATGCTGTTACCTTTAATTATTATGCTAATTCAGATTTTACTGATATTGGTATGTATAGCAGACCAGCAGAAGAAGCAAGTAATCAAGCAAGTTATAATCAAGGAATTTTAACGAAAAAAAATGAAAAAATGACTGCTGCTTATTTACAAACAGAAGCATATAAAACAAGAGAAGGAGAAATATAATGCCTTACAAAGATTATGATAGATATGAACCATTAAAAAATACAGATGGTACAATTAATATGATGCCATTTGTAAAAATTCCTGTTAATGTAAGTGATAAGTATGAATATTGGAATTCTGATTATAGTAGATTGGATAAAATATCTCAAAAATATTATGGAAACCCATTTTATGATTTTTTGATTTTATATGCAAATAATATTTATGTTAGTGAATTTGATATACCCGATGGTGCATTGATTCGTATCCCATTCCCACTCAATAAAGCGAAAAGCGATTACGATTTTGCACTTAAAAATTTTAAGTCATAAAAATTCTTGCTGTTTTGGTTTTAAATCATTAAATTTGCAGTTGCATAAAACCGTAAATATTCATAATATGAAATTTAATGATATTGTACAGCAATTCCAACATAATATTTTTGGAAACCTTACTACTATAAGAAGTTTTAAAGATAAAAATAAAATCTGGTTTTTGGGTTCTGAAATTCAAGAATTTTTAGGATTTGTTAATTTAACTCAAGTAACAAAAAACGCCAAACTTCATTTTAATGAAAAATTCATATTAACTAAAAAACAAAATCCTAAGTTTTGGAATGATTTTGCGACTATGCAACACGTAGGAGCAAAAATAAGAAATATCACATTTATCTCAGAGTCAGGACTATATAAATTAATTTTACGTTCCAATAAGCCTGAAGGAGAAAAGTTTGCTGATTGGGTAACTTCTGATATTTTACCTACATTAAGGCAAGGTGTTGAAGAACATATTAATTTTAAAAATTTAAGTATTGAAATTAGTAAACATTTAGATGTTGAACAACAAAAAACTGAATCGAAAATAATTAATGGTGTGAATTATAGAAGTGGTGGTGCTAATAAAACAATAAAATATAATCGTAATAGTTGTTTAGACCATTCAGGACAAACACCGAGTGCATTAAAAAAATGGGCAGAAGAAAATGGTATTCCTGCATCAAAAAGAACATCAGGTAAGGAAGTTTTGAGAATTGTTGATATGCCAACAGCATCTTCAATGTCGCTAACAGATAGTTTGGTTTCAAGTGGTATTGAATATGATAAAGCACTTAATGTGAGTAATAGTGTTGGAAAAGAACTTTTTAAAAAATTAATAGAAATTGGTGTTAAACCTAAAGAATTAACTTTATGAAAAATAATATAATCGTAGTTTTCTCTTCACATTTTTCGGAAGAAGAAAACCAAAAATTTATTGACCATATTGGTAGTACAATTGGTGTAAAACATACAGTGGTTTGTTATCCAAACTTTAATCAATATAGTCTTACACAAGTATATAATATTGCAATTTTTGAACATAATAATGAGGATGCAATTATGGTGTTTTGTCATAATGATATTACAATCAAGACACAGAATTGGGGTAAATTATTATTAACAAAATTCAATAATAGTAATTATCAAATACTTGGTGTTGCTGGCACAACATTTCTTTCAGAAACTGGTAGATGGTGGGATGATAGAAAAAAAATGGTTGGTATTGTTGAACATACTAATGGAATGAGAAATTGGGTTTCGGAATATAGTGAACCAAAGAGAGGTCAAATAACACCCGTTGTACTAGTTGATGGTCTTTTTATTGCAGTAGATATTAATGATTTGAATATTGGTTGGGATGAGGAATTTAAAGGATTTCACATGTATGATGTTAGTTTTTGTGTTCCAAATTATCTCGATGGGTGTAATATTGGAGTAACTACTGATATTAGAATACTCCATAATTCTGTTGGTGAGGTTAATCAGGAATGGGAAAATAATAGAATTCAGTTTGCCGAGAAATATAAAGATGAATTACCACTTACAATTCCACCACCATTTAAGAACATCAGAGCAAAATTAACCTCAGAACCAAAAGTTACTGTAGTTATCCCAACTAAAAATAATTTTAAATTATTAAGAAATAATATTTGGTCATGGGAAGATGTTGTTGAATACGAGAATTATGAGATAATAATTGCTGATACTGGTAGTGATGCTGATGTGATTAAACAATACAATGAAATTCTGGATAATAAAGTCAGATTAGTTCAATATGATTATTATAATTTTGCTAAAATCAATAATGATGTGGTTCGAAACCATGTGTCTGAAGATACTGAATTACTATTATTTTGTAATGATGATATTCTTTTATTAAATGATGCTTTAAGTAGATGTGTTGAGATTTATAATGCCGATAATAATATCGGTACTATTGGGATTAGATTACACTATGGTGATAATAGCATCCAACATAATGGGATTTCTATTGTTAGGGATATTACAAATAATATTCATCTTACACATATTGATTTAAGAAAAACTAAAGCATATTCAGAAAGAGTGAATTATAATTCATTAGGTAATACTGCTGCTTTTCTATTAATAAATAAAGAACTATTTATTGATATTGGATATTTCAATGAAAATTACATTGAATGTTTTGAAGATGTTGAATTGAATCTCGAATGTTTAATTCGGGAGAAAAAAAATATAAGCGTTTGTGATGCTGTAGCTTATCATTATGAGTCTGTATCAAGAGATAAAAGTCAAGATAAATTGGAGAAATTAAATCGAGATTATTTCGAAAGATTACATCCTTTTTATTTAAAAAATAAAGAAGTATTGGATAAGCGCATAAGATTAATTAATTAATATGGTATTTACTAAATTTGGAGTTAGTTTTAATATTTTCGATGGAGAAGAACTTCTCGAAGATTCCCTTTTACAACTTAAAGGTCTAGTTGATTATGTTTCGGTTGTATATCAAACAGAATCATATTGGGGAAATCAATGTTCAGAAGGTCTGGTTGACCTATTAACTAGATTACATAAAGAAGGATTGATTGATGATTTAGTATTTTATCCTCAAAATAAAGGTTTATCACCCCATCAAAATCAAATAAATAAAAGAAATTTAGGTATTGGATTATCGAGAAAAAATTATTGTACTCATCATATGTCAATGGATTGTGATGAATTTTATAGTGAAGACCAATTTAATGATTTATTGGATTGGTATGTAGAAAATCCAAACTTTGCTGGTTTTGCAGACTACAATGATTATTATAAATCACCTTCTTATTTGATAGATAAACCTCATGATACTATGGTGAGTTTATTTTTTCCTATAAAAAACAATAGTGTGCAATTCATATTGAATTATAACTCACCTGTTCTGGTTGACCCGACAAGGAGACCTAATTTCAATAATTATAAAATTTTCGACCCAAGTTTCATTCAAATGCATCACATGACATTGGTTAGGAAAAATATTGATAGTAAAATAAGGAATGCTGCAAAACGTTTAAATTATAATAGTGATGAAGCAATTCAAAGGCAAATTAATTATTATAATAACTGGACTGATGATAATCTTCAGGGATTAAATGAGTGGGGTACGTTAAAATTAAAGAAAATTGAACCAATAATAACATTAAATAAATATTATTTATAATGGAATTAAGAGAATATTTTGAGAATAATCAAAATAGAAATATGATTGATAAATGGTTACATTATTTTGAAATCTATGAAAGACATTTCAGACCATTTGTTGATAAAAAAATTAAAGTGTTAGAAATTGGAATATGGCAAGGTGGTTCACTTAAAATGTGGAAAGAATATTTTGGTAATCAAGCTGAAATAATTGGTGTCGATATTGATTCAAGATGTAAAAAATTTGAAGAAGAACGAATTAGAATTCATATTGGTGACCAAGCAAATATTAATTTTCTTCAAGAATTAATTAAACTTGAAGGTGGTTTTGATATTATTATTGATGATGGTGGACATCGAATGAATCAACAAATTATTAGTTTCCAAGAACTTTATGGTGCTGTAAATAATGGTGGTATTTATTTATGTGAAGATAATCATACTAGTTATTGGGCAAGATATGGTGCTGGTTATAAGAAACCAAATACCTTTATTGAATACACTAAAAACTTAATTGATAAATTACATGCATATTATAGTGAAACTCCTGAATTAAAAGTGGAATGGTTTACTGAAAACACCACAGGAATTCATTATTATGATAGTGTTGTAGTGTTTGATAAACAACTCAGAGAGAAACCAACAGCAAAAACAGTTGGGATTAAAACAATAGTTTAATGTTATGAAAAGTGAAAAACGCAGTATAAAGAAATTAATTAAGAAAAACATCGAAATCCGTCAGGGGGTAAGACTTGAAATTAAAAAAAATATAATGAATGAAAGACAAAAATTGAGAAATTCTGGTTCATTAAAGCCATTAAAAATTAATTTAACTCAAAATAATTTTAGAAATAATATTAGAATAGGTGAAAGCTATGATGTTTTACCAATACTTTTTAATAAAATACCTATTTCAATTATTATTACTGCCTATAAAACACAAAACTATATCGAAGAATGTCTGGATTCGATTGAAAAACAAACATATTTTATTAATAATGACGAATATGAAATATTGATTGGTGTTGATGCATGTGAAGAAACATTAAATAAACTAATTAAAATTAAAGATAAATATAGGAATATTTCTGTTTTTATGATGAATAGCAATATGGGAACATATGTTACTTCAAATACTTTGATTAAAGAAACAAAATATAATTATATTCTTCGTTTTGATAGTGATGATATTATGAAACCAGAAATGATTAATGAAATTATGTATCATAAAGATAATTATGATATTATCCAATTTCTTTTTTCTGTTTTCACGACAAATATTCAAGAAGTTACTAATGATTTTAAATATGTTGCTGCTGGTGCTCATTTTTATCGAAAATCAGTATTAAATCTTGCTGGTGGTTATCGTGCTTGGAAATGTGCTGCTGATAGTGAGTTTATTAAAAGATTAAAAAAATTCACCACAACTAAAGAAATAAAAAAACGATTATTTTATAGGAGAAGTCATGAAAATAGTTTGACTAATGAACTTAAAACTAATGTTAATAGTGTAATAAGAAATAATTATATGAAAAAAATTAGGGTTTATGAACTTAATGAAAAAATTAAATTAAAACCAAAATATAATTTATTTAAAAAATATTAATAAATGATAGATATTATTATACCACATAGTAATGTTGATAAATTTAGAATGAGAAATCTATTTTTTATTGTAAAGTATTATAAAAAATATCTTCCCGATTCAAATATTATTCTTGTTGAACAAAATACTGAGTCAGATATTAGTGAAATTAAAGATTTAATTAATCTACATTTAAAAATTAAAACAAAAGAATCATTATTTAGTAAATCTTTTTTATTAAATGAAGGATATAATGCAGGAAAAAATAAATATTTGATTTTTGGTGATAATGATTGTTTATTAAATAAGGAAATTTTAATTAATTTTTCGAATTATTTTGAAATATTAAAAAATCATATGATTACACCTTATAATCAACACGTGGTTAATTTAAATGAACAACAAACATTAGAATTAATTAAAGACCCCAATACATTTAATTACAATGCGTTGGATTTAATAAGAAGAGCATGTTTTTCAACAGGTGGTGTTGTAATAATTAGTGCAGAAAATTATAATAAAGTAGGTGGTCATGACCCAAGATTTATTGGTTGGGGTGGAGAAGATGATGCTTTTTTCTTAAAAACTGATAATATTTTAGGTGTTATTAGACTTAATTATGATTTATTTCATTTAAATCATTCAATAGGTGTGCATGGTAGTCTTACAAATCCTAATTATCGAAATAATGTAGCATTATATAAAGAATATCAAACTGAAGATAATAATAAAATAATAAATAAAATAGGATTTAATCATTTATTAAGATGAATATTAAGATTGTCACAAATTATCAAAATGAGGAATTATATGCAAAATCTAAGAAATTTTACGATGATTTAGGGTTTGATATGGTTGGAATTGATGGAAGTAATAAGTTTTATGGTTTCCCGTTTTTTAATTATATGATGACAGACCCTTATTTTAATGATTGTGATTGGATTATTTATCTTGATGAAGATTGTTTTATCACAAATAAACAAGCATTACTTGATTTATTAAATTATCAAATAGAAAATAGTATTCATTGTTCTGGAGTTCCAGATGGTGGTGTGATTAGTCATCGATTCCATAATCCGATATCAATTATTGCTTTTTTTATGATACTTAATATTGGCGAATTAAGGAAAAAATATAATACTAAAGAAGCAGATTCTATGATATATGGAAGTGATTTAGATAAATTTATTCCACATCATTTAATTAATACCGATAGACCATTTGAGGAAAAATTTAATAGGACAATTGCTAAAGGATATAAACCGTATGGTGTTATTTATGATAATTTTGAACCGACATATAAATTATTTTTTTGGTTATTGAGAAATAATTATAATTTATTGTATTTGAATGCATATGATTATCCAAATGATGATTTAACAACTGTTGTAAAAAATCATAAAGGTATTGATTTTATTCATCATAGTTGGTTTGCAAGAGCATGGAATACAACACATAAAGATAGAATTTCGAAATTAATTACTTATTGCGAGAAAATAAAAGAATAATATGAGATGTTGTAAAGTATATTGTACATATTTCGGAAGAAGAAGGGGAGAATTTACTTCAAGTCCAGCAAACGCTCAAGAAGCATATGAAGTATTTAGGAAAAATCTTGAATACGATATGGATTTTGATTGTGGTGTTGAAAATATGGATATTATTATTGTGAATAATTATTCGGTTGAGATAACTAGAGAATGTGAAAATTGGTTGAATGAAATAAATAATATTGAATATAAGTATGGTAAAATAATTGTTGTTCATCGTGAAAATAAGGGTGCTTCAATGGGTGCATATAGTTATGCTTTCGATTTATTTGAGGATGTTTATGATTACTGGCTTTTTATTGAAGATGATTTACAAATAATATATCCACGATATTATGAAATGATAATTAATGAATTCTCTAATGAAAATGAAAATCTTGGATTTTTATCACTAACATTAATTAATGAAGAAGAATGTCCAGAAATAGCTTATGTGTCTGGAGGATTTGGTGCATCAAAAAAAGAAATTTTAAAATCAGTGAAAAAATTATATGGTAATTTACCTTACGATTTAAATGGAAGATGTATGGGGAATTATGCTTGGATTGGTATGTCTGAAAAAATATTTACTAATTGTTATTGGAAAATGGGATATATGGTTAGAATACCAAATAATACTGAATTTATAACATTAGCAGATAATTGGGAGAAATTCCCCCCAAATATTAAATGGCAAAAAATAAAACAATTTGATTTAACAAAACCATTTTTTATGCATGTTGGAAAATAAAAATTAGAAAGATAAAATGAAAAAAGTAATTCCGTTATTTAAAGTCTATATGTCAAAAACAGCAAAAGATGTTGCTGGAAGTGTATTAGACTCAGGCTATATTGGTCAAGGACCGAAAGTAGATGAATTTGAATTGTTATTAAAAGAAAGATTTAAAAATGATTATGTATTAACAATAAACGCTGCAACAAATGCAGAACACCTTGCATTACATTTACTTAAAAAGGAGCATATTTCAACTTACGCATTGGGTGGTAATGCATTTCATGACCGTAAATGGGATGGAATTAAGGATGGTGAAGAAGTTCTGGCAACTCCTTTGACTTGTACTGCAAGTAATTTTCCTATTCTAGCAAATAATTTCAAAATTAAATGGGTTGATGTTGACCCTAAGACATTAAATATGGATTTGGATGACCTTGCTAGAAAAATAACCCCAACAACTAAAGCTATGATGCTTGTACATTGGGGTGGATATCCAGTTGATTTAGATAAAGTTAAAAATATTCAAGATTGGGCAGAATTTAATTTTGGATTTAAACCAAGTGTTATTGAAGATTGTGCTCATGCGTTTGGAAGTAAATTTAATGGACAACCAATTGGTAGTCATGGAAATATTTGTACTTTTAGTTTTCAGGCAATTAAGCATTTGACATCTGTTGATGGTGGGGCACTTGTTTTACCACATAATAATTTATATAAAAGAGCAAAATTATTGCGTTGGTATGGTATTGATAGAGAAAACAATAAAAAAGATTTTAGATGTGAAGCTGATATTGAAGATTGGGGTTTTAAATTCCATATGAATGATGTTAATGCTGTTATTGGAATGGAAAATCTTAAAGATGTTGATAAAAACGTAATATCAAAACATAAAGCAAATGCTAAATTTTATGATGAAAATCTTAAAGAAGTAGCTGGTATTGAGTTATTGGAGAGAGACCCAAGAATGGATTCTGCTTTTTGGATTTATTCTATGCTTGTTGATAGAAAACAAGATTTCATGGATTGGATGAAAGAATGTGGTATTATGGTAAGTCAGGTTCATGAAAGAAATGATATTCATAGCTGTGTTAGGGACTATAAAACAATACTTCCGAGTCTTGATAAAATAACACCACGATTAATATCAATTCCTGTTGGATGGTGGGTGACTGAAGAAGAAAGACAATATATTGTAGATTGTATTAAAAAGGGTTGGTAATTATGGGATTTAATGTTGTTTCAAATTCATGTATTGGTACACATTATTATATAAAAACAAAAATAGAATATTCAACCCCTTTTGTTGGTTCATTATTTTGTGATGATGAGATGTATTTAAAATTTTTGGAAAATTATGAACATTACATGAATTTGAAACCAGAAATTATTGAGAATTATGATAAAAATATTCGATTTGAAAAACATTTAGGTATTAAATCTAATTATGTTTTAATGAAATTAGATGATATTGTAATACATTGGATACATGAAACAAGTGCTGCAACCGTATTAGCAAATTGGAATAGGAGAAAGGAAAGGAGTATTGATTGTGAAAAGGTGTTTGTATGGACAACATCAGAATTTCAAGAAATATATTCTGATGATAAACGAGAAGTTTTAATTAAAAGATTTTGTAACATACCTGAATTTACAATATTAATAACAGAACGAAAAAACGAGGTATTAAATGAAACAAATTCAATCATACACTACATACCAATATGGGATGGTAATAAACAAGACTATAGAAATGGTTGGGGTGGAATTGCGTGGAATAACCAAAAAATTGTAGGTGAGGTAATTATTGATATAATAAATAAAAGATAATGAAAATTAATTACGTTGGAGTAATTCATTCGATATATAGTGTAACCAATAAGATAAATTGAAATGGGAAAATTTTATGATTATATAGATGACGCTAAATTAAAAGAATTGGGTGTAAAAGTTTTTGTTGAGACTGGAACAGCAAATGGATTACAATTTTTAGATTATCAAAGATTTAATTTTGATGACTATTATTCATGTGAGATTAATAAAGACCAGTATGATGTGGCTATAAAAAATGTGGGACATATAAAGAATTTACATATTTTTAATCAAAGTAGTGTTGATTTTCTTTCCAATATTTTACCGAAAATAAAAGATATTCCAACAGTATTTTGGTTGGATGCTCATTTCCCCGGTTCTGAGATAGGACTTCCTTTGGCGTACGAGAAAAATAAAAGGATGAGAATTCCGTTAGAAGATGAAATTGAATTAATCGGTAATTTAAAAAACATTAAAAATGATGTAATTGTGTGTGATGATTTGAGAATATATGAAGACGGTAATTTTGCTGTTGGTAATTGGAAATTAAGAAAAGATTTGGGTCATGATAACATTAATTTCATTTATAATAATTTTTATAAAACACATGATATAATAAAAGATTATAAGGTAAGTGGATGTGTTGTCATCACTCCAAGAAAAATATCTCATTATCATGTCGGCATTACCAACACAACATTTACGAACTTGGTAAATAAAATTGTTAGAGATTATAAAATTGAGGAAATTGTTGAAACAGGAACAAATGATGGGTTGGGGTCAACCAAAATACTTGCACAAACAAATATTCCAGTAAAAACAATTGAGTGTAATGTTTCACGTTATAATGTAGCAAAAAATAATTTAGCACAATTTAAGAATGTTCAATTTTTTAATGCATTAAGTCTGAATAAAAAAGATATGATGGAATTCATTAAAAATGATAAGTTTTTGTTTGATAAGGAATATTTGAATGCGTGTCAAATACTAACTGACCATGTTGATCCTCTTGGTTTTTATGATGGGGAATTAGGTACTGATTATGTTGATGAAAATATTCTTTTTGACTTAATAAATAATAATAAAAAACAAATAATATTTTTAGATTCTGCTGGCGGGGTTGGGTATATGGAATTCTTAGAAGTAATGAAGTTAAATAGGGATTTTTTAAAAAACAAACATGTAATTTTAGACGATGTTTTTCATGTAAAACATTTTAGGTCATATGAATATCTAATTCAAAATGATGTTAGATTTGAAATTTTAGAAAATAGGATATTATATTTTAATTTTAAATAAAATTTATATGGGTGATATTAGTATAGGAATACCGTTTGTTGGGGGATATTATCACGGAACTTTGTGTTCATCTGTTGGTGATTCATTAGGTATGTCACCGATAATAGAAAAACTTAATGAATTACATCAACAAAAAATAGTTGTTTGTACCGCAGTTCCTGAGTTGTTTTTAAATAATCCTTTTGTAAAAGAAATTAGCAGTGACTTAAATCCTACAATACGACTTGAACCCTGTAGATTTGTTGCATGTAATATTATACAACATTATGCTAGTCAAACTGGTGTTGAAGTTCCTAGAGAAATAAGACCAAAAATATATCTAAGTCCTGAAGAAATTGAATATGGAAAAAAAATTGTGGAAGAATTCGGAGGTTCAAAAATAATAACGGTTTCAACTGAAACTGGTTATGACAGTAAAAATCTAAGAGATAATTATATAGCACCTTTTTTTGATAGATTAAGAGAAGAAGGTTATAAATTAATAGGATTAGGATTAAATGTACGAAAATATTACGATAAATATAATAAATCATTTATTAATGCTACAACACTTAGACAAGCTATTTCAATAATTAATGCTAGTGATTTATTTTTAGGTATTGATAACGGTTTATTTCACATAGCAGCAGCATTAGATGTTCCACAAGTCATATTTTTTAGAAACAATCTGAGTTCAAATAATGCTTATCCTAACACGTTTTTTATTGACAGTAAAATAAAATGTCAGGGTGATTGTTTAAATCATAGACCAAAATGTCATGCTATAGCAAGATGTATGGATAATTTTGATTTAGATGGTTATTTTGAATTAATTACGGAACAATTAAACAAGTAACATGAAAATTAATTACGTTATAGCGACATGGAGTGGTGATAGGGTAAAACCCGTTAACCGAGAATATTATTTGAATGTGTTGAAGAATCATTTAAAGGTTCTAAGTAATACCGAGAATAATATTAACCAAATAACGATAATGAAACCAAAAAATAATATTCAAAATCGGTATTATAATATAGAATTGACTGATAAAATAAAAGTCGTGGAATGTGAAAATAGATTTCAATCATATGGTCAGTATTTACAGGCACTTGAAATTTTCATTAATGATTTCGATTATTTTATTTTTATTGAAGATGATTATGTGCCAGCTACATCTAACTTTGATACAAAACTAATTGAATTATATGAGGAAGGTTCTTATTTAGGTGCTCAACTGAATGTTGATGATATGTCACACCCATATGCCTATTGCAGTATTTCAAACGGAATAATATCAAGTAATAGTGTGAGAAAAATAATAAAAACTATTGATTATAACGAATGGTTATTGCAGTTCAGAAAAAGAATACCAGATTGGACTTGGAATGGTAGAAACTATCAAATAGCTTTTTCTCGATATTTTCTTGAGAACGGTATTGTGCTGAAAGAATATGCAAAAAAATATTGTGTTGATTTCTTTGTAAATGGGGAAATAATTAATCGCTCATATCCTGAGTTACGAGATGCTGAAAAATTATTTACACCGATTCAAAATATGATAAAATAATGGAATTTACAAAAATAACATATAGTGACTTATCATTTTTAAGTGAAGTAAGAAACGAATGTGCAATGGAATTCCTTCATACTTCAAACACATATACTTTAGAAGAAACTCAAGAATGGTTTAATAAGACTAATCCTGATTTTTGGATTATTTGGGAAAATGGAGAACGTATTGGTTATTTCAGAACAAGTGAATGGTCAAAAGAAAATAAAAATTGTTATGTAGGTGCTGACCTTCATAAAGATTTTAGAGGAAGAGGTTTAGCATATGAAGCATATATTAAATTTTTATCTTTTTTATTTAATTATTTTGGACTTCATAAAATAACATTAGAAGTTTTATCAACCAATGAACGAGCAATTAATTTATATAAAAAAATAGGGTTTGTTCTTGAAGGTGTAAAACGTGATGAAGTTCTGAAGAGTGGTAAATGGATAGATTCAATAATAATGTCAATTTTAGAAAAATGAAAAAAGTATTAATAATAGGTGATAGTTGTGAGGATGTTTTCATTTATGGGACTTGTGATAGGCTTAGTCCTGAAGCACCAGTACCCGTATTCAAACCAACAACAAATAAAATAAGTGGTGGAATGTCAATGAATGTTTATGAAAACCTTAAAGCATTAGGAATTGAAGTAGATATTATTACAAATAAAGATTTACCTAGAAAATATAGATTTATTGATGAAGTTTCAAATCAAATGATACTTAGAGTAGATGAAGATGATGATATTAAACAAATTACTTTAAAAGTATTTGAGCTTATTGATTTCGATAAATATGATGCTGTTGTTGTTTCTGATTACAATAAAGGATTCTTAAGTGAAATTGATATTGATGCCATTACTGTTAATCATCCTTTAGTGTTTATGGATACTAAGAAAAAAATTAGTGAATGGGCACAGGGTATTGAATTCATTAAAATTAATGAAAAAGAAGCACAAGAAAATAGTGAATGGCTTACTAAAGACTATGAAGGTGAATTAGTTGTAACATTAGGTAAGAAAGGTGCACGTCATTGGTTCAATCCAATTGAAATTCAAAATGAACATCCAGTAAGAGATTTGAGTGGTGCTGGGGATACTTTTTTAGCTGCACTTGTTGCAGATTATATAAAAAATAACGATATTCGCAAAGCAATTGAGTTTGCCAATCGATGTGCTGCATGGGTTGTGACTCAAAAAGGTGTTGTTGCTGTAGATTCTGAGAAAATATGAAAATAATTGATTCTAAATTAAGAATTCATGAGCGCATTATTTCAAAGAAATGGGGTGAGGAAATAATTATTCATAATGATAATGATTATTGTGGAAAAATATTGAGATTTAATGCTAAATCACGATTTAGTATGCATTTTCATGTAAAAAAGAAAGAAACTTTGTATGTAAGTAAAGGTAATTTTGTACTAACGTACATCGATACTAATACTGCTAAAGAACATAGAAAAACATTGTGTGTTGGTGATATTATAGAAATACCACAAGGTCAACCACATCAATTATATAGTGGTACTGAAGGTGAGATTTATGAAGTCAGTACTCAACACTTTGAAACTGATAGTTATATAATAAAGAAAGGAGATGGTTAAAATGGGTAAAAATTATACAAAACCATATGATGAGAATTACGAAGATACTAAAGAAGATTATTTGTTCCTTACAATGGCATTTAGTCAGGCATTAGCTACTCTATTAAAAGATGGGAAAAGTAT
>Ga0307377_10003127_pt1 | contig 18963 bp, 12 predicted proteins | sample TR3MG_FD_202535 | JGI IMG/M metagenome (GOLD analysis project Ga0307377, IMG submission 202535) | Soil microbial communities from Risofladan, Vaasa, Finland - TR-3 | ecosystem: Environmental > Terrestrial > Soil > Coastal area > Acid sulfate soil | place: Finland: Risofladan, Vaasa | collected... | reverse complement strand
GTGGCGGCAAGCGTACCTATATACAACTGGTACGCCCGCGGCAGCGCGGGCAACTTCGCGTATAACACGCTGCCGTTCTTCACCAACCTCGTCAAGGCGCGGTTCGAGCCGCTGGGGGGCGGCGGGCCGCTGTCCTTCGTCGGGCGGTTTCTGTGGATATATTTCCTGGCGCCCAACATGCACAACGTCATATTGTACTGCCCGCTCGCGGCGTTCGGTGTGGGCGCGACGGCGGCGCTAGTTAAGTCGTACGGCCGCCGGATTTTATTTTTAATCGTCCCGGCGTTGGGCCTGGGGGCGGCGGTGCTCTTTACGACGTACTCGAGCTGGGCGTGGGGCCTCCGCTACGCGTACGTTTTCTGGGCCGTCCTCGCCGCGGCGGGCGTCCTTGCGCCGCGCCGGCGCCGGTGGGTAAAAATACTCTTCGCCGCGTGCGTGGCGTGGGGGATAGCGCTCGGCGTCGTCGCCGTCGCGGCCGACTACCAGCTCACGCAGAACGACATAGCGGTGGACGTAATCGGCGACGCGAAGAAAGTTAATTTCCGCGGCTGGCTGCCGGAGGGGCGAGCCAACCCGCGGTACTCGCAAATACTGTGGCATTTCAAGTACGCGGGCCTGGCCGCGGCGCGGACCGTCGACTACTACGTGCACGGCGGCGAGCTGCGCTGGCTCGACCGGCCGCCGCCCGGCCTTAAGGGCGACGACCGGGCGATGCTGGATATTTGGCCGGTATACGCGCAGGTGCGGTGCGAGGCGCCGGCCGCGGCGGCCTGGCCGCCATACCTATTATTATTAGTGGGCACCGTCGCCGCGGCGCGGTGGCTAAAACGTTCGCTGGCCGAAGCACCCTGATGTCGGGGCCGACGTTCTGGTCGGCGGAACGCCAGACAAGAATGTCTGGCCCACCAAAAGGAGTAGGGGCCGACCTTCAGGTCGGCCCGTTTTAAGGGAAGATGGGTGACGATGAAGGTAATTATTATTGAAGTCGTTTCGGCTTAGTATTAAAATTAAAACGAATAAAGGGGGCGTAGCTCAGTTGGCAGAGCGGCGGCTTTGCAAGCCGTAGGTCGGCGGTTCGAATCCGCTCGCCTCCAAAATTTTTCGCCGTCGGTCGTTACGGTCGACGGCGTTACGCTATGTTTACGTTTGTTGGAGGGCGATTCGCTTTGCGGCGATACCAAAGGCGGCCTGGGGCCGCCGATTTAATTTAAAATCCCCGGTGCAAACCCAACGACCGAGCCGCGTCTTTCACGTTTTCTATTTCTTCCCAACTCGGCGGCCGCATTAAGGCCGGGACCTCGTCCGCGCGGTAGCAAGGCCGGTACTGCGCCATAACGTTCACGTATGATTCGGGCGATAGCTCCTCGGCGATAAACGTCAAGACCGGCTCGCTGTCGGCCAGGCCGTCCGGCAGGACGAGGTGGCGGATGAGGAGGCCGCGCGTCGCGACGCCGCGGCCGTTCACCTCCAGGTCGCCCACTTGGCGGTGCATCTCGCGCAGCGCCTCCGTCATCCTCTCGAAGTAGTTGGGCGCGGCCGAGAGCTCCGCCGCCGGCGCCGCGGGGCCGTACTTCGCGTCCGGCATGTATATGTCTACGTAACCCTCGAGCAGCTTGAGCGCTTCGACGCCGTCGTATCCTCCCGAGTTGTAGACTATCGGGACCGTTAACCCTTGCGCCCGGGCGAGCTCGACCGCTTCCGCTACCGCCGGCGCTACGTGCGTGGGCGTCACGACGTTGACGTTCTCGCAGCCCTGGCGCTCGAGCGCGAGCATCATTTCGGCTACCTTGGCCGGCGTTACCTCCCGGCCCGCGCGGAGGTGGCTGATGTCGTAGTTCTGGCAGAAGATGCAGCCCAGGTTGCAGCCGGCGAAGAAGATCGTGCCGGAGCCGCCGCGTCCCACGAGCTCGCGTTCCTCGCCGAAGTGGGGGCCGGTGGAGGCGACTAGCGGCAAGACGCCGACATTACACGTGCCGGATTCCCCTTCGGCCCGCAACGCGCCGCACTCCCGTGGGCAAAGGCGGCACGGCGACGCGAGCGCGTAGAGCGCGTTGACCGGTTCGCTTCGGTGCGGCATATCGCTACGAATTTAGCATAAGAGAGCGGGAGCGGCGAGGCTTTTAGGGAAACGAAGCCGATTGTGAAAGGTCGCGAGGTGTGTTATTTTACGACGAACGTCGCTTATGGGACGGCGGCAGCGAGGAGGTTCGGCGATGCGGTTGATGGGTGTGTTTATAGTAATATGTGTCGCCGCGGCGGCGTACGCCACGGGCGGCGGCGCCTGGGTCGGCGATACCTGGGGCGGCAGGATGGTCAAGCTCTCGCCGTCGGGTTCGATCGTGCGTACGGTCGGACCTTTCATATACCCGTACGGCGTTGCGATAGACCCGGGCGACGGCAGCGTCTGGTTCACCGTGAACGCCGGTACGGTCGTGAAGATGACGGCCGAAGGCGAAGAACTCTTCCGCCGCGGCTACAGCACCGAGCAAATATCGGTGAACCCGGCCGACGGCGGTTGCTGGGTCCGCGTTTATAATCCCCCCGGCGTCGCCCGGCTGGATAAAGTGGGGAAGGAGACGGCCAACGTGCCGCTGGGCCGCGCGAGCTGGGTGTCGTCGGCCGCGAGCGACGGGTCGGCCTGGGCGACGGACGGGACCGCGGGCGTACTGCTTCGGGTCACCGCCGCCGGTTCCGTCGTTGCGTCCTTCGGCGGCTTCAGCTCGCCGGGCGGGTGCGCCGCCCACGCCAAGGACAACTCCGTTTCCGTCGTCGAAAGCGGCAACGTCGTGCGCGTGAATACCGCGGGAAGCGTCGTCTTCCGGACGCCGCTCGCCGGCGGCTCTTGCGTCGCCGTGAACAACGAAGACGACGCGACGTGGGTCGGCGCCGGCTCGGCGCTTCACAAACTCGACGCCGCGGGCTCGATCGTGAACACGGTCGGCGCGGGCGGCATGGTAAACGTCGTCACCGTCAACAGCGGCGACGGCTCGGCGTGGGTCGCCATTTACGACCTGAACGCGGTCGCGAAGTACACGGCGACGGGCTCGATGGTCTTTCGCCTTCCCGGTTTTAACAAGGTTAAGGGGATGGCCGCCGAGCAGGAGCCCGCTTACCCGGCCGTGGCGCCCGCGAGTATGGGAAAGATTAAAGCGTTGTTCCGCTAAGGGGGCGCGGTCCGGATGTGCGTTTGCGTTACCTGTTAATATCTGCGTTATTAAGTTTCGCGGCCTGCGTTTCCGCTCGAGCCGAGGTAATAATCTGGGCGGAAGGCTGCATCGCCAAGGTTGAGCCGGACGCGCCGCGCCCCGCCGAGACGTACGTCTGGGACGGCGACCGTATCTCCTTAAAGGCCGCCCGCGGCGAGTGGGCGCCGTTCCAGGTCGTAATTAACTCCGACCAACCTCGCGTCGTTTCTTTCGAGATATACGACCTCGGCGGCCCGAGGGGCAACGTCGCCGCGGCCAACATATCCGTCTACCGCGAAGTATACCTTCCCGTCAATTGGCCCTCGGTCGACCCGGCTACGAACTTCACCGTGGGCTTGGGGCGAGGCCGTTGGCCCGACCCGCTGGTGCCGGTCATCGGCCACGCCGACGTCGTCGCCGGCGAGAATACCGTTTTCTGGTTCGACCTCTTCGTCCCGCCGGATACGCTACCGGGGAAGTACGACGGCAAGATTACGTTCAGGTGGTCCGGCGGCGACTACTCCCTTCCGCTCGAGCTCGCGGTGTGGGATTTCGAGCTGAGCCGCGACCGCTCGCCGCCGTTCATAGCCGCCGTTAACGCGGACGAAGTATGCCGCCTTTACGGCGTTAAGGCCGACGCCGACGAAGGCCGGGCAATATTGAGTAGGTACGACGCGATAGTTAAAGAGCACGGCCTTTGGCCTTTTCGCGCCGCGGACGGCGCCGTCGCGGCCGAAGCGGCCTTACCCGTGGCGTTCCCCGGAGACTACCCTTTTCGGGATTACCGCCTCGAGACCTTCGCCGACGGCGAGGCGTATCCGGAAATACTCGCCGACGCGCGGCGCGAGGGCGTCGGCGTAGCGTTTAAGGCCGGAGGCTTCGCCGGCTACGTCGACCGCCCGGCCGGCGACCACCGCCTCGTCGGATGGGCGTTGTGGCGCTTCGGCGGCGACGTCGCGACGTTGGGCGACGTGTCTTATTTTCCCCGAAAAGAAGGGAAGCCGCTCTCCGACGACCCGCGCAACAGATGGGGCAACGGCGCGTACGCGTTGATATACCCGGGGACCGAGTTGGGTTTGAACAAGCCGCTGCCGAGCATACGGCTGAAGCTTCTGCGCGAAGCGGCCGAGGACTACGCGTATTTATCGGCGTTGAAAGACGCCGGCCTGGCGGCGTACGCCGACGAGCTGGCGGCCGGCGTCGTCCCGGCGCTACCTCCCGCCGGAGGGAACGGCGCCGAGGCGGACGCTTTATACGGGGCTCGCGAGGCCGCGGCGGTGGCGTTGGTAAAGAGCGAGTGGCGCCAGGAAATAGCGGAGAACGTCGTACGAGGCCGCGCGGTAAGCGACGACGGTACGGCCGTCGCCCGGGCGGTGGTACGGGTCGGCCCGCTAGCGTCGGTTACGGACCGAGACGGCGACTACGAATTGCGTTACGTACCTCGCGGGCGGACGCTGGCGGCGACGGCGCCGGGTTACGAGAGGGCGGCGTCTTCCGGCGCCGGCGGCCGCGGCGATTTCGTCTTAAAGCAACTCCTCAGGCGTTATCTCTCGAGCGGCGACGAGGCGCCGGCCGATTTTTCGGATAAAGGGTTCGAGGGAGCCGCCGTTTTGCCGGACGCGAACGTCGCGGGCGGGCCGGCGTTCGTAGCCCGGCTTAAGGCGAAGCGCGCGGGCGAGCTCGAGTTCAGGCCGCCGCTCCGGGATTGGAGTACTTTCGGCTCGCTCGTCGTCGAGTTGTACAACGGCTCGAGAGGCCGGGTTAGCGCGACGGTGCGCGTGACGGACGGAGCGGGCGCCTTTTACGAGGAAGTGGTCCTGTTATCGCCGGCGTGGTGGACGCGGGCGCGGCTCGAGTTGGACCTGGCTCGGGCGCGCTTTTACGTCGAGGCGAAGGGACGCGAGGGCGCCCTCAAGTTCGCCGACCGGCCTCGGGTTAATTTCGCCGACGTTCACGACGTGAAGGTAACTTTCGAGGGCCCGGCGGACGCCGAGGTCCGCGTGGGGCGGGTTTGGCTGGAGGCCCGCGCCGATTAAATATGCTCACGAGAACGCACGGCAAGAAAAGGATCGAGGTTCGTGATAACGTCTCGTCCGGGCCGAACCGTAGGACGCAAGCGGTTACGTTACGGTAGAATATAGGAGTCCAACGTCGTTATGAGCGATTTCAAGATACTGTTGGTTATCGCGTACGCCGTCGGCATAATGGGGGGCGGCGCGGCGGCCTTCGTCCCGCTGGCGGCCGAACCGGCGTGGGAGTCCGAGGACGAGGACTACGCCACCGGCGGTATGTTGTGGGACCTCGACGGCGACGGCTACCTCGACCTGGTCGTGGGGAACGGCAACGATATGGACGAGGAAGAAGACGCCGTCTTCTACAACCGTCGCGGCGAGCTGGAGCGAGCGGCGAGCTGGCGCAGCGCGGACCTCGGCTACGACGGCCAACTCGACATGGGCGACGTCGACGCCGACGGCGACCTCGACGTCGTCATCACCGGTTTCCTCACGCCCCACCTCGAGCAGTTGTACCGCAACGACGGCGGCCGCCTGACGTCGTCGCCGGTGTGGACGAACGCCGACGCCGACGACAGCTTCTCGTGCGCGCTGGGCGACGTGGACGGCGACGGCGACCTCGAGCTCGCGACGATATCCGGGTACTTCGACCCGGCGCCCGTTCGCCTATACGCGAACGACGGCGGCGTGTGGGAGAAGTACGCGAGTTGGTTTACGCCCAAAGCGTACGACGCTAACGACGTGGGCTGGTGCGACGTAGACGGCGACGGCGACCTCGATCTCGCGACGGCCGGCCACGGAGAGCCGTGCTACCTGTTCGAGAACGAGGGGGGCGTACTCCGGAAAACGCCGTCGTGGCGTACGGACCTGGTTACCGAATTCAATCAGCTGACGTTCGGCGACGTGGACGGCGACGGTTGGCGCGACATGGTCGTTTCGGATAACTCCGGAGGCCGCGTCTTGTTATATATGAACGGGGCCGGTTCGCTCGCGACGGCCTTCGCGTGGTCGGCGCCGCTGCGCTACGCGTCGTGCGTGAAGCTGGCGGACGTGGACGGCGACGGCGACCTCGACCTCGCCGTCGGCGGTTGGTGGTCGCCGATTCAGGTATACGAAAATGTGAACGGCGCGTTCGGCGCGTCGCCGGCCTGGTCCTACTATCCTCGGAGCGGCGCGTTGGTGTGCGAACAGGCGGTTTGGGGCGACGTCGATAACGACGGCCTCCGCTTCGTAACGGGGGAACGCTACGACGGCGACGGGACCCGCAAGCTCTGGTACCTCGAGCACCTGCCGCTCCACGCGTTCACGTACGCCCGGGTGGACGGGAGGACGCTCGAGCCGGGGGAGTTTTGTTTCCATCCCGAAGACGGATGGGTCTCGTTCGCCCGGGCGCCCCGTCCCGGCCGCGGCAACGTCGAGTTCGGTTACGTGTATTCCGAGGACTTGGACCTCGTCGTGACGAATTGGGACGAGGAGACCGGCAGTTACCTTTTCTTAAACGAGCGAGGGGGCGTAGTCGCGATATCCGGATTCGGCGTATTCCCGGCCGACGGCGGCCTCGTCGTTAATTGGAAGGTTACGGCCGGCGGCTCGAGCTTATCCGGGTTCAACCTCTACCGGCGGCGCGCCGACGTAAGCGGCTACCGGCCGCTGCTCGTTAAGGTGAACGAGGGTTTGATTACCGGTAGGGCGTCGTCGTTCTCGTACACGGATGCCGGCGTCGTCGGCGGGGCGGCGTACGACTACTGGCTGGAGGCCGTGCTCGCCGGCGGCGGGACCGAGACCTTCGGCCCGAAGCGCGGCTGGGTCCGCAAGACGACGTTCGCGCTTAGCCAGAACTATCCGAACCCGGCGCTTGGGACTACGACGATACCGTTTTCGCTGGAAGCGGGGGCCGACGTGTCGCTCGCGCTCTACGACCTCGCCGGGCGGCGGGTGGGTACGATGTTCCGCGGCTTCGCGCACGCCGGGACGCACGAGGTCCGCGCGGACGTGTCGTCGCTGCCGCCGGGGGTTTACGTGTACCGGCTGGACGCCGGGGGCGACGGCGCGGCGAGGAAGATGGTCATAACGCGCTAAGCGCCGGCTTGACTTTAAGCCCCGGCCGTCTTATATTGGCGCGTAAAGGTTCCCATAACGTTCTTTAGGTCAAGGAGACTTCGTGAAAGAGTTAGACTTTCATACGCTGGCCGTCCAGGGCGCGGCGCCCTGCGATGAGAAAACAGGCGCCGTCGCGACGCCGATATATCAGACTTCGACCTTCTCGTATTTTACCGCGGACCGGGGCGCGGCTCTCTTCGCCAAGGAAGAGCAGGGTTACATCTATACCCGCCTTTCGAACCCGACGAACGAGAAGCTCGAGAAGAACCTCGCGTTGTTGGAGGGTGCCGACGCGGGCCTTACTTTCGCCTCCGGATTGGCGGCCATAAACGCGCTGGCGCTGTACCACTGTTCCGCGGGCGACCACTTCCTGGTTCAAAAAGAACTCTACGGCGGCACGTACGAGCTTTTCACGAAGCACTTTCCGCGCTTCGGGATAGACGTAACCTATCTAACGGATATGACGGCGGACGCGGTCGGGGAAAATATCCGCGACAACACGAAGCTGATATTTTTGGAGACGCCGTCCAACCCGTTGCTCCACATCGTCGATATCGCCGCCGTAGCCGACGTCGCGCGAAAGGCCGGCGTACCGCTCGCGGTGGACAATACGTTCGGGACGCCGTACCTCACGCAACCCATAAAACTCGGCGCGACGTACGCGGTACACTCGGCGACGAAGTACATCGGCGGCCACGGCGACTGCATCGGCGGTATGGTCGCCGGGCCGCGAGAGGCGATGGACGAAATGCGGGGAAGTACGTACAAGGACCTCGGCGCGACGACGTCGCCTTTCAACGCCTTTCTGTTCCTGCGCGGTTTAAAGACGTTACCGCTGCGTATGGACCGCCATTGCGCCAACGCGCAAAAGGTCGCGGAGTTCCTCGCGGAGCACGACAAGGTCAAAAAAGTATACTACCCGGGCCTGCCGAGCCACCCGGGGCACGAGCTTGCGGCGAAACAGATGCGCCTCTTCGGCGGGATGGTGGGCTTCGACGTGGCGAACTTCGGCGACGCCAAAAAGCTCCTCGACGGCCTTAACGTTTGCGTCCAGGCCGTCAGCTTGGGCGACGTCATGACGCTAATCGAACACCCGGCGTCGACGACCCATCACGGCTACCCGAAAGAGGAGCTGGCCGACGTCGGCCTAAGCGAGGGGTATATCCGAATATCGGTAGGCTTGGAGGACCCGGGCGACCTGGTCGACGACTTGGCGGCGGGCCTGGACCGAATATAGGCGGAGCCGATATCGCAAACCGCCCCCAACGGGGCGGTTTTTTTAAGGTTTTACGGTATTAAGCAATTAACGTTTATATTAATCCTCTCTCACGCCCTTTCAAAACAATGTAAGGTATCATTAACGGGTTTAAGAAACGATACCGGTGCCGGCCCTTACCGCCTATTCGTTCTAATAAAGGCCCTCGGTCAGGGTTTATTAGTTTTCCTAAGTGGTAAGAAAATTTCGTTATATCTACTTTTTGCCCTAGGATATCCGACAAAGGTATTTCAACATCTTTAGCCCTAAAAGTCGCGTATTCGTCGAATTTTGTTAAAGCACAAGCGAGTATTACTTCGGGGAATATCGTAGCTCTTGTCGAAGCGGAGGCCCGTAAGTAGGCGTTGCGTATCGTTTCGCTTACGTCTTTTAAGCTGAACATTACTGCATCATTTAGGTCTTCGGAATTAATCGAAAACCTAGAATTAATTAGCGCAAATTTAGCGCTATATTTAGAAAGTAAATGTGTATAATGCGGGAAACCTTGGGATAGTTTAACGATATCAGCGGCAACAGCATCGTCGATAACCATATTTAGTAACCGCGACCCCTTATCTATGATTTCTTTTAACTCCTCTTCTTTCATCCTCTCTAATTTTATTTGTTTCAAATTTCTTTCTATCGAATGGTGTTCGCCGATTAATTCATCTACTGTTAATGCGACGCCAACAATGACCAAGGTTATACCAGATATATTATCGGAAATATATTTTATGGTATCAGCCATTAATCTCTTTATTTTTTCCCCCTTTATTCTATCGAATTCATCGACAATAATTATTCCTTTATTAAAAATACCACTTATAATGTCTGCTACGTTTTCGGGTTTAATCTCTTGACCTTCTGGTATGAATTCCCGAGCGGTATATTCTACAACATTAACGTCTTCTATATATCCTATTCTCCTTTGTTCGCCAATCATCTTTATCCGTTTTAAAGTTTTATCCCATATATCTTCGTATTTATCGTAAGAAACACAACTCGTTTTTATTACAGCGGCCTCAGAAATAACTTCAGCTGTTATATTCGCCAACGATGTTTTTCCTACGCCCCTTTCTCCGTAAACGATTGCGTGCGCTCCTTTTTCTTTAACCGCGTCAATCACTTTTACGATTTCGTTTACTCTTCCTGCGAAGAACTCCCTTTTGTTTATAGGAGCGGCTGGGGTAAACGCTTTTTCTAACTCGTTTAGTTTTTCTTCAAACCTAGACATTGCTCTCGTCCCGTACTCTATTTGTATATTACCGTATTTTGTTGGCCATATTTTAATTCAAAATTACTTTAGAGTCAAATATTTTTTCCCGCACCGTTCTGGTAGCGCGGCTTTTACTTCACGCGGCGCGCAAGCCGACGGGTCGCGGCCGTACGGGCAGCCGCAGCAACCCGGCGCGCCCCCCTTGGCCTGGCGTTTAATAATAAGGAGTACGGCGACGGCGCCGATAACGACCGCCGCCAATATTATTATAGTTTCCCACATACCCTTTTCGTTTCTACCCCAGCCCTAAAAGCCTGCCGCCCTGGTAGACGAGCGTCGCCATCAACCACCCCAATATTATAGTGTAACCGGTCGCGAATAGCGTCCAGCGCCACGAGCCGGTCTCGCGGCGAATGACGGCGATGGTCGCGGCGCAGGGGATGTATATCAACGACATGACCATGAAGGCGTAGGCCGACAGCGGCGTGAACGTCGCGCGCAACACGTTCGTGAGCCCTTCCCGGCCGGCGCCGTAAAGGACGCCCAACGTGGATACTACGGCCTCTTTCGCCATTATACCCGCGACGAGCGCGACGGCCGGCTCCCATTCGCCGAAGCCGGCGGGCCGGAACGCCGGCGCTATAAGCGCGCCAGCTTTCCCCAGGATGCTGTCGCGACTCGCGTAGGCTATGCCGGGCGGAAGGTTGGCCAGGCCCCAAAGCAGGACCGAGGCCGCGAGTATGATGCCGCCGGCGCGCGTCACGAATTCGCGGCTTCGCTCCCAGGCGTGGAGCAGCGCGCCTCGCAGCGTCGGTACCCGGTACGGCGGGAGCTCCATTACGAAATGCGCCGACTCGCCGGGGAACAACAACTTGCTGAACACCTTGGCCGCGGCTGTGGCGAGCACGATTCCCAGGACGTACAACGACCAAACGACCAGGCCCCGCCGGCCCGCGAAGAACGCCCCGGCGAAGAGGACGTATATTGGCAAGCGCGCGGAGCAGGATATCAGCGGTATGACCATGATGGTTATCATCCGTTCGCGCCGGGTCTCGAGCGTACGCGTCGCCATCACCGCCGGCACGTTGCAGCCGAAGCCGAGTATAAGCGGGATGAAGCTGCGGCCGTGGAGACTCAACTTGTGCATGAATTCGTCCAGGATGAAAGCCACGCGCGCCATATAGCCCGAGTCTTCCAGGACCGCGATCGCGACGAAGAGGAAGAATATATTGGGGACGAAAACCAGGACGCTGCCGACGCCGCCGAGGACGCCGTCGACGACGAAGCTGACGAGGAGCGGGGGAGCGGCCACGCCCGACGACGAGGCTTGAGCGCCGAGCCAACCGAGGGCCCACGCCAGCGCGCCCGCCACCGGCTCGGCGATTTTAAACGTAAGCTCGAACAGGGCAAACGCCGTGGCGAAGAATATCGGGATGCCGAGGAAGCGGTTGGTGACGACTCTATCTATTTTATCGGAAGCGGTAAGCCGTACCGGCGACGGTTCGCGGGACCGCACGACGGCTCTCATTAAACCGGCTATGAAGCCGTACCGGTAGTCGGCCACCGCGACCACGGCGTCGTCGCCCACGATATTCTTTAGGTGTTCGGCGACGGCGGAGCCTTCGTCGGCGACCGCGGCGCCCTCCGGCGTTTCGCTTACCAGCGCCTTTACCTCATCGTCCCCTTCGAGGAGTTTAAGGGCGAGCCACCGGCGGCCGAGCCCCGACGGCAGCGTATCCAGGGCCGTCAGCTCCGCGGCGAGTTTTTCGACGTGGGGTTCTATTTCGTGGCCGTAGTTGATGCGCAGCGGCGATACCGTTCGGCCTTGGGCGGCGGCCGCGGCGACGGCGGCCTTGAGCTCGGCGATGCCCCGGCCGGTAGTCCCGACGGTGGGGATTACCGGTACGCCCAGGAGGGTCGATATCCCTGCGACGTCGAAGCGTAGGTCCTTTTCGACGACGTCGTACATGTTGAGCGCGACGACGACGTTGGCGCCCATCTCGAGGAGCTGCGTCGTGAGGTAAAGATTGCGCTCGAGGTTGGACGCGTCCGCCACGTCGACGACGACGTCCGGCCGGCCGGTCATTACGAAGTCGCGGGCGACGACCTCGTCCAGCGAGTACGCGCCCATGGAGTACGTCCCGGGGAGGTCGACGACGTGGACCGTCGCGCCGCCGTACTCGTATCGGCCCTCTTTTTTTTCGACGGTTACGCCGGGCCAGTTGCCTACGTGCTGGCGGCCGCCGGTGAGCTTGTTGAACACCGACGTCTTGCCGGCGTTAGGATTGCCGGCCAGCGCTATGGTTATGTCCTTCGGCGAAGCCATGTCCTTATGTTAGGGGCGCCTAACAAATGTTTTAAAATTTTTACTTCTTGGGACAAGGTTCGTCCGTTTCGCATTCAGGGCATACGTCGTCGGAAGCGGCCGCCGCCAGGACCTTCGCGGCGACGCCGCGACCCACGGCTATGCGGGAGTTGTTGAAGCAGAGCTTAACCGGGCCGTGCCTGTTGTCGAGGACGTAAATGTCGGCGCCGGGGACGAGGCCGAGCGACAGGAGGCGCAGCTTCAATCCCCGGCCGGCGTTTATCCTGACGACGCGGACCGTCGTCCCGGGGTCGAATTCCAACAACGATTTAATTTCCGGCAAGTCGAAGCGCCTCCGTTACTACGCGATTGGGCCGCGTCGGCGAAGCGACCTAGGATATTCCGCGTCTATTTACCGGGTGGCCGTTGGGCGCCGGTGCGGCGTCGGCTTTTGCGGCGGCGGGCTACCGCCACCGTATAGTCGGCGAGCCGTCCGGCGGTCTCGTCGCTGAGGCCGTGCTCGAGCGTGCAGGCGTCGCGTTCGGCGACGACGTCCGGGACCCCTAAAACGTCTTCAAGAAACGTTACGAGGGTATCGTGCCGGTTGCGTACTTTACGCGCCGACTTGAGGCCTTGGGCCGTAAGGCTAACGCGGCCGTAGCGCGCGGATTCGACTAATCCCTTGTCGGTCAGCCTTTGTACCGCTTGCGTGACCGATGCCTTGGCCACTTTTAAGCGGCGCGCGATGGACGAAACCCGCGCCGGCGGCCCGAGGTCGAATACGGCCTCGAGGTAATCCTCGAGAGACGGGCTTAGGTTTTTGCGAGATGACGTTGCGTGGTCCGGCGCCATTGTTAGGTAATCCTAACATATTCGGGCGCGGTCGTCAATATTTTAATCATCCCGACGTAAAAACGGTTCGGGGCCGGCTCGAGCCATTAGGGGTTTCCTCGGTATATCCCGAAGAGTATAAAAAACCTTGCCCCGAACGAGAGTTGAACGTATACTGAATTTAAAGTTTCGAAGAGCGGGGGCGGAGCTGCTACTGGTGGGCAGGCCGGACTTCAAATCCGTGCGGCGGCACTAACCCTGTCGCCGGCACTCGAGAGACAGCCGAGGACGTGGGGTTGCGTTAAATAAGGGGGGCTATGCCTCGGGGATATAAAGGATACGGCCGGAATTTAAAATTGGCTTTGACTTCCACTTCTTCAAGGAGAGACCTTTATAATCGCAACGTAAGCGGGGTCTTTGTCTTAAACCCTACGACACGTTTAAAGGTTCGGCGGGATGGGCGTAAAGGCGTTACAGGGGTACGGTCGCTTTACCGGGCAGGTTTTGGGCGCTGGTTGTTTGGGTGGCGTCCTCGCCGCGGCCGGCGAGTTAATCCTCGGCGCGGGGTTAGGTCGGGGGGCTTTTTGGGGGCCGCCGAGGTTTTTTTCCCAGATTTTATTCGGCGCCGAAGCGTTATGGGCGGCCGCGGTAAGCGGCCTCGTATTCGCGGCCGGTTGCTCGATATATTACTTCTGGGCGGCGAGGAGAGGAAGAGTCCATTTAAGCTCGCCGCCGTTACTAATCGTCGTAATCGCGTTATTGGGCGCTCCGTTTTTTTATTTTTTGGCGACAGTCGATTTTGTATGGTTTTACTATAAACCGAACGTGGTCATTTTGGCCGTATTCTTGCTTACGGTCACCGTGTGGTTTTGCGCGGCGTGGGGGATTTACGGGTTGGTAAATAGGATACGGCGCCGGTCGTCGGCCGGGGGCCCACTGCCCGTTAACTTCTTGCGATTACTAACTCTTGGCCTACTAACCCCGTTTATCTTCGCCGAGCTATGGGCCATCTGGCAGGCGCGCGAGCCGCCGCCGAGGCGGCCTGATATATATATCGTCGTCATGGACGCGTTTCGCGCGGACCGGCTTAGTTATTACGGCGCGAAACGCTATTTGGCTCCTACTTTGGAGATGTTCGGCGCGGAGGCCGTGGTTTTTAAGGAAGCTTTTACCGTTTCCACGTGGACGAAGCCGGCGGTAGCTTCCATTTTTACCGCGACCTACCCCGGCACCCACGGCGTTAACGCCCGCTTTTTTCCGCTTCCGGACGACGCGGTTACGTTGGCCGAAGCCTTACGCGAAGGAGGCTACAGGACCATATGCGCTTCGGCGAACCCGAACGTAACTCGGCCGGCACGGATGGCCGACGGTTTTGACATCATGGATGACGTCGGCCAAGGGCCGATATTCAACGCCGCCGGCCCGCCCGTCTCGTGCGCGCGCCCTTTTATGGCTTTCGTTTGGATGAGGCCGTTTTTAGGGCCGCTTTTAAATACGACGAACGACGGCATTAGTATTAACGCGAGGCTAAAATTTTGGACCCGTTTCGCTCGGGGGCGGCCCGCCTTTTATTACATCCATTATATGGAGCCTCATACACCTAATTTACCCGGTCCCGGGTATATGTACGAGGTTAAGCCGTATTTGGCCAAGGTCGACAAGGAGCGCGTGCTTAGGATAGCGGCGGGGCCTCTTTTCTGGTATGAAGTGTTGAAGGACCCAACGTTCGTACCCGACTTCAACGAGGACGAGCTGGCTTTAGCCAGGGCGTTGTACGACGCCGAGATTCGCCGGATGGACGTCGTCATAGAGGACCTGCTGGAGAATATCGTTAATAGTCCCGGGCGCGACTCGGAGGCGATAATAGTGATAACGGCCGACCACGGCGAAGAGTTTTTAGAACACGGCCGTTGGCTTCACGGCGCCGGCCTTCACCACGAGTTAGCGCGGGTACCGTTTATAATTAAAGCCCCGGGCTGCAAGCCGGCCGTCGTCGAAGGGCCGGTCAATTTGGTTGATATCCCGCCGACATTGGTCTCGTTGGCGGGCCTCGAAACCCCGCGCGGCTGGGAAGGCTTAGCTCTGGGGCCTTATATTAAGTCCGGTTCCGAGTTGCCGCGCCGGGAGCTACTTTTAGAAGGTATCCACACGATACTCATGCCGTCCGACGACGAGGGGGTCGAATCCAGTATAGAGTTAAACGGTCTGGTGGCGGGAGATTATTATTACCTTAAGGACGAAAACGCCGACGTCGAGTATTTGTACGACCGGCGCCGCGACCGATGGCAGAAAGATAACCTCGCGTCCAACGCCGCCTTTACGGAGGCAGGCGGCGTACTCGCGGAAAGCCGCGACGCGCTGGCTCGCTATAAAAACCGGGTTGAGGAGAGGGCCTTCGGCCAGGGCGAAATTTACCTGCCGCCGGTGCTCGAGAGAAAGCTGAGAACTTTGGGTTACGTGCAATAGGGGGAGGGCGTCGGTAGGTAATTATTCGACCGCGGCCGTGTACGGTCCAAAGGTACTCCCAATCGGAGTAATAGCTATTTAAAAGAAGCGGTTCAGAAATCGGCGTATAAACGGCACAGCGACGAATCCGAGGACTGCGACGGTAACGAAACTTCCGGAAAAGACTGCGGGGGCGGAGCTGCTACTGGTGGGCAGGCCGGACTTCAAATCCGTGCGGCGGCACTAACCCTGTCGCCGGTGGGTTCGATTCCCACCCGCTCCCCCCAAAATTCCCGCCCGGCCGAGCGCCGGGCGTTATAATAAGCGCTACGCGTCGGCAGCATGCGGTAAGTACCGGGATTACGGGACGGGAGCCGCTTTCCCGGCGCAACGGCCCGGAGCCCTTGACCTGTGGCCTCCTATGGTTTATATTTAACCGCCGATAGTACTGAGAGGGCCGTTTCTACGGTTATTTTCCGGTGGTGACGCGTTTATGGTAGAAACGATTTTGAACTACGTGTTGTGGGAAAACCGCGTCGCGGACTACCTGAAGGTCGTGGCCGCGGTCGTGGGGGGCGTTATCGTCCTCCGAATCCTCAAGTACGTCGTCGTCAGGCGCGTCGCGGCGTGGGCGAATAAAACGAAGGCGCCTATCGACGACAAGCTCGTTAATAGTATCGCGAAAGCGCTTTTGCCGTTGCTCTACCTGGGTACGGTATATGTGGCGCTGGGGTGTTTGACCATTCAACCCGACGCGGCTCGCGCAATCGAAATCGTCGCGAAGATTTTACTGACCTTTTTGGGGGCCCGTTTTATTATCGCGGTACTGGTGAACACCATTAAGTATTATTGGTTGGCCAAGGAGGAGAACGAGGCGAGGGAACGGACCGTAAGGGTGCTGATGCCCATTATAAAGATCGCCGTATGGATAGTGGCCGTAATCTTCATGTTCGACAACCTGGGCTTCAAGGTGACGACGGTCGTCGCGGGCCTGGGCATCGGCGGCGTTGCGGTGGCGCTCGCGGGCCAGGCGATATTGAAAGACCTCTTCGGCTACTTCTCGATATTGTTCGACCGGCCTTTCGAAATCGGCGACTTCATAACCGTCGGCGATAAATCGGGGACCGTCGAAAAAGTGGGCGTCAAGACCACCCGGCTGACGAGCTTGAGCGGCGAGCAGCTCATTTTCTCCAACGCCGACCTCACGGACTCGCGGGTCCAAAATTACAAGCGGATGGAACGGCGCCGGGTGGCGTTCAAAATAGGCGTGACGTACCAGACGCCGCCGAAGAAGTTGAAAGAGATCCCCGGCATAGTAGAGAAAATTATCGCCGAGGTCGAAGACGCCGATTTCGACCGCGCGCACTTCCACTCCTTCGGCGATTTCAATTTAATTTTCGAAATAGTATACTTCGTCTGCGGGAACGACTATAAAAAATATATGGACGTACAACAGCAGATAAACGTCGCCATGTTCGACGAGTTCGCCAAGCGTAAAATCGACTTCGCGTACCCGACGCAGACGATATTCTTGCCTAAACCCTAAAAACCCCAGGGGGACGAGATGGACCCGGTATTAGTTAAAAATGATATCTATTGGCTCGGCGTACACGACCCCCACCTCGACGCGTTCGAGGTCGTGCTGCCGACGCCGTGGGGGACGACGTACAACTCATATTTAATTATGGCGGCCAAGCCCACCCTGGTGGAGGCCGTCAAGGTTACGTTTCGCGACGAGTACGTCGAGAAGTTGAAGTCTTTAATCGACCCCCTCAAGATAGAATACCTCATATTGAATCACACCGAGGCGGACCATTCCGGCGCGGTCCCCTGGCTCGCGGAAGTGGCGCCCAACGCCCGGGTCGTGACGTCGAAGGCCGCGAGCCGCCAAACACACCAGCTCTTCCACCTCGAGCGAGAACCGCTGGCCGTGGGCGACGGCGACAGCCTCGAGCTGGGCGACCGCGAGTTGACGTTTATCAGCGCGCCGTTCCTTCACTGGCCCGACACGATGTTCACCTATTCGCCGCGGGACCGCGTACTGTTTACCTGCGACGCCTTCGGCGTACATTTCTGCGACGAGCGGGCGGTGTTCGACGACGAGGCCGGCGACTTCGCCGGGCCTTACCGGTACTACTTCGACAATATAATGCGGCCGTTCCGCGATAAGGTGCGCCAGGCGGTGGATAAAATCGCCACCCTTGACGTGGACGTAATTTGTACCGGCCACGGGCCGGTTTTACGGACGGACCCGCGTAAATACGTAGAGCTTTACCGGACGTGGAGCGAGGAACCCGACGAAGGGCGCGTCAAACCGCTCGTCGCCGTATTCTACTCCGGCGATTACGGCAACGTCGCTCAGATGGCCGACCAGATCGCGCGAGGTTTGGCCGCCGCCGGCGCGGAGCCGGTGTTGCGGGACGTGACGTCGATAAAAAGCGGAGAAGTTTCGGCGTTGCTCGGCGAGGCCGCCGGCCTTCTTATCGGCGTACCGGCGGTCGCGGACGACGCGCTCGAGCCGGTGGAAAGGGTTTTAGCGGAGGCGGCGAACGTGGTCGGCGGGAAACCGGCGGCGGCGTTCGGGCCGTTCGGCACGACGGGGGAGGCCGTTCAGCGGGTGGAAGGCCGCTTAAAGGAAGCGGGGGCGAAGCTGGCCCGGCCCGCGTTAGCGGTGGATTTCGCTCCCGACGAGGAGGTATTCCAACGGTGCCGCGCGTTCGGCCTGGACTTCGGCGCGGCGCTGGAACCGGCTTAGGTTAAATAGTAAATTAAAGACCCGGCCTCGAGCCGGGTTTTTTTGATTTACGCAACGTCGTCGTCGGCGTATCGTTCAAAGCAGGCCTATGGCGACCGTGAGCCCGGTGGCGGTAGGTTCGACTTTGATACGCGACTGGGCTTCTTTGTCGGCCGGCAGGTCCGAGACGTCCCAGTCCGCGAGGTGCGCGTCCACGTACGCGTCCATCATCGAATAGGTGAGGGCCGCGACGAAGAGCCACCCCCAGAATTCGGTCTCGACGATGTAGTTTTCATGCTTGGCGAGTTTATCGCGTTTGATTTTTTCGTCGGTTGCCTCGCGGGCTTCGCGTAAATACCTCCTGGCGATGACGTAGTTATCCACCGCCATATAAAGCGTTCCCGCCTGGGCGGCTATTATCCCGCCCGCCTTCCAGTACTTGCCGTTGTAAATCTGGCCCCACCCCGGAACCGCGAACGACCGCCAGAGCGCCCCCGTCGGCGAACGCTTTTTACGGGCCAGCGCGAGCTCGGCCAAGGCCGTCGAATCGTAGTAACCCTCTCCCTCCAGCGGCGCCAACGTCGCGGCCTCCGCTTTCTTGGCTTCGTCTTCGGCGACGTTGATGTCTACCGCGGCGGCGGCCGTCGCCAGCGCACCCAATATGATAATGGCGCGTAGCATCGTCGCGGCGATAATATCGCAACGAGGCCGGCGCGTCAAGCGGATACCGCCGACGCCGCCCGGGGAACAAGGCCGTTGTAGAGTAAAGGGACATGGTACCCACCAGGATATGGTAAAGTTGAGTTGGATAAACCGCTCGACTTTCGCCAAAATCCGGAGGTGGCGTACCGATGTCCCGACTAAAGTATAAGGATATATG
>Ga0307377_10003124_pt1 | contig 18971 bp, 32 predicted proteins | sample TR3MG_FD_202535 | JGI IMG/M metagenome (GOLD analysis project Ga0307377, IMG submission 202535) | Soil microbial communities from Risofladan, Vaasa, Finland - TR-3 | ecosystem: Environmental > Terrestrial > Soil > Coastal area > Acid sulfate soil | place: Finland: Risofladan, Vaasa | collected... | reverse complement strand
AGGGGGACGCGGTGGAGGACGCGCTCAGCGAACTTAGGAATCTCGCGGAGCAATTGCGGCAGGACGCGTGGCGTGAGGAGTCAAGTCCGATGCTGACTCACTCAACAAACGTGCAAAAGAAGGTCGCTGCCGCCCGCGCCCAACGCACCAAGGAGTGCGCCGAACTGGAGGAACTACGGGAACGAATAGGCCAGGCCGAACCGTACGAAGGGCTCTATCACGGAGTCTGCGAAGCCCGCGATGCCCTAGCAGACGAACTCGCCCGCCTGCGGGAGGAGTGCGATGAGTGCCGCCGCAAGTGGGAGGCTGGCCTGGCAGAAGCCGCACGTACTCAGGCGGAGGCGGAGAGTGAGAACGAACGCCTGCGGGAGGAGCGGAAGGGGGGGCGGGTGGTGGAGGTGAGCATCGAACACGATCCGAGCAGAGATGACCTAACTCGCCGTGTCGTGCTACATGAACCAGGCAGAAGTGACCCCTGGGCCTTCGATCTTAGCGAGGAGGGGGTGCGAACACTGGTTGGGACTAACGAACCGGGACTCAAGTATGTAGCCACCATCCACCGCGTCGAGGAGAAGGCGAAGGTGGATGTGGAGAACTCCCCCGACGCCGAGCCGGAGCCGGGGGGGGATGGGCCGCCACATGGCTTCCTCGGCCGCGGCCCCACCCTCGACGTCGCGCCGGAGCGGGACGCGATTGGCGACACCGCCGTGGCTATGGAGGATTTCATTGACCGCGTGAGGACTCGAAAGTGGATGTGCTGCCTGTGCCACAAGCGGAATACCGGAGAAGCAGGCGAGATGTGCCACTTCTTCTGTGATTCCTGCTACAACCAGGCCAAGGAGCGGGAGGGGGAGCGGGTTGTGGATGTGCGGGGCCTCCAGAACATACACGTTGACGGCGGTGTGCTGTGTCTGCCGCCGGGCACCTGGGCGTTCCGCCGCGTCGAGAAGGCGAAGGTGGTGCGGCATAGCCCGCGAAGTTGCTTCGTAAACGTGCCCGAGGGGTCGCGCTTGGTCCTGCGCGGTGAGCGGGGCGAACTGTCCGTAGCCTCGACTCCGGGTCGTTATGAGGTGATCGAGGCCGACCTGCTGGAGGGCGACGATGGCGGATAGGGTTTGTGGGCAGTGCGCGGAGTGGACGATTAGACGCATTGCTGAATGGGGTCTGAGTTATCAGAGTGGCTGGTGCCACCTAAAGCAGCAGGAGATTGACGTGGACACCCCCGCCTGCGAGCGCTTTCGGGAGAGGAAGAGCGATGGCGAGTAAGATTCGTGGTGAGTGCGAGAGGTGTGAGCATTATGCAGGGCCGGGCCATCCAGATGGCTGTCGGGTGGCAGGCCCTCTGGAGAATGCGAGGATGCGCCCGGTGTGGACCGAGGGTGGACGCAAGTGCCGTGGCGACTTCAGGGAGAGGAAGCACGATGACGAGTAAGACCTTCACCGTCCGCGGCCGAACTCTTGTCGCCGAGATCCAGCGCGGCGAGGATGGCGGCTTCGTGGCAAGTGTCCCCAAGCTACGGGGGTGCTGGAGCCAGGGCGAAACCTTCGACGAGGCGCTGCGGAACATCACGGAGGCGGCGACGCTGTATCTCGAAGCACTGGAGAAGGGCGATGGCGAGTAAGAAGTTGTGCGAGTTCTGGAAGCCCGACCGATATGGAGAGGGCAAGGGTGGTTGCTATGCCGCGGGCGAGGAGGGCAACATTGTCTGCCTTACCGAGGGCGAATTGGGCGACAACCCATTGCCGGACTGCATGAGCTACCCATTCGGTATCACCGCCGACCGTGACCGTGAGCGCGCCCGCGCCGAGGCCGCGGAGAAGCGCGTCGCGGAACTGGAGAAGGACGCGGAGCGGTTGGCGGGGGCTGGAGGCGTCCTGCGCATCCACGTTGATTGTTGTCGCGAAGAGAAATGTGTTGCACATAAGCTTCTGACGTTGGCGATAGGTTCGTGGGATGAAGCCCTGCGTACCCACGAGGCGCTGAAGGAGGCGAAGGATGAATGAGTGCGTTGACAAGAGTTACACCCCAAGCGGTGCCATCTGCCGCCGAGCACTGGAAAGTCGTCCATGCCCAGGAGAATATGAGTGCATTCAGCGGTTGGCTGCGGAGGCCGAACGACGGGGCCTTCGTGCCGATGCCTCCGAGAAGCGCGAGCAAGACTTGATTGTGTCCGAGGCAAAGGCGGTTCAGTGCGTGACGGACCTGCGAAAGCGGGTCGCGGAACTGGAGGCCCGAGGCTTTAGGCTGTCTGATCGCGAGTGCTCGACGTGCGACCGCCGGATGCTGGCGTATCGCGGCGGGGATACGATCTGCCCTGAGTGTAGCTGGCGGGGGAGGGAAGAGGACGCGCGCAGGATTGTGGCCACGGAGAAGGACGCGGAGCGGCTGGCGACGGCGGGTAGGAAAGTTGAAAATCGGGCGAAGCACTATCACGAACACGAAGGCACTGGCGACTACTTTGGGTTACCGAGAGCGTTAGCGCGTCTCCAGGAAGCCCTGCGCGCCCACGAGGCGCTGAAGGAGCGGAAGTGATGGTGTTACGCACCTACTGGGGCACAGTCGAAGAGAGGGATGGCGTGATAACCCTCGACTGTGACGAGGCGGCGGCGACGGCCGAGGGCGGCGGCGGGATCGGGAGCGCGCTGACGTTTATGGAGTGGGATGGGAAACCGCTGCGCTTGACAGTCACGCGAACGAAGGTGTGGCGACCAGAGCCGTGGGCGGACCTATGGTTCGTGGCGCGATATAGCGACAGGGACGAACCGTGGCCGATGCGGTACGCCCGCTTTACGCAGGTTGTTGCTGAGGTGGGTAGATCGCTGGGCCCTGAACCAGCATTGCAGGCAATAGACGCAACCATCGCCTGGTATGAAGCAGAAGTGGACCCGCGTGATCTCGACTGCTGCCAGCGCACGTATCGGGTATCACACAGCGAGAAGGCATTGCACATCGACTGGCAGGGGCACGTGGTATCCCTGCCCGCCCCCGTCTGCGAACTCGGGCTGTACGTCGAGGGCTGCGTGTGCGAGGTGACGGTCGAATGACGCACGCGGAGCTTGTCAAGTCGCTTGCCGCCCACTTGTGGCAACCTAGCCGCCTACTCTGGACGGGGGTGGCAATAGGTTCGCGATGGCTCCAAGGCGGTTGCCCCGTGCCGGATGTGCTGACGGCACAGAAGAGCTATACGAAGCCGATGCTCACCGCCTATGAGGTGAAGGCCAGCCGCGCGGACTTTCAGAGCGATATGCGAAGCGGGAAGTGGCTGAAATATCGGGAGGTCACCAGTCGGGTTCTGTTCGCCGTACCACGAGGATTGGTGAAGCGCGATGAGGTACCCATCGAGGCGGGCATTATCGTCTACAACCCGGAGAAGCAGAGTTGGGCAGTCCATCGCGCTGGTCGGTTGGCGCAGGTTGACCTAGCGGCATTCGAGTGGCAGAGCCTTCTGTTTGCCCAAACTTGGGAGGGCGAAGGGACGCGCGATCTGCGTTACCGGCGGTTGGGCCTAGACCGCTACGAACTAGAGGAGGCGGCGCGCTTGCAGGGCAAGGCGCTTGCGGACGTAAAGGCGCGATTGAAAGATGAGCGAACCGAGCATAACTTATTGGGCGTTTTGCGTGAGCATTGCGGCGGGGAGCTTCCAGATACCTGGGAATTGGAGAAGCTGTTGCGGGCGGGCACAGATGGGGTACTGCGAATAGAGGTGGAGAGAGCCTGCCGGATTCTCAGTAATGCACTTGACGCGGTAGGGGGGGCGAAGTAGTCAGTCGCAGCAACGGAAACCCAACCATGCCACGCAAGACACCAGAGACTGAAGAAGAGCGCAGGGAGCGCCTCATCCGAAACAACCCCTACAACGGCGCGGGCAACTGGGTTGACTGGTCGGAGGTGTTCTGGCAGGGCTACTTCATGCCGTCCTTCGAGCGCATCCGGCAGGAGTCGATCAAGGGGCGGAGGGTGGCGTGACCAACCCACTTGACGACCCTGGCCTTTTCGGGGTACATTGAAATAGTAGCGTAGAAGCACGACGACTGGCCCCTGGCCCTGGTGGGTTTGGGGGAAGAGCTGGCGACGCGTAGCCGGCTTCTGAAGCGAGATAGGTCCTGATCAGACTGAATCTGGCTCCAGGGGCCGGCTTGTCATTTGGCCGGGTGCAAGCGAGGACAGAGGGTTATGCGGATTGTGAACGATGACGGCCCGTGGCGACTGGCGGCGGGGCTCGTGAAGCGGGCGAAGCGCGACCTGCGGGGTCGGGACCCCCTGGAGAAGGCGCGGTCGCGGGCGTTCTTCCGAGGTCCGCTCTTCCGGGCTATCTGCGACGTGGCAGGCCGAGAGGTCACGGAGGCGCGGCGGGAGCTAGGGGTATGAGTGCGGCCCTGTCCAGCCTGTTCGTCGCCCTCAAGATCGTGGGCGTGATCTTCGTGGCAATCGTGGTAGTCGGCGCGTGGCTATTCACGCAGGACCTAGCCGACAGCCTGACGGGGAGGGGCGGGTGAACGAGGAGGCGAGAGTGACGGGCGATTTACGAGAATGGCAGGAACTTCAGAGGTACTTTCTTCCTCTGAGTCATGGGGAGAAGGCCTCGCTAGAACTTAGCGTCAGAGAGGCAGGACAACAGGCGCCGATCATCGCGTTGCCCGATGGCAGGATTATCGACGGCCTGCACCGGCTGGGAGCAGTTGACGGGGCCAAGAAGAAGCCAACCGTCACCGAATTTCCGGGCAGCGAAGAGGATGCATTCATCCTCGGCATCAGCCTCAACTGTGCCCGACGCCAGATGAGCATGGACCAGAAGCACGAGCTGGCGTTGAAACTCAAAAAGCGCGGCCTCACCCAGGAACGGATCGCGCAAATCATGGGGGTCGAGAATACAACGGTCAGTACATGGCTGGCCGAAAAGGGAAGCAATTCCAAAATTGAAAATGCTTCCCTCGATTTGCGCTACACAGTGCCTCGGGGGGCCAAGGTTGCCATAGTGGACCGAGTGGCCAAGGGGGAAACGCAGGCTGAGGTGGCGGGAGATTATCATATCACGCGACGGCGAGTAGGGCAGATCGTGAAGGCCGCCAATCAGAAGCAGAAAGCTGCGAAGGGCGGGCCTGGTGGGCCCCTGCCCGAAGGTAAGTTTGCGGTGCTGTATGCCGACCCGCCCTGGCAATACGACTTCAGCGAGACGGAATCACGCTCGATAGAAACCAAGTATCAGACACTGACGCCGAAACAGATCGCCGACTATGAGGTCAAGGGGCGGCGCATAGCAGACCTCCCAGCCGACGACTGCGTTCTTTTCTTGTGGGCCACGAATCCAAAGTTGCTGAAGGCGCTTGAGGTTATCGCGGGCTGGGGTTTCACCTACAAGACGAATATGGCATGGGTCAAGAAGCAGATCGGTATGGGCTATTGGGTGAGGGCAAAGCACGAACTGCTTCTGATAGCCACGAAAGGTAGCCCTCCAGTGCCGAGTCCGGCGGTACGGCCGCCATCAGTGATCGAGGCAGCGCGCAGGAAGCATAGCCAAAAGCCGGAGGCGTTTCGTGCGGCAATAGAGCTTATGTGCCCTCACGCTCCGAGCGAAAAAGAGAAGATCGAGTTGTTCGCCCGTAAGATTGTACCGGGGTGGACGGCATGGGGGAACGAAGTTGGCGATTGACGTCGTTGTCCATGATTTTGCAGAGCGACTAGAGCAGTCCATTTCGATGGACTATGAGGAGGCATGGGCCGCGTTTTACCGTAAGGTCTGGCCCGACCTGCTGGCATGTGTACGGCTGGACAAGGACAGCGAGTGGCAGCGGGCTGGAGTAGATAGACTCATCATCCGCCCACATCTCATAGTCACGACGATAGACGAGAAAATGCGGGAACGCAATTATAACGACATTCTGCTGGAGGAGTGGAGTGTCTGTGAATTCGACTCGAATACAAAGACGGTTACTCACGGGAACAAGCCGGGTTGGGCCATGGATAGATCAAAGCGGTGTGACTATCTGGCCTACGCTATTCCGGCGGCCCGCAAGTGCTATCTCATTCCATTTGATCTATTGCGGCGCACTATGTGGCGGTACCTGAAGTCCTGGAAACAGAATGCGGACTGCGTCTATCCAATTGCCGCCAGAAACGCCGGATATACCACTGTGAGTATTGGCGTAAAGTGGCCTATGCTGAAGGTGGCGTTGACGAACGAAATGAGTCACTTCTTCAGTGCGAAACGCGAGGGCGAAGACCAGTCAGCGGAGTCTACCGTCGATGCGAACGGGCAGATGACGTATAGGCATATTGCATAATGTTTATTCTAAGCCCCAGGCAAGCGGAGCGCGTCCATGCCTAGCCTCTCCCTCGGTGCCCAATGGCAGCGGCAGATAGACATGGCGCGGTACAGCCGGGAGCCGTTCGCGGCCACGCCGGAGAGGGTAGAGAGGTTGCTGACGGTGCAGGGGATCGGGAAGCGGAGACTGCGACGACCGCCACGAGAGACGCACAGACGGTGTGAGGGCTTCGTGATAGGGACGGGCGCACCCTGCAAGGCGTGGGCGATACCGGGCAGCGACTTCTGCGCGGTTCACGAGCGGTACGTGGCGAGACGGGAACGGAGGTGATCGGAATGTACTGGCGATGTGGTCGATTCAGTATCGCGGTCGGGCTTGGGTATGCCTGGCTGCGAATCCGCACTCGTGACATGATGCCCCGCGGCCTATTTGTTCGCGTCGGCGCGGGAGCGTAGGGAGAACGGACGTGGGTGACGCCGAGTTTACGATAGAGGCAGGATGGCAGCTTCAAACCGATGTGAGCGTTCGGGACATGCGTTGGGGCGATCCCGACCAAGAGTGTTATGCGGACATACTGCGCGACGAAGGCAGGCTCAGACGCATAACTGGCGTGCAGACAACTGCCGAAGCGATGCGGATTGGCGAGGCATTGCAGGCGGGGGACAGGCTTACGGTGGAGTGCGGGCGTATGCGCCTGACGGGTTGGTTCCAGGTGGAGCACGACGACGCAGGCTATGTGCTCAAGGGCACGGTGGAGCGGACTGAGTATGTCTGAGCGCAAGCCGTGGGAGAGGCAGAAGAACGAAACCCGGAAGGCGTATGAGGCTTTCCTGGCTTACCGGGACATGGGCCTACCCCGTACTTTGGTGGCCGTTGGTAAAGCGTTGGGCAAATCCACGACCTGGATGACGGTGTGGAGTGCCAAGTGGTCGTGGGTTGACCGCGTTGCCGCCTACGAGGAAAGCGTGCGGGCAGAGGCGGAACACCAGGCGTTCGAGAGGCGCATTAAAGAGCAGCTTGAAGAGCAAGAGGAACGAGAGAAGCAGCGGAAGACGCGCCTGGGCGGTGCTCGTATTCTACGGACGGTGGCGACGACGGCGGCGACGGAGCTAGGGTTGGCGCTCCAGGCGGGCGAGCACAAACAGACGTTGACATGTCCGAAGTGCGGTGAGGCCATAGGCACGGACAGGCTTATGAAGCTAGCCGCAATCGCCCGACAGATAGCACCGATGTTCGACAAGGGGGCGATGCACGAACGACTGGAGGAGAAGGAACCGACGGCAATCGTGGAGACGCGGCTGACTCGCTCCCAGGAGTTGCGATTGGCGGAATGGGTACGGGATTATGCACCGCAGACTCGATGGGACGAAGCGGCGGAGGCGGTAGACGCTATCTTCTCAGTGAACGGGAAGGCAGAAGCAGCCGATGGCAGTGAAGACGCTCCTGACTGAGGCGACAAAGAGCGCGGGCGGCCAGCCCCTGATGAAGCCCGCGCTGCATCCCGGTCAGCAGTACGTGAGGGAACACCTGCTCTTGGGTATTGCCCGCTTCATCTGTCTGATGATTCACCGGCGCTGGGGGAAGAACTGGCTCTGCATTTGCGACATGCTAGAGCAGACGAAGGTGCTACTGAAGCAAGACCGTTCTCAGTTGAACCCACCTGTCGTCGTCTGGTTTGTGGTACCGACCTATACCCTGGCAGACGAACTCTGGACTGACCTCAAGCGCATGGTGCCGCAATCTGGCGTGCGACGCCTCATCAATAGCAAGCCGCAGGAGATGGACCTGAAGGACGGGACGCATATCGCCATCCGTTCGGCGGACCACCCCGATACCCTCGTGTCGGCGGGCGTTGACCTGCTGTACATGATCGAAGCAGCCCGGATGCGCGAGGATGCGTGGCTCACCGTACGGCCGACCTTAGTATCACATGGCAGGCTGGGGCGAGTGATATTCAACTCGACGCCCAAGGGCAATAACTGGTTTGCGCGGCTCTATCAGCAGACGCAGAACGGCAATCCGGCATGGGTAGGCATTCGGATTCCTGCCTATAACGATGATGGAGCGCGTCACGAACTCAGCCCTATGCCTACCGATGAGCGGATGGACGAGGAGCGCCGGACATATCCCGCCCGATGGTTTGCACAGGAGTACCAGGCGGAGGTCCTGACTGGCGAGGGCGCTGTCTTCCGCAACGTCCGCGAGCGCATTGGTGCCAGCCCGGTCCCGCCTACGCGCCCCCTCGTATGCGGTGTTGATCTGGCGAAACACTCCGACTTCAGCGTGTTTACCATCTTCGACGCGGCTGGCCGCATGGTGGCTATTGACCGTATGAACCAGGCAAGCTATCCGGTACAGGCGGAGCGGCTTATCAGCCTACTGCGGGACCACCAAGTCAAGCAGTGCATTGTGGAATCCAATGGGCCGGGCGAACCGTTCTACGACAACCTTCTGCGAGACCTGCATACACGACGCCAGGAGTTCAGCACCAACGGGATTGCACAGCCGATTATCACACCCTTCGCCACCACGGCACAGAGCAAGCGGCAGATGATAGACGCGCTCGTGGTGGCCTTCGAGCGTGGCGACATCACCATCTTGGACGATCCCGAACTGGTGAACGAGTTCGAGGCGTTCGAGATGACGCAGACAGGGGCTGGCAATATCCGCTTCTCGGCACCCGAAGGCGGCTGGGACGACCGGGTGATGGCCTGCGCGTTGGCCTGGACAGAGATACGGGCGAAACAGGCCGTTCGGGCGGGCACATATCCGAGTCCTAGCAACCTGAAGACGACCCGTTCTACTGCCCGCAGTATGGTTTCACGAGGCGAATCTAGACTGAGGGACCTATGAGATGCCGGCACATTCGCCATTGACAATGACCGAAGCCGCAAAGCTCCAGGCGCAGATCGGCACCTCTGGCGTCAAGCGCATGGGCACCCAAATCCTGGAGGAATTCCTGGTCGAGCTTCAGGGCGCAAAGGGGCGCGCCAAGTACCGGGAGATGGCGCTGAACGACGCCACTATCAAGCGGGGCCTACGCGCTATCAAGTGGCAACTGCTCAAACCGGAGTGGCGGGTCGAGGGCGGCGAAGGCACGGATGTTGAGAAGGCGCAGCACTTCCTGAGCAGCTTAGCCGACGATATGAGCGACACCTGGCGGGAGGCACTGCGGGAGGCATTCACCTGCCTTGACTATGGCTCTGCCTATGCCCAGATGATCTACAAACGGCGCATGGGACCCGACCAGACAGACCCGACGAAGCGTAGCAAGTACGACGACGGGCTCATTGGGTGGCGCAAATGGTCTTTCCGTGGGCAGGAGACCTGGGACGGCTGGCATTTCGATGACGACGGGGACATGGACGGGCTTTATCAACTCGACCAATATACACCGGCGGCACAAGGCAGAGTCCTGATACCGCTCAACGGGATGCTGGAGGATAATGGGGAGAACGTCACCGCCTACAGCCTACACTTTAAGGTAGAGGGACGGCTAGGCGATCCCGAGGGCGAGTCGATGCTGCGGTCTGCCTATCGTCCCTGGCGCTTCAAGAAGGCCCACGAGGTAGCCGAGGCGATCCGGCATGAGCGCGACGCCACGGGCGTACCGTACTTCGCCGTGCAGGATGGCGGGCCGAACCTCTGGGATGCAACCGATGAGAGCATGGTCAACCTACTCGCTTACCTGGAGAAGGCGGGCACGGCGCTGCGGTTGGACGACCAGACGAGCATCATCACCCCGGCGGGAATCAGCTTCACGCTCGTGGGTTCGCCCGGTGTGCCGCAGGTGGATAGCGACAAGCTCATTCGGCGGCTCGACTGGCAGATTCTCGGCTCGATGCTGGCGCAGTTCCTGGAGCTGGGGCAGTCGGCGCATGGGAGTTTCGGCAAGAGTGAGTCCGACCAGGACTTCTTCTTGACGGCGATGGAGGGGATTCTCGTCTACGTGATCGCCGAAACTATCAACCGATTCGAGGTGCCGCGGCTATTCCGCCTGAACGCGGGCAGCTTTGCGGGGTTGACTGAATATCCACGGTTCGTGCCGGGCGAGTTGCAGATGGCGAACATAGGCGACCTGGCGGAGCCGCTGTCTAAGCTCATTACGGCGGGGGCGATCACACCGGACGCGGCACTGGAGGCGTGGTTGAGGCAGCGAGGCAAGTTGCCGGAGGCTGAGTTGCAGCAGGAAGGTGAAGAAGGGGCCGTCGGCAAGGCGGTGCGTTGGCTGAAGCGGCGGGCGAAGAAGCCGGAGCACGAGAGCGAGCACTACACGGTGCATGACTTCCTGGGAGGCGAATAGGTGAGCGAGGGATTCGGGAAGGTCATTGAGGTTAACGTTGATCAGCTTCGCGAGCTGGCAGCGTCGGGGTATCGTGGTACGATTCGCGTTTGCGATACCAGAGAGCGGATAGAGGCCATCATGCCGCCGTTATATCCGCTTGTAAGGGTGAGGGGAGAGGCAAAGTGACCGAGGAGCGGATTCCGGTGGGAGGGTCAATTCGCATCGAAAGAGGCGAGGCAATGGAGGTCTTTGATGGTAGTCGTTGGAGGCGAGTAAATGACGTCGTTCACTGGAAGTGTGCGGAATGCGGAGAGGAACGATTCAGTTACGTGGTCGAGCCAGGGGAGGCCAGCGATGCCAAAGTCGCGCAACCAGTTGAGGCTTGAGCGGCGGCGGGCGGAGTCCGAGAAGCCGGGGACAATCCAGTATATCCAGGCGCATAGGAAACCGCGGCCGCGCCGATGGATGCTGGACGACACGACTAGGACGTTACTCCAGTCGGTCCTATCGATGTTAGCGCGTCGTCGGGCCAACGTGGCTCAGATGCGAGTAGAGGCGCGGGGGCGGTATCGCGGTGGACGAGTAAGGGAGGCGAGATGAGCGAGGAGTGGATTCCGGTCTATCTAAAACCTGGTGGCTTATCGAATGCCACGAACGGGAGGACCGGCAAATCGGACTATGAAGTGAACCGTTCCGACATCGAGGCGGTGGTGGACGCGCGGATAGCGGCGACGAAGGCACCCGACTGCCAGCATCTATACAAACAGAGAATTATCTTCGGCCCTGGCGCTTCCCTTGACGTTTGTTTCTGGTGCGGGAGACCATGGGAACATGTATTAGGGCAGAGGGGCGAACAAACACCCGACCCCCTCCGCGCCGCCGCGTGTGAGGTGGTGGATTGGTACGCCGGGACCCACCGGCAAATCGAAGGGGATGAGTGTGTCGCCAAGCTCCGCGCCCTGCTGGGGGATGAGGGATGAACACTCCGCGACACCCCCACCTCGGCGAGGACGTGGACATAACCTTTGACTCCTGGGTACTGGATGAGCCCTGGCGCTTTGCCCTGCAAGACCCGCCAATCGACCCGGTCGTAGCCTTGGCGAGCGCACGCTTGACCGGCGACAAGGAGCGGGAGCGGCGCGGCCTGATGTTCATTGGCGAGGTGCGGAAGGGTGATCTGATCTTCCAGCAGTATCGGCGGCCGACCTTCTGGCGGCGGTTGCGGTTTGCGATCCTGCGGCCGCGGCTGGAGAAGCCCATGCGGAGCGATTATGACGGACAAGCCAGCAGATAGGCGATGGCAGGTGCGCTGTCCCGATGGCGAGTGGCGCTTCGTTAGGGCCATCGAGGGGCCGACCATCCTATGCCCCGGTGACTTCGGGGTGCGCTGGCAGGCCTTTGGCGGCGTGAACCTGCCTGTGTCGGGGCTGGAGTTGCGGTACACGGTGACGGTGCGGGGAACATGGATGGCGTGGAAGCCGGGATACATGGTGTTGTTGGCTGAAGACTTCGGTATGCTGCAATTGGCAGAGGCGATCCGGGCGGCGCAGGTAGAGCAGCGGCAGGAGAGGATGGCAGTCAATGTGCGATGACGAAGGAACCTGGGAACTCGATCTAGCTATCGAGGTTTTCGTGGATTATGACGGCTATATGGATGCGAACTGTATCTGCGGCACTGGACTCGAATGGGCCGGTTGTGAACGTCGTACATGCCCGAATTGCGGAGCGACTTATCGACTGCGCGCTGCGGCCTTCCGACTCGTCGAAGCCGCGAAAGAGACGGTAGCCCATGGCTAGGAGCCTAGCGTACCTCGAAGCGTACTACCAGCAGACGAAGCCTCTCGTGGTGCGATACCTGGCGGGGATCGCCGATCACATCCACCTACGGGCGCGCGGGCAGGCGGGTAGGGCGAACTCACCGCGCAAGATCAGCGAAGTAGACAAGGCGGCATTGTCGGGACTGACGGCGGAGGCCTGCCAGAAACTGAGTGACGCGGAACTCGTCAGGCTACATGCACTCAGCCATACGATGGCGGGGAAGGAGACAGCATAATGCCCTACTCTACAGTAGCGGACCTCCCGCCGGCGTTCAAGAACCTACCGAGTGGCGCGAAGAGCATTGCCATGCGGACGATGAACGCGGTTCTGGAAGGCAAGGAAGATACCGAAGCACTCGTGACGCAGGCCGTGCAGGCGGCATGGGCCAACATCGAGCAGGAGTATAGGCGGCAGGGCGGGGGCTGGGTGAAGAAATGGCTCACCCGCAAGGCCCTAGGCGAGGGGCAGGGAGTAGGAGGGCCGCGGCAAGGCGTAGGGGGAACCGACATGTGCGTCTGTCCCGACTGTGGCGCACGAGTGAAGCATGACAGGGGGACGCCGTGTGCGGAGGTCTCTTGTCCCGACTGTGGGGCGGCCATGGTGGGCGAGGGCGTGGAGAAGGACGACGGGATACTGTCAGCTCACGACATGCTGGCCGCGGAGTTGACGCGGAGGGGGAAGCTGCACCGAACGCCGATGGCGAAGGCCTGGTACGTGCCGATAGCCAAGGCGGACCCCGACAAGCGCATCGTCTACGGCATTGTGCTTCAGCCCGGCGATGAGAAGGACACTGACGCACAGCATGACTTCGTGACGGCAGACGAGATCGAGGTGGCGGCCCACTCCTTCATGCGGCGCTATCGGGCAGCGAAGGCCGCTCTCGGCATCCAGCACGAGAAGGAGGCCCCGGCCATTGACATCGTGGAGAACTATATCGCGCCGGCAGACTTCACGCTGAACGGGCGCGAGGTTCTGAAGGGCAGTTGGGTTATGGGCGCCTACGTTGGCGACGACGCGGCGTGGAAGGCAGTCAAGGACGGTTCCCTGTCAGGGTTCAGCATCGGAGGAAGGGGAGAACGAATAGCGGCTTAGGTGTGGGAAGGTTTGGCTTGGCGCGGTGAGGCACGGTGAGGCCTGGCAAGGCAAGGCTAACACACAAACCGAATAGCCCAAAGCAGCCGCCGGCAGGCGGTTGTCCGAGGGACAGAAGCCCCCGTCTTCTCTGATCAGAGGGGAGGATGGGGGCTTTTGCTTTGGGGCTGAGTTGAGAAAGGAAAGCAGCATGAGATTCGATCACAGTCAGTTGGCGATTGACCAGAAGCTCATCGAGTTGCGGCAGACGGACCCCGCGGGCGCGGCCGCCTTCGCTCTGCGGCATAAGGGCATCTGTCCGGCCTGTGGGCGGCACACGATAACGGTGAGTGGCGAGAACGCGGTGAGCGGCACGCGGGCCTTCTCCTGTAGCGCGTGTCAGTGGGCGGCGACGGTTACCGAGGCGGAATGGCGGGGCAATCCAACCATTACGCTTCGCGCTATCTGCGAGGAAGCGAAGCGAGCGGCGAGGTTGGCTGCGAGGCCGCGGGCGACCCCGAGGCCGTCCACACCCTATGTGAAGCCGAAAACGCCAGAGATCGCCAGCGAAGCGCCAAAAACGGCAAGCCAGAAGGATGCCAGGGGTGGGGATGAACGGAACGACGGTCGGGATAAACCTGCTGACATGTAACCTGGCGGACTGCCCTGCCCACTATCGGGCCATGGATTACGCGCTGAGGTCGCTGCTGGATTCCGACCTGCGCGAGTTCGAGTGGCGGTTGCAGGTGGTAGACAACGGTTCGACCTGCCGGGAGACACAGGAGCGGCTAGACCTGCTCGCACAACAGGAACCCCGCGCCTCCGTTCATTGGGCGGGTGAGAACCTCGGCATATCGAAGGGCCGGAACCTGGGGTATCAGATGCTGCGTGCCGACTTCGAACCGGAGTTCGTTGTCGAGGTTCACACCGATCACCTGTTCCCTCAACGATGGTTGGGGCCTATCGTCGCCCATATGCAGGCGCCGGCATGGGAGAAGGCCGGTATGGTGGGGGCGGCGTTGACAACGGGCGGCGGGCAGTGGCGCTCACCTCGGCTCATGGTGGATTACTCCCACCCGTACGAGCAGATACGGGCGGCGCTGGAGACACACGCCAAGACCTGGCATCGAGCCAATGAGTTACGCCCCGGCCTGGCTCATCCCGCAGTGATCCGTTGGGCGATGGTGGAGGAGTTGGGGGAGAGGGATAGCGGAGGCATCTGTGTGTACGATCCGCTCCTACCCGGCAGGCAGAACTTCGAGGACACGGAGCTGGTCTTCCGGGCGTGGAAGGCGGGCTGGAAAGTCCTCATCGACTTCTCGACGATGGTCTATCACGCCTACTGCGGCGGTGGGCGATTGGCGATCAGTACGGGCGGCGATGGTGTGCCGTACCACGATCCGGACCCGAACGGCAGCAGGAACCATCTATCGGGCTACGATCAGAACGGAGTCTACTGTCAGCGAAAGCACGGGCACGACTTCTGGCCGTTTGCGACGGCGACGCTAGGACAGTGGATGGAGCGAGCTTATGTTAGGTAGGAGGCGATCTCGTAATGGCAGCGCTGCCCTGGTACTTTCGTAACACACGAATGACGGTAGAGGGTGGGGAGTACATCATCCACTTCACGATTCCACGATGGGCAATTCCATTCCTAGTGGCGAGTGTGTTATGGGATGCTATCAAACGGAAGCTCGGAATGATCATGGAGGCAATAGAATGAGCGGAAACTGGCGAGAAACGGCGGCCGTTATCTTCGGGGCGGCAGTTGGGCAGGTATGGGCGGTCTGGCGCGGACACGATAACTTGGCGGTCGAAATAACGGGGGCCGTAGCAATGCTGATTCTCTTCTTCGGTGGTTCCCTGTTGTATTGGCTGGGGAAGAGAGGGAGGCGATAGGATGAGGCCTACAGCGATGAAAGTTGATACTCAAGTAGTACATGGTGGTCACGGTTCCGCAGATACCCTTGATTATCTGCGAGCTATTGTGATCGAATTGAGGGCACTACGAACAGCTCTTCCTGCTAGTTCGATAGGAAGCGTGCAAGCGGAGTTGGCCGCGCTTGAGGGGACCATTGATGCCCTTAAGCATACCAAGGGGAGTCCAACGTGAACATCCTCCCCGTCGGCTTCTCGTTCATGCAGGTGCTCTGCGACGGCTATGCTACGTGGTGCGCGGACAACCCAGCCGCCGAAGGACTGGACGAGAGTAAGACCCTCGTGCCCGATGCCGCCGACTTCGTACTGACGATGAATAGCGGCAACACGGAGGTTGTGCGGCAGGCGCAGGCGACGGCGTGCCAGCTCGGCATACCGCTGGCCTTCTGGACCTGTGAAGATCCAAATGCGCTTCTCGGCTTCATGCCCCAGGCGATGATGGCCGACTATGTATTCACGAGCGACAAGGCCTGCATCCCAACCTATCGCCGGCATCTCAAGCATGAGCGAGTCTACTGGTTACCGTTGGCGGCGAACGAGTGGCTGCACAAGCCGATGCCCCTCGCGGAGGACGCGGCGGATTTCGTTTTCTCCGGCAACTGGTACGACAACCAATGGGCAGCGCGGAAGTGGGGGACGGAGACCGTGATACTGCCCCTCGCGCGGGCAGGCTACTCAATGGCGATCTTCTCCTATGAGGAGCCGCCGTATCCCGAACTGAAACCATTCTGGCGCGGGGCTACTTCCTGCTACACGACGGCGGAGCAGTACACGCATGGGCGCGTCGTGCTAGGCAACAACAATCAACGGAGCGGGATGGATGAGCGGGCCAAGACGTACATGACGAGTATGCGGACCTTCGAGGCGCTGGCCTGCGGGAAGCCGTTCCTGGCGAGCCAGAGCGACGCGTATGGGGCGTTGGGGCTGGTGGACTACCGAGACATAGCGGTAAGCGACACGCCCGAGCAGACGTTGGCATGGGCAAAGGCACTTCTGGAAGAGGGGAACGGCGCGCAGATACTTGCCGACCAGGGCAGGGCGAACGTCCTCGCCAACCATACCTACGGACACCGGCTAGAGCGGATAGCACGGGCGATAGCGGGTACGGCAGACCCGGAAGACTGGCGATAATCCCATGAAAGGAGATAGCCGATGGTAACTGCACTCGATTTGACGCGAAGCTACGACTTCGTGAATCTGTACGCCTATTGGTACACCATCTTCGTCGGGTAGAAACCACACTGGAGGCGGGAGCAATTATGGACATAAACCCGTTCCCTTACAATGAGCAAGCGGACACGGCCCGCGTCGCGTCCCGGCTTGCTCAGGCTATCGAGCGGAAGGAACCCTGCTCGATGATTTCGATGGCCGATGGTGAAGCGGCGGTACTGTGGGCGGCAAAGGGTTTCGGCGAGTTCCACTATCTGTCGGCCTGGGGTTTCTCCGCCGAGGACAGGCGCGGCGTGGCCGAACAGTTGGCGGCGGCAATTCCACGATGCGATATTGTGTGTCTGCCGCGCTCGGGACCGGAAGCGTCGAAGCCGGGCATGGGGCCGAAGCTCCGTGAAGCCCTGCGCTTGTGGGATGTGAAGCTGAAGCCCGAAGCGCTGATCGGTGACTCACTAGTAAGTTTCTATTTGCTGTACGATGCGTGGCTGTGGATGCTTTTGGAGAACCGCAAGGTACTAGTGGTGACGAACGAGGCTGACAAGGTCGCGGCGGCCCTTATGGCGCGAATACCGCCAGCCGGTATTGATGCCTATGCGGGCGCAGGTTGGTGGCGGGCGGCAGACGCGCACCCCATCATGCTCGAAGAGGGTCTTGCGGGTTCTGCCAAGTGCCTGGAGCAGGCGGCGAATCTGCCCTGGAAGCCCGACCTTTGTATCCTCGGAGCGGGTTCGCGGGCGGCACACCTCTGCGTCGAGATTGCCGAGATGCACCGCATTCCGGTGATCGAACTCGGGAGCTCGATGGCGTGCTTTCACGCGGCGAGCGATTTGGCGGCCTACCATCAGTGGTATCTGGCGGGAGGATAAGACCATGAGGGTTCTACTCTATTATGGTTTGCTCGCTGGCGGGGGCTGCGAACGTCGCATGGGTGACCTCTGCCGCTGGCTACTGGACAACGGTGACGAATGCTGGATCGTCGCCTCGGGCGCATATGATACCGCCCTGACAATTCTGTGCGGGCATTGCCACGTACCCGCCAACCGCATTCTCTACATGCCACCGGGCGGAGTCTTTGAGGACTTCCTGAACAAAACCGCCGCGGAGTTGCAGGCAGACATTATCGACCATCAGTGGTGGGGGGCAGGCATCCCCACGGATGGATTCGAGAAGCCCGCCATCTGCACACTGCATGGGCTAGTAACGCCGCCGCCAGCCGGCTATTACAAGGGTATCATCTCGGTAGAGACCTTGCACGAAGAACATACCATGCGGACTTTGGCACCGCATTACGAGGTCATCTGGAACTGGGTAAACCTGGACAGGTTCCCGTTCCGCGAGGAGTTAGGCCAGGGCGCCGCCTTCTTCGGGCGCTCGTTCAAGATGGTGAATGCCTTCAAGGTGGCAGAGCATTGGCCTGGCATGATTGACTGCTACGGGATGGCATCTGAGGCTCTGCCCGAGTTCCCGCCGAATATGGAGTGGCATGGATTCGCAGACACGGCCGAGATCATGCCGAGATACCGCGTCATCTTCGGGTCGGCGCAGGTGGTGCTGGAGGCAATGGCAACGGGACGATTTGTGATTGCAGGACAGGGGTACTTCATCGAGACGGTTCCCGCCGGCCACCTCGTCACACCGGAGAACGTGGATGCCTTGGCACAGAACCAGTTCTACTGCGAACGGCGGGGTGATCCCAATCTGGCGGAGCGGACCTCGGCAGAGGTCTACGCCGACTTCCAGCGAGCGATGGAGAATGACTTGCTGCAGGAGAGGCGCTATCTGCGGCTATGGGTGGAGTCGTACCACAACATGGACATGCAGTGCGGACGGATTCGACAGCTCTATGAGGAGTGCATAGCATGATCTATGCCGACCTAGCCGCCGAAGTCGTCGCCGCGCTCGACGCCATGACGCCGCTGCAACGGGAGGGCATACGGCGGAGCCTAAACGTTCCGAACCTTGCCCTGCCAGAGAACGCCGCACTGTGGGAGGTCATCGCCCCAGCCACCCAGGACAACGACCAGACGAATGACTCGCCGCTGGAGGATGTGCGGGCCGCACTCGAAGACCTGCCCCCCGACTCCTGGCGGGCGCTGAATAACGCCCTATTCATCCTCTACCGTGGCAACATCTTCGATGAACCGGCGCGATTCCTAGAAGGCGGCGGCATAGACTTTCGGCACGACGACGGTATGGGCAGGCTTGTCTGGGGGGCACGCTATGAGCTGTTCTTCAGCTACTTGGAAGCAGAACGGCAGCGGCTCAAGGCTACTTACCCATATACCCGACAGATAGTAGTTGATCCCCTGGCCGTCCTGGACGTTGGTTGCTGGCAGGGAACTCTTATGTGCGAGATGATGCAGAGGGGATATGCCACCGGCGGAACCGACATCTGCTCACTAGTGCAACCGGACGTGCGCGACCG
>Ga0307377_10003123_pt1 | contig 18975 bp, 21 predicted proteins | sample TR3MG_FD_202535 | JGI IMG/M metagenome (GOLD analysis project Ga0307377, IMG submission 202535) | Soil microbial communities from Risofladan, Vaasa, Finland - TR-3 | ecosystem: Environmental > Terrestrial > Soil > Coastal area > Acid sulfate soil | place: Finland: Risofladan, Vaasa | collected... | reverse complement strand
CAACAACTAGTTTTGCAAACTCTAACACTCCAGCCATTATCATAACTGAAATTGCAGCACCAGCAAAAAGCTTGCCTAATCCAGTTACAGAAAACCAGGCCGCAATGGCAGCTGTTCCGAAAGCTGAAATACCTAAAACATAATGGAATTTACTTTTTTTCATTCTGCCAAATTTATTGAATTTTTATGTAAAAAACAAACGTTTTTATTTTTCACCTGGTTCAAGGTCTGTGTGAGAATTATCACCAAGATTGTTGGCTTTTTTGAATTTTTGGATTGTCTTTTGAAGGAATGATGTTGGTCTGCCTTGGGTTTCAACGTTAGGTTTTAAATCACTAAGATGTCTCTTGGTCCACTTGTTTATTTCTCCGTCTGAAATATAATCTTCATAATTATGATACCAAGTTCCTTTATACCACATATAAAGAGGGTGCTGTTCTCCATATGAATAAGCCACATACATTTGACCCAAATCACCTAAGTCTTCACCATAGGTATGTGAGCCTACAAAATTTTCTTTTTTATTTACATGTTCAGCCGCTTTTTTATTTGTAATTCTTTCTTCGTCAAGAATAACCTCATCTATTAATGATGACATTTCATCAAGAGACTCTTTTATTAATTTCCTTAAATAGCTTTTCATTGCAATAAAATTTTATTATAAATATCTTATAAAAAGCAAAAAACCCCTCGATTTCGAAGGGTTTTAACTATATAAATGAGTTCAAATGTTTAGAACGGCAAGTCTTCGTTGTTATCATTTGGCACAAATTCATTTGAACTTGTTGTATTAGAAGTGGCATATTCTTCAGCTTGTTTAGCTGCAGTATTAACTCCTTCTGCGCTAGCTGCAGGTGTAGAAGTGTTATTTCCACCCTTTGGAAGCAACTGAATTCTATCAGCAACTATTTTAGCCCTTTCTTTTGGCTGCCCGTCTTTACCTTCATACTTATCATATCTGATTGAGCCCTGAATAAGTAATAAACTTCCTTTTTTTACGTAATTTCCAGCGAATTTTGCTGTTTCTCCCCAAATTTCAATGTTGTGCCATTCTGTTTGAGTTTTTTTCTCGCCATTTTTGTCTTTATAAGACCTGTTAGTGGCTAAAGAGAATGTAGCAACTTGGCTATTTTCTCCAACTAATTTTGTTTCGGCATCTTTGCCAGCTGAACCAATTAGGTTCACTTGATTTAATCCATCCATAGTGTTTTTATTTTTTTAAGTTTTAAGTTATACAAATATAGATAATTATATGTCTAAAATCAACTTTTTTTGGCTATTTATTAGAAAACTTATTAACATTATTACACATGAAAAACTCTATACAAACTTTGATAAGAGAAGCGTTTAATACGGCTTATAAAATTCACAAAAATAAATCTCTAAATGAAAATTCAGATACTATTGGAGCTAAATTAAACCAATCAGAAAGAGCTATAGCAGACGAGAAGCTTAATATTTTAGTTAATAAACTACCTGGCTACAAAACAATAAAGTGGGACCCTTCAGCGCAATCTGGCCTAAGCCAAAAACAACAAAATTATTTAATTGAAAAACTTGTTGAACTTTACAAATCAACAAGAGACGAAAAATACAAAAATGCTTTAGCTCAAATATATCAATATAGCGGTACTTTCAGAACAACTAATACTGGAGAGCAAATAAGAGACGAATCGCCACTTTGGAAAGTTGCTAGAAAAAAATATATAGATACTACCGCTTTAGATAGACTTGAAAAACAGAAGCCAGGTACTCTTTATGACTTTTTAGCAAAATCATGGACAGATACTTTTGGTGGAGGTAAATTTGTAGGAGGTTCAAATGCGGGAGAAGATATTTTTGATGCGTTGGTTAATGATTATAAATTTACTGGACCTGGTTTTGGCGCATATTTAGCAAGTCGACTTGTGAATAGAGTTTCTAATGAAATACAAAATGCAACTACTGCAAATTCAGAATTTGGAGCTGGGGTAGTATCTTTAGATAAGCCTCTTGACGCAACTGGTAAAACTGGAGAATACGGAGAAGAAGATAGTGCAATTGGTGATGATGAAGATTTTTCTGTAGATATGAATGATGACACTGAAGAGTTAGACCCAACTTCTCATTTAGCTGGAGCAGAAGGGGAAGATGAGGTTGAAGATAATGGAGAACCAGAATATGTTGACAAGGAAGAAAAGAGAAAAAAAAGCTCAATGTTAACTATTCAGTTATTTATAAAAATAGTAAATGACGCAATTAGAGCAGCTAAATCTGAAGGCATATACAACAAACAGCCATTATTTTTTGATATGCTTGGGTGGATGGTTAATGATTTTATGAGCTATGATGAAATGAATTCAAAATACCCAGATAGATTTCTTGATAAAAACGGAAAACCATTTAGTCCTGCAAGTTATTTTAGCAGTGTGATTAGAGGAGATTTGGGTAAAGCACCATCTTTTGTAGATACTATATTAGACCAAAAATGGCCTTTAAATAAAGGTATTTCTCCAGATATTTTTAAGTTTGAACCTGCTAACTTCTTTAAGGCGGCAAAGGTGGCACAAGGAGCTGGATTGTTAGAAGAAGAAGAGGAATTGCAAAAATTCTTATCAGAAAACTTAGATAAGGTAATGGAAAAAGTTTATAATAGATTATTAAAAAACTTAAACGGATAAAAAGAAAGCCCCAAAATTTGGGGCTTTTTTATTCCTGTCTCATTACAACAGTTTCAAAATTATCATTTTCAACTGCCTCAATATTTCCTTCTTTATTTATCTTGTACATGTTTAAATCGGAATCGAAAAAAACCTTTGAGTAGTTCATGTCTTTTTCAGTTAAAATAATATCCTTAGATATATTTCTAACTCTTAATTGTAAACTATCTTTTTTTGGTGTTAAGTAACTTTCAAAAAGAAACTTTATTTCTTGGAAAAATTTTGTGTCATTCATAATGACAAATTTAGCAATTTCCTGAATAAAAACAAATTATATTTTCTAGTGTTTTATGTTTTTCTTCTAAAGTTTTTTTAAATCCTGGAAGCAAACCTTCTGGAGTTTCATCTAAATAAAACCAACCATAATCAATAGCCTCACCTGCAGCTTCTAAGTCTGGAACAAATTCTTCATCAAAAATTCCTATATAAGTATAAAATGAAGAGTGAGTATCTATATTAACATGAAGTGGAGTTTTTGATATTTTGTATTTACCTATATATTTACTCTCTTCTACAAATTCTCTCTTAGCGGTATCTTTTGGGTTATTATCTATCTCTGAGTCAAACTTACCTCCAAAACAAGCCCAAGTGCCTGGTTTAGGTTGATTCATACCTCTTCTTACAATAAGGATTCTTCCAGTTTTTTTACAAATTGGCAATACACCTGCTGCTATTTTTCTTCCAGTTTCCACTATCAATAAATATGCTAGAAAAACAGCTATTTAGCCAAATAGTAGAACCATAAAATATAATTTATGTTTACTTCTAGATACAGCCACATAGTGTATGTTTCTAGGCTCTATATCCTCCTGCTCTTCTGGGTCAAATGTAATTTTTTCTAATTGCTTTTTAGTTAATTTTTCATAGTTAGGATTTTGCATAAGTAATTCTGGCGCAATTGAATTTACAACAACACAAGTTTCAAACTCCCTTCCTTTACTTTTGTGAATTGAGGTTACGAATTTATTTGAACTCTTGTGCATTTCAATAAAGTGAATAATATCCTTATCGCTTTCAAAATAATCTTTAAGTCTTGATAATTTACCTTTTAGTGTTGGGTGAATTTCTCCTTTATGAAAGTTTTTTAAATCAGCAGATGTTATAAAATTAAAATACTTCATAGGTATTTTTCTTTTAAGCATAATTAATTCTATTTTTTTAATTATATCATTTGTCCTAACTAGAACCGCAACCTCATCTGTAGTTTGAAGTAACTCTGCCAATTCATCAACCTTAAGCATTAGCTTATCATCTACAAAACCTTCTTCTGTGCTGTTAGCAACAGCTTTTAGGTTTGAATATTTGTTTGAGTTTTCTACTATTTTTTTATCACTTCTAAAATTAACAGAAAGAGACATCTCAACAGTCTCTCTTCTTTCTTTTATCATCGCCTCAAGCATTGTACAGTTTGCACCAGAATATCCATAAATAGATTGATTTCTGTCCCCTATCATATAATAATATTTCGCATTTAATGAAAGTAGTATTTGAAGCTGTATTGTAGATGTGTCTTGATATTCATCAACGAATATATAGTCATATTGGCCTCTGAACATTTTTAACCACTTGTCATCTCTAAATAAATCACGAACCTCAATTAACATGTCAGAAAAATCTCTAGACCTCTTATCTTTTAAAAACGCATTGTATTCAACTATATAAGATGGAACTTTACTCTTTACTCCATCTGCTGATTGTAATTTAAATGCAGCAATTGATGATGATAAAAAATCAGCCTCTTCATATAAAGTACTAACTGTATTATAGTAAAAATCTTTTGTTTCTGCATCAGCGCTTGGTTTTGGTTTATACCTCTCCTGAAACCAAGATATAAAATCGTAGAATGTTGCAATGTTTTTATACTTACCAGTTTTAGCTAGAATACCAAGACAAAAAGCATGTATTGTAGTTATCTTAATTTTGTCATTTCCAATTCGCTTTTGCAATTCTTCTGTAGCTGCCTTTGTAAATGAAAAAAATATTATCTTAGATGGGTCTACACCTCTTCTCAATAATTCTTTTAACCTCTGAACACATGAGTATGTTTTTCCAGAACCAGCTGTAGCAGCTAATACTACAGATGAATCACCATCATATGTTACAAAACCTTTCTGCTCTTCTGTATATGTTTGCCCTTCTATTTCATCCAACAAGCTTAACTGAGGAGAATCTTCTGCAGACTTCCTTTTTACTATTCTTCTTTTTGCCATTTAATTTTTTAGTATTTTATTATCTACAAATAGATGAGTAATATTTCCAAAACTTCCCCTTGTCTCTTGCCATTAACTCCATAACAGCCTCCCAAGCAAAATGTTCATCATCTTCATTTTGAAAATTTTGCTCTGAATGTTCAATACATGACTCCGAAAATCTATATAAAGAATCGAAAAGAGAAATTTTTTCTGAATCAGAAAATTCACAAAGAGGTTTTATGGCCTCATCTCTTAAGTACTTTGACTCCATCTTCTCTTCAAGAATTCGAAGTTTCTCTTTCCTTTCTTCTATTTCTCTTTTTAAAGATTCTTTATCGTTCATTTGTAAATTATTTTGCAACGGCTGCCGATTTTGCTTTAGTAAATATTTTCTTAATTATAAGTTTCGTATCTGCTGGTAACGTTGAAACATTTACTAGCCAATCATAATAAGGCTCGTCCTTTAATAATGCATCTGCCACTATTTGATTATTTGCTTTTCCAAATGTAAATATAGGTCTTCCGCCTTCATTTAAAACAATTTTTCCTTCAATATCTAATTGTTTTTTATGTTTATTAAATCCATCATTAAGAGCGTCAATATTTGCTTCTACTTTTCTAACAGACCCTTCTTTATCTGTATATTCTTTTCCAGTATATTTTTCCATCATACCATTTATGATTCCTAAATACATTTCAGTAGTTTTTTCTGAACTTATATGACCACTAACTGATTGTCCGCAATAGAAAGAGTTTGCAGCCATCAAATCTCTTGGCTCCATAGTGTGATAAATATTTGCAATATCTAATACTTTCCTTCCAAGTAAAGTAAATTCAACCTCAGCTCTATTAAATTCTTCTGATAAGAATCTTAAATCAAATCTATTGATTGTGAATCCAACGAAATCACAACCCTCAACAAACTTGCTTAAATTTTCTGCAAGCTCTTTAAAAGATGGTTTATCTTTAACCATTTCATTTGTAATTCCATTTATTTTTGTTGCTTCTTCTGGAATTAACATTCCTGGGTTAACCAGTCTGGTTCCAGTTTTCTTTTTTCCGTCTGGCTCAATTCTTGTGATAGATAATTCTATTATTCTATCTACTTCTGGATTTAATCCAGTTGTTTGAACTTTAATAAAAGCCAAAGGTTTTGTGTGTACTAAATTTAATTTTTCCATTTTATTTGTTTTTTTTAATTTATAACCAGTTTCCGTTAATTTCCCTTTCTCGTTTTTGTAATTTTTCTTCAGACCAATCTTCTGATTTCTCCTCTAAAAATTCAACCTCATCAGTGTTGGCCCAAAAAATACGTTTTATATCAGTATCATCAAATGTTTCAAATTGCATTTGGTTTTCTTCTGTGCAAATATATAATAATTTTTGTTTAGAAGAAATAAAATGTCCATCTTGCATGGATTTTTCTTTTTTTAACTCAAAATATTTACAATTTACAATCACGATATTTTACAATTTAAAAACTCTCTTAACTTTGAACTCTTGCCATACATTCTTAATTTTTTAAGAGCAAGCTCTTTTATTTGCCTAACCCTTTCGTTAGTAAGGCCTAGAGAATCTCCTATTTCTTTTAGACCCAATTCCTTAGAACCGTTCAATCCAAAATACATATTTAAAATTTGAGTCTCTCTTTCAGTAAGTGTTGTTAAAACATTATTTATTTCATGTTTAAGAGATTCGCCATTTAATTTTCCTTCAATATCTTCCATTGTTTCTCCTGGAATAATATCTATCATCTCAGTATCTGAATCTTCACTTATTTTTTGGTCAATAGAAAAACATCTAGCATTATCCATATAAGAAGATTTTATATCTTCAACTGAAAAATCTGTAATTGCCTGTATTTCTTCTACAGTAGGCTCTCTATCTAATTTATGATGTAATTGTTCTACAGCTTTATTTACTTTTCCAATTACATTAATTTTATTAATTGGAAGTCTAACCATATTTCCATGCTCATAAATAAATTGCATGATTGATTGTCTTACCCACCATACAGCATAAGAAATGAATTTAAAACCTCTAGATGGGTCAAATTTTTCTACCGCTTTTATGAGTCCAATATTTCCCTCATTAATTAAGTCTTTGACATCAACATTCCCGTATTGATAATCTTTAGCTATAGTTAATACGAATCTTAAATTACATTCGACTAATTTTTCCATTGCCTTCTGGTCTCCAGCCTTAGCTTTTATTGCTAATTCATTTTGTTCTTCAGAACTTAATTGTTCTATTTTCCTTAAATCTTTAAAGTAATTTTTTATGGAAATACTATTTCCACTTATTGTTAAATCACTTGTTTTTCCCATTTTTCCCATTTTTTTTTTTTTAGTTGTTCTATTTTTTTTATTTTCCCGTTTTTTTAATCATTCCAATTAAGTTTTTCGATGAATGCTTTAAACTTTTTAAAACTTTCTTCATTTTTTATTTTAACTTCACACTCTACAATATCATTATTTGAATTAAATCCTATTGTAGAAAATGATATATGTCTTTCTTCTGACCCTTTTTCTTTTTTGATTCTCAAATCAAGCTCAATTGTACCATCATCTGTAGAGCCAACTCTACAATATGTTTTATTTTCCTCAAATATAAGTTCATTTGGCGGCATTATCATATCTGTGTTTTCAATTTCATTATCATTCATAAATTCATGTTTTTTTTGTTTGAACCAAATATAGTCAAAATCATTTAATAAAGCAAAAAAGTTATACACTTTAAAGCTTCCTAAAAGGCTCGATTAGATGTGGATAAAATGTTACATTTGGATATTTTTCTTGTACTGCATTTTGAGCAGATTCAAGCCATTCTTTTTTATCTTCATAAAAATGAATTTCATCCCAACCATTATCCTCTATTGATTGTAAAATTGTATCGGTTTTGAATTGTTTTACAGATTGACCAGAAATACCAGGAAATAGCATTAACCCATAATTTGGCTGGTCAAGGCCAAGCTCTTTCAATCTAGCTTCTATAACACCTCTTAAATTAGTACCCCTTCCAGTTAAAATCATTTTATCTGGAGCGCTAGAATATGCTTTAAATATTGGGTCATTCACAGAAGAGCCAACAGTATCTGGATTATCATGAAAACCAGACATGTTTGTAATTACAAGATGCCCCTCTTGTTCTCCAATAGCTCTTATCAAATCTTTTACAGAACCTCTTTTTAAGCCATATGAGGCCATTGAATCTGGGTTTAACTCTTGTATATAGGCAATATAATCTACGCCCAATGGAGCCTTTGTTTTTGCGTCAAAAATAACTATAAAATCTCCAATTGTTTTAAAGTATATCTCTTTAGAAAATACAATAAAAAAGAATGATTTAATTTTATTTAAAAATTCCTTAAAACGATGATTAAAATCAACATCCTTTTTATCAATAAGGGGTGAGACTTCAGTGTCAACAATGTTGTTTTGGTCTTTTTTAGCGAAATCGCTAAATGTTGGGGTAATTAGTAGTGTGTCATCTAAATCGAACACACTGAGTGTTTTTTTGTTCATCAAGTAAAAGTTTAAAATTAATCAAGTAAAGGTACGCTTTTTTTTTGTTTTTTTATATTTTAATATAAGTCTTTGTATTTTAATATTTTTTGCATTTTTACAGCATCTAAAACCAATCCGTTTCCATAGTTTAAGGTGATGTTATATTTCTTTGAAATAGCTGTTTCAAGCTCTTCGAAGCTCATTCTTGTATCCTCTATAAGAAATCCTCTCTCAGAGAAAATAACCTCAAAAGGCTGACTGTTTTTGTCAAAAATTACTTTAGTGGGCTTCTTCTGAATTTGAGGTTTAATAGACGCTTGCTCTGGCGCAACCCCTAGTTCTGTTTGCTCGGATAGGCTTTTTTTTACGGTAAGTAAAAAATCTATTAACTCTTTATTAAATGGTGCTTGTTTCATTTAATATAAATAGTGTATTTTTTCAAAAAAATGAGCCCATTATGATATTATAATGGGCTCATTTTCAGTGAGTTTTAAATAGATGCTCTTGATTGCAAGACCTTATTAATCATCTCGTTATATTTTCTTTCCTTTTCCTTTTTTTCAAGTTTTAAGGCTAGTTTTTTAACGCCTTTTTCGGCCTGTGTTTTCTTTAGTCTTATACTTCTTTTTTCGCCTCTTTTTGTAGCTGCAAGTCTTTTTTTCTTGCTCTGTTCTGGTTTTTTCATAATAGTGTTTTTAAATTAATAAAATCTAATACTATTATTGCTAAAAATAAATCTTTTTTAAAAATTATCCACATTTAGCAGAACCACAATTTTTACACTTAAGGCACCCTTCTTCAAATACAATCCCATCTTCAACACCGCAATTTGTACATTTGGCACCTTTTGCGTTTGTTCCATCTAAAATATATTTTTTGATGCCACGTATAATTCCAGCTTTCCAAGTAGTTAAAACTTCTTCTCCTAGATTTAAACTATCAACAAGGTCAACAACATAAGGAAGTGGCATACCATGTCTTAAAATACCTGAAACAAGCCTTGCGTAGTTATGATAGTCTGGGTCAAATGCTTTTGATAATCCTGGTATTGTTTTTACATCATCAGTTTTATGATTGATAATAAAATCATAAGTAGACTTACCATCTTCTTTCATTCTTCTAATAACTCCGTTTGTAATTGATTTTGGTATTTCAAATTCTTCTTCTTTACCAGTAAAAATCTCATACGGTCTACCCTCTAATAAACCAACAAAAGCTATCCATCTTTCTCCCTTGTTTACAAATCTATGAACATCCGCTTCTAACAATTTTGGTCTTTTTGGAGCGTGACTATCTTCAAATAGTTTTTGCTTTTCTTTTTCTTTCTTTTCAGATTCACTTATAAGAACCCCGCTTCTTGAGCCATCTCTATAAACTGTCATTCCTTTACAGCCGCTCTTCCATCCTGCTTCATAAACTTTAGCAACCATTTCTTCAGAAATATCTTCTGGTAAATTTACAGTTACTGAAATAGAATGGTCAATGTGTTTTTGAACTCTTCCTTGCATCTCAACTTTTTTTACCCAATTAACATCATTTGATGTTGCTTTATAATATGGAGATTTTTTAATAATCTTTTCAATTTCATCTCTGGTCATATTTAAAACATCTTCTACATTATACCCATTTGCTTCTAAAAAAACTAAAAATTTAGAATGAAAAACTGGATACTCTTGCCAGCAGTCTCCAACACTATCAGTAAAATCAACTCTAGTACTTTTATCATTGGGGTTTATTTTTTTTCTTCTAATATAATAAATACTAAACGCAGGTTCAATACCAGATGTTGTTTGCGTTAAAATACTAACAGAGCCAGTTGGCGCAATGGTTAATAATGCAATGTTTCTTCTGCCATACTTAACCATGTTTTCATACAGCTCTGGATTTTCTTTTTTTATTCTTAAAATAAATGGATTATTTTCTTCTCTCTTTGAATCGTATAATGGGAACGCACCTCTTTCTTTTGCTAGTTCAACAGATGAAGCATATGCAGCAAGCTTAAGATTTTTGTGAACTTTTTCCGCAAACGCATTACTCTCATCAGTTCCATAAGTTAAACCAAGAGCTGCCATCATATCTCCTTCGGCTGTAATCCCAAGACCAGTTCTTCTACCTTGAACACATTTGTCTTTAATGTTTTTCCAAAGATTTAATTCTGCTCTTTTTATTTCAGCTTCTTCTGGGTCGTTTTTTATTTTATTAATTATTTTGTCAATCTTTTCAAACTCAAGCTCAATAAGGTCATCCATTAGACGTTGTGCAATACCAACATGTTTCTTAAATAATTCCATATTAAATTTAGCCTTATCTGTAAATGGATTTTCTACATAAGAATATAGATTTAAAATTAACAATCTACATGAATCATTTGGACATAATGTAATTTCTCCACAAGGGTTTGTAGATGTTGTTTTAAATCCAAGGTCAGAATAACAATCAGGAATAGATTCTTTTATTATTGTGTCCCAAAATAAAACTCCTGGCTCAGCTCTCTTCCATGCATTATGTATAATCTTATTCCATAGCGGAGCTGCTTCTATTTCTTTTGTAAACTTTGGCTCAATTGAATCAACTGGATATTTTTGTGTGAACTTTTTTCCATCAAGTGCTGCCTTCATAAAATCATCCGACATTCTTACTGATACATTTGCTCCAGTAACTTTTTTTTCATCCATCTTTGCATCAATAAACGCTTCAGAGTCTGGGTGATTAATTGATATTGATTCCATTAAAGCCCCTCTTCTTCCATCTTGAGCAACTTCTCTTGTTGAGTTTGAAAATCTTTCCATAAATGGAACAACACCAGTTGATGTTAATGCTGAATTTTTTACTGGAGAGCCTTTTGGTCTTACGAAAGACAAATCAAGCCCAACTCCTGCTCTTCTTTTCATTAGTTGAACTAACTCTTGGTCTAATTTTAAAATTCCACCATAAGAATCTGAATCCTTTTCATTTCCAATTACAAAACAATTTGATAGTGATACGAATTGATAATCATTTCCAATTCCAGCCATTGGACTACCTTGAGGAACAATATATTTAAAATCTTTCATTAATTCAAAAATCTCATCTTCACTTAAACCATTTGGATTTTTTGACTCAATTCTAGAAAATTCTTTTGCAATTCTCTTATGCATATCGTTTGGGGTAAGTTCAAATATATTCTCGTTTGAATCTTTGAGGGCGTATTTATTTACCCAAACATCTGCAGCTAAACCATCTCCTTTAAAATATTCTAGTGATGCCGCTATTGCCTCTTCTCTTGTGTACGTTTTTAATTCCATTTCGTTTTTTTTCATCTCTTTAGTAATCGAATTTTCTTGCATAAATTTTGTCTTTTGTTTTTGTTATTAATTTTAATTGTGGGTAAAAATAAATAAAACTAAAAAAGCTTTCCCCCGAAAAACTTATTCACTTAATTAGTCTAATAAAATATTATCAATTGCGTCTTCTACTTCATCCGCTGAATTTTCCGTTTTTTTGTTGGTTGTGTTGTTTTGATAATTTTTTGGCTTACTTTTTGGAACACCTACATCACCTGGCTTAAACTCAGTAAGTTCAATATGAATTTTAGATGTGTCGAAAATTGCAGGTCTATAAAAACCATCTCCGCCATTTCTATTTTTTAAAATCCCTATTGTTGCTGTATTATTTTCTTTATCTTCTGCTGTCCTACCAACACCAATAACAATATCTGCTGCTCTTGCATTACCAAGTGATTCTCCAATAGAACTTAGAGAAATTTGTTCTTGGTCCATACCAGTTCTATTGGTTTGTGCTGCATTCCATATAGGAATTTTTAGCTGAGTAGCCATTCCCCTGATTCCTACGTAGATACTATCTAATGAGTGTCTTTTTTCAGAGTAGCTATCTAAGGGCTTTAATAGGTCACCATAGTCAATAAAAATAATGTCTGGTATAAAGTTATCATTTACTTGAAGTGTCTTGACATGTGACATTAAAGTATTAATGGTAGCAAATCCACTATCAAACCCTCTTATTATTAAGGAGCCACCATTTTTAGCTATTTCTTCTGTATTTTCTTTTATTACATCTGGAAAGTCCCAAACTTCTTTTATTCTTATTTGATTTAAACATGCATCTATTCTATTACCAACCGCTTCTTCTGAAAGTTCTAATGTATAATAAAGAACTTTTTTTCCTGCTAAAAAAGCAGTACATGCAAATTTAACTAACATCATTGATTTTCCTCCACCTGTTGGAGCTAACACAATTCCCATTTCACCTTGAGCTAAACCACCGCCAATAAGAGCGTCTAATCCTGGCATTGCTGATATTGGTCTTCTAAAATCTCCAACAAGACGTTTGTTTATATCGGTAACATAGTTATGTCCAGTTTCTCTTATCTCTCCAGCTCTAAGTGCATCTTCAAGCTTTTGCTTCATTGAATCGTAATTGTGTTTTTTCAAATCTAAAGCCATTTGATAGATACAGTTTTTTACGCTTCTCTCTTTGAAATATCTGTAAGAAGAATCTTTTATATGAAGAATATTGTCAACAGATGTTTGTTCGATTTTTTCAATCAAACCTAACAAATGGTCTTTTGCTAGCCCCTTTTCTTTTTCGTTAATTATATCCTTTAGAGTAGAGAATTTTGCTACCTCCCTATATTTGCTAAAAAATTTTAATTGATAATCTAATAAGATTTTTTGATACGAGTCAAAATATTCTACTTGAACAATATCTTGTATTCTTTCTGGAAATCCTTCTTTATCAGTAGCAAATACTTTTAAAAATTTATTTTGATATTCGGGGTCGAATGGTTCTAAATTTTCATCTTTAAAGTTACTTAAAAAATTATCAATTTCCTTATTCTCCCCCGTTGTCGGCTGTGTTGTTTGTCCCATTTTTCCCATTATTTAATTCGTCCCAAATTTTTTTCTTATGCACTTCTTGTATTTTATCTTCTAGCTTATTAGCCATGTCTTTAAAAAAATAAAATAAACTCAAATCTCCATCATCAATTATTTCTTGAGCATAATCAGCAACTTCAATTTCAGATTGTTGTATAATCTTTCCCTTATATTCTAGTTTAAATACAACTTTATTTTTTTCAGCATTAACTCTTTCGAGTTTTTCAAATATTCTTTTGTCTCCCATATTACATTTTCATTTTATTTGAGTACTCTTTTTCTTTTGTCATAATCATATAGAAAGGAGAAAAAAAGTTTCCAGCAAACTCCTGACCAACATACATCATCAATCCTGATTCTGTAAATAAAGAAATAGCACTTCCAATTTCTCTAGAATCATCTAAAGTCCCATGCCTTACTACATCAACAAGATTTCTTGCTTCTGAATTTAAAAAAGGTTTTTTTAAATTAATTAATTTAGCATTTCTATAAAGTACATCTTGAGCTTCTATTATTTTATCGTATATTTTTCTTTTTCCTATTTTTTTATCTTTCTTGGCCTCATAGCATTCCTCAATTAATTGTTGGTAAAGATACTTTTCTTTTTTCATATTAGGAAAATATTTTATTAAAGTATCTCTTGTAATTCCATTAACTCCGCCTATACCATCTCCATCATCTCCATCAAAACATTTAAATAACAATTCATTTTCAACAGTATAGCCATATTTTTCTTCATATGTTTTTCTATCAAGAGCCCATAAATTATCTGGATTTATAATGAAAACATTATCTGAAATTAGTTGCAAAAAATCTTTATCTCTACTATAAATAAATATTTGTTCACTATCCTCTTCTCCTTTTAATACATATTGAGCAATAAGGTCATCGGCTTCAATATAATCAATTTCCATTTGTCTTACAAACAATTCATCTAAAATATTTTTTAATAAAATTTTTTGTTTAAAAATTTCAAAATTTTCCCTCTCCTTATCATCCATTGTCATCCCCTCATTGAAAATCATTCTCTCTTCATTTTCAAAATTCTTTTTTCTCTTTGCCTTATATGGCGGATAAATATCATATCTCAATTTACCAGCATTAAATCCATCCCATGCAACTACAACCCTATCTGGCAATACTTTATTCATAACAGATTTCATACTCATTATAAAACCCATTACACCACCACATAGATGACCCGTACTGCTTTTAAGGGTTTTTTGCTTATGGAAATTCCTTTTAAGATTCCAATTTCCGTCAACAATCAAAGTGCGCATATTATTAGTTTTCTTTACTGCAAATGTATAATTAAAATTGACATTTCAAAAGTTTTTTTTAAACATAATAAAAAAAAGGCCTTTATAGGCCTTTTTTAATTAATTACTCATCAGAAAGAGATGACCAATATTCATCATATTTTAAATCCCAATCTGCAGCATATTCTTTTTTATATGCAGCTATTGCTTCTTTATCATTTAATAAGAATCCATGGTCAGTACATAAAATCTTAGCCTTACTTGTAGATACATTTGTAATGTGATTCTTTTGTACAACTAAATCGGTTTTTAATGCAAATGCAAATTCATCTCCAGCTTTTGTAGCCGTTACTTTAGAAGAACGCCCAATAATACCGCCAGTTCTGAAAACTAATGTTGAAACATAGTAAATTCCATCCCCACCATAAGGAACTAAACTTGGAGGCCCACCAGGCATTGATGGAGGTGCAGTATACGCATGATTAATAAACATTAACGTTGATGTGTAAGGGAAATTTTCATTTCTTGTAGCGTTAATTCTAGGACCAAGATATCTAGTGATTTCCTCTCTGATTACTCTTGCTGTAACCATCATACCGCCACCGCTTTCGCCATCTTCTTTTTTTCCAAGTTCTTTTTCAGATGGAGTTCCACCGATTGAGTCCCATATAAATAAAATATCCCATGGAGCGTCACCTTTTTCTTGAGCATCTAACATTTCTTTTACATACTTACATCCTTCTTCAATAGTTGACACACCATTGTGAACAATAGCTTCTTCAAAATTGATTCCCATTTTCTCGCCTCTTTCGAAACTAAACTTGTTTTCTGTAATTATAAACACAGGTAAAATACCTTGTTTTTGAGCAAATGCAGCAGCCTCAAGCGCCATTGTACTCTTACCAGTATCTGACTTACCATAGTTCATTATAACGTGTCCTGTAGGTATTCCTGGTAACTTTGTAACCTCTTTAAATGCAGGAGACATATTTATCCATTCTTGTCTCTTGTATTTTACATCTTTAAAATTAATCTTAGTCTTGTAGTCTGCTAATTTCCCAAACTTCTTACTAAGAACTGGTTTTTCTTTTTCTTCTTTAGGTTCGCTAGGAGTATCATTAGATGCACTATTCTCAGCTGCATTTAAATTTTCATCTTCCGCTTTGTCTTTTTTTGATTTCTTTGCCATTGCTTTTTATTTTTAAATTATTAATGATAAAAAATAGCATAGTTTAGAGCTAATTTAAATAGTTATTTAAAGTCTTTTGAAAATTGTTAATAACCTTTTATTGACCTATATAAACAGAAATTTCAGAGCACCATTATCGTGCCCTGAAATTTAAAAAACTAAAGTTTTGAGGATAAAAAAAGAGCATTTCTGCTCTTTAATAATTTACTGTGAATTTACAGGAGCCTTCCAATCTAAGACCTTCTTATCTCCTTCGTCTCTTGTTGTTAGATAATAAACTTCTGGATTTGCTTTTTGCTGACCGAAATTTACAGAGGCTTTACATTTCTTACACTTTACTACAGTGTATTCAAAGGCCTCTTTTTGTGTTTTTGCATCTTTTCCAACATGAGCACTAAGCATCAAATCGTCACTTCCGCAGCATCCACATTTATCAACATCATAAAATGACAGATTTTTTGATGTCATTACAACATCGTGTAGGTTGTCGCCCTCAACTGAAAAGCTGTGGACTTCTTTACCTATTTTTTTCTTTAAGTAATACGTGATTTTTCCCATTTTTTAAATTTTATTAAGTTATATAAAATATAAAGGTTAGGGATGACAATATCAAGAAAAATAAAAAAAAGTTATTAACATTTTTTATTCAGACATAATGTCATCAGCTTCTTCTAAATCTTGATAATTAGGGCCAAAACTATATGACATACCAAAAAACATATTTTTATGATGAGATAGTATTGTTGATATTTTACCCATTAAAAACTGTTCTGAAGGATGCAAGTCAAATACAAGAGAATCATGCACCTGGAACAAAAATTCTGTCTTATATGGCCTTAAAAACTCTCTAATCTCAATTAATTTATCTACCACAATCTCTGAAGCAAATGATTGAATGTAATTATTGAAACTAGCATGGGCTTTGTTTGATTTTATTATTGAACCCCACGGGTTTATTATATACTCATTTTCTTTGAAATTTGTCTTAATCTCTTCTGCTTTGTCAATAATTGGCTTTAATAATACTTTTATTTTATAAAGCTGCTCCTCTGGATTGTTAAAATATGTCGATAATTTTTTTAATAAAGTATCTTCTCCAGCTCCATACAAAAGAGAGTGGTTGAATATTTTTGAAAAATCCCTTTGCTCTTTAGTTATATCTGGAGTATCAAATAAAACAATAGCAGTTTCATAGTGCAAGTCTTCATTATAATATTCTTCAATAAACTCTTTATCTTCTGAAAGATAAAGAGCTATTTTAGTTTCAAAAGAAACGTAGTCAAATACTAATATTTTACCATCATTAAATCTGGATATAATATCTCTTCTCTCTCCAGATTCTCTTTCTAAATTTTGAGGATTATAACCATCTCTCGCTGCAATACGTCCAGTTATAGTTCGTTTGTTAGAATAGTTTATTTTTGATAATTTGAAGTCTCTTCTAGTTTTAAAATTAAGTTTTTTATTATCAAACTCTTTAGTGAATGCAATCTCTCTATGAGAAAGCCAACAAGTTATCTTGTCTCTTTGGCACATTCTTTTATAAAATTCCTTTTCTTCAGAATCTAATTCTATTGGATTTAGTTTATTCATTAGAAACGGTATGTATTTATGTATTGCAAAATTTGGTATAATATTAAAATAAGATTCTGGAGTTTCTACTCCATATTTAACCCATCTAAGACTATCTATTGCTATTATATCTCCAATCTTATCTAGGTTTATATAACCATAAAAATTATTATAAGAAAAAGAAATGGTCTCATATTCATTTAAAATATTTGTAATTAAATCTCTGAAATTAGAATGAACTGCAGATAGTGATTTTATATTTATAATAAAATTATTATTATCATTGTATGCATATAAAGCACCTTCATGAAAAAATACAAATAGCTTTTTTTCTTTATTAATATTTTCTTTAAAAAAAACTTCTAGACTTTCTGAATTTATATAAGAATCAAATACTTTAAAGTCACTAGGCAACCATTCTTTTACTGATTTTATAAAAAAAGATTCTATTTCATTTTTAAATTCCTTTTCCTCTTCTGACTTACTAAAAGACCAAAATAGATTTTTGCTAATTTCTTTATTAAAAATGTTTTGTTTTGGAAATTTGTTTTTAATGAAATTCCATCCAATAGATAATGTAGGAACTGAAAAATATAATTCTTCTGGGAATTTATTTAAAACAGAAATTGGATAGTTACCAAGATATTCAAGAACTGTTTTATAGTCTTCTTCCTTCTCGGCAATTATATTACAAATAGAAAATAGTTTTTGGCTCATACAGCCACAAAGATACAAAAAAAATTAAACAGACAATATAATTTGTGCTGGAGTCACCCCAGGAAGTATATATTGATTTGTGGTATTTAATTTACAGGTTCTATTTGTCTTATCATCAGTAAATCTAAGAAATTGTATTCTATTTCTATTTTTACCTCTCCTATAAGACCAGTGTATCCAACTACTTTTAGGTTTTCTTGTTTCCCATAAAATCTGGTCATATCCAACTGGGTTTTGTTGATACCATGTCATCATAGCATTAAATAAATCTAAATTTAATTGCATTACTTCTTGTAAATCTTTTCCAATAATCTGACTATCAACCGCTTGTCCAGTTTGATGTTGCGAAACAGCAGAGCCTCCTTTTGGTACATAACCTCTTGTTGCACTTGTAAAATACCAATTCTTATATAGCTTTGGATAATTTACTTTTAAAAATGTAGCAAAAGGGCCAAGTACATCTTCTATAAATTGATTTATATCTCTGATAATATCTTCTTTTCTATGTAGAACTCCGCTTGAGTCTGTAAAATCTTTAATTTGTGTTGGCCCGTTTGCATCTGAAGATTGAGTTAATCTTATTGAGTTTCTTACAGCTCTAAGGTCTGGAGGCAATACAACCGCAAGAGTTGTTACAACAGAGTTTGGAACAATATCTGAACCACCCCTATTCGTGCTTGATGAATTTACTTGAGCCGTAGAACCAGCAGAGTTAGTGCCAGTCGCACCATCTGTATTTCCATTTCCTTGGTCAGTTACAGCATTTGCAAAATCTCCAGGATTTAAAATTGGATTTTCATTAGGAATAATAGTAACTGGTAAATCAGCTAGTGTTTCTAATGTAATAGGTGGTATTCCACCAAAATCAGCATTTTGATAATCAACTCTCATCCTGATTCCTTCAGCACTTGTAGTCATATCATTAGGCTTTATAGTATGCTTTACTTTCATTATTTGATATAAACCA
>Ga0307377_10003121_pt1 | contig 18983 bp, 27 predicted proteins | sample TR3MG_FD_202535 | JGI IMG/M metagenome (GOLD analysis project Ga0307377, IMG submission 202535) | Soil microbial communities from Risofladan, Vaasa, Finland - TR-3 | ecosystem: Environmental > Terrestrial > Soil > Coastal area > Acid sulfate soil | place: Finland: Risofladan, Vaasa | collected... | reverse complement strand
GCTGGAGTAGTTACCATTGGAATTCCAGTTTCAAAGAAAAACATTTTAACACCAGAACAGGTTGCGGGTACAGAAGAACTTACCCCCGAAGACCCAGCGGTATCTGTTAAAAGGGTTCCAGTAATACCTCCAATAAAAACAGCTAGTGAAGAAGATAAAACTAATGAATTTACAGTTGTCGAAGAAGAAAATAAAGATGACTAAAGAAGAGATTGAGACCATTATGTCTGTATATGTCAAGCTTGAAGAAGAATGCAAGCGTATAGCTAAGTTATATTTAGACTTTAAGGAATCGAGGGGATACGAAAGACCACCGAATCATACTGGTACAGGAGCGTACCCAGTCCGAGAATATTATGGTCACATCAACTCTGTACACATAAACACAAAGGACAAAACATTCACTGCATCGTATAGTCCTAGCACTAGCGGAATAGGTGGAAACATAACTTTAAGTCTAGACTTTGTATATAATGATGGGAAAGGTATTGAAGAAAAAGTGGACGAAGACTACAAGAAAGCTATAGAAGAAAGAAAGGAAAGAACTTGCAAAACTTGTGGTCATATGCATACCACGATTTTTAGTGACGGAGTTGCAATTGATTTAATCCAGAACCCATTTAATAATTTGGCGTAATGGAAATAAAGATTGAGTTCTCTATTAGGCACATGTGGGTTGGGATATTTTGGGAAACATGGCCTGAACCATTTAGAAGAGATATTTGGATAAATTTGATACCGTTTGTATCAATTCATATTATAGATAAAGGTTAACTATGTCAGACACATATGATGTTTGTATTGTTGGTGCAGGGCCGGGAGGCATTTTTACTGCATTAGAATTGTTAGAAAGAAAACCAAATCTTAAAATTGTAATGATTGACAAAGGTAAACCTGTGTCTGAAAGGACTCACACAGGGATTGACCTTACTCAAGGCTTTGGCGGTTGCGGTTCGTGGAGCGATGGTAAGCTCTGTATGTCGATGGACGCAGGATATGGCGGTAATCTACAGGAATATATAAATGACTTGAATCTGTTTGCGTCTATCATGAAAAAGGTAGATGATACGCACATGAAGTTCTCTGACAAAAAAGACATTAAAGTTTACGGTGATGACGACACTGCTGTAGAACCCATCAAAATACGGGCCGCTAAGGATGGTATGACACTCCTTTCTGCTCGTATTCGTCATTTGGGAACAGAAAACAACGAACAAATCATGAAGAACATTTATGATTTCCTTAAAGATAAAGTTGATATAAGATTTGGTGCTGAAGCGGAAACTTTCCAGAAGACAGAAAATGGATTTAAAATTACGACAAGCAGTGAGAATACAGAAATATATAATGGTCCTTGGAATATTGAGTCTAAATACTTAGTCCTTCAACCCGGACGTTCAGGCAATCGTTGGTTCGGTCAGATGGCAAAAGACCACGGATTAAAAATTCGCAACAATCAGATTGATATTGGTGTTCGTGTTGAGTTTCCAGATTGGATTGGTAAAGATATTAGTAACGTTCTTTATGAACCCAAGATTGTTGTAAGAACAAAAGGCACTGACCTGAAGGCAAGAACGTTCTGTTGGAACAATGGTGGACATGTAGTTGCGGAATCTGTAACGGATAAAGGCATAGATTACTTAACTGTAAATGGTCACTCGTTCAATGATGAAGAAAGAAAGACTAAAAATTCAAACTTTGCCCTATTGGTGTCCGCAGAATTCACAGAACCATTCAATGACCCAATTGCCTATGGTCGTTCCGTTGCTCAATTGTGTAACCTAATGGGCGGTGGTAAAGCCATTGTTCAAAGACTTAAGGATGCAAAACTTGGTCGCAGAAGCACACCAAAACGAATGACTGAGATGAATATGCAACCGACCCTTAAAGATGCTGTGCCGGGAGATTTATCATTCGCATTTCCAGCTAAACAATGGAATACAATTATTGAAGCAATCGAAACATTAGATAAATTATTTGAAGGTCTGAACGGTGACGATACAATCATGTATGGTCCGGAGATTAAATGGTATTCCTCAAGGGCAGAATTAAGTAATAAGTTAGAGGCATCTATTCCTAACCTATTCTGTGGTGGAGATGGTGCAGGCGTAAGCCGTGGGATTGTACAAGCCGCAATGGGCGGAATAATTATTGGTGAAGAAATCGCCGGGAGAGAATAATGAAAATAGAAAAGACATTTAAAATAAAATTAAACAAACATCAAAAGAAACATATAGATTCGTTGCGCTGGTTTCTCAACGATAATGAGAGTTGGGATAAAAACGGAGATAAAAATTATGGTAATCGGCAAACTGGTAGAACAGAACTAACGCTCTTGCTTTTAATAGAAAAAGCAATCAACACAGGCAAGAAGATTCAGATAATAGACCATACTCAAGCTGACGGTAGTAATGTAATCAAGCATATAGTAAAGAGATTGGAAAAAATGTTGAAAGATATGGGTGTAAGAAAATACTCCATAGACTATAATAAGATAAATAACTCATATCATTTAACCGCAGATAATCGCAATTAACAAAGGATAATAATGAAAATATCTGAACTTATAGAAATTCTAAAGAAATATGACGGCGATATGAAAGTTTGGAGTCTTGGTGTGGATAGCTCTGGATATTCTCACGAAACAGGAGAGGTGAATGTAATCATGCCTGCTCCAGATGGTAAACGCTTTTATATCAGTTTTGGTGAAGGAAAAATGCAAGAACGCATAGAGAAAGATATCGAAGAAGGAAGATAAAGTTGGGAAAGCTTAAAGTAAAAATCCCTCAGTTACCCAAGAGTATGTTTATTGATTGTCCAGAATGCAAGGGGACCGGAAAAAGTACAAGTACATCCTTACTGGACCTAGATATAAGATGTTACGGTTGTGATGGTCGAGGAAAGGTATACGGTGGAAACCGCAAGGAGCGTAGAAAGTAATGATTACGAAAATACAAAAAGAAAGAGAAGAAAAGTATCGTGGTTGGAAAAAGAGTGTTGGGACTTTAAACGAATGTATTCCAAATGGTTCAACAAACGTTAAAAACAAAATGGTTTCCGATGGTCTTTCCATGAAAGTATATCAATCACCTGATAAAAAGTGGGGATGTACTACAAGTTATAATGATACTTGGTTTATATTTCATAACCAATTTAACGATGAAACCGCCGCAATAGATAATGCTTATAATCACCTTCAACACGCTTACAAAGAATTTATGTTCCAGCTTTTCTGTGAACTTCATCACATTGCCGAGACAGGAAACATTGGAGTTTCTCAAACTATTATTAATTTAAACAAAAAAATAAAATGTAAAAAACACCCTAAGTACCAAATAAAGAAAATCCCAACAGCGGATTGTGATAAATGTAATCTTATGTGGAAATTGAAGGATAAGTAATGGATATTTCCAAAATGATTAGAGATGGTATGCTTACCGTTGAACAATTAGATGCAGATAATACATATGTATTTAGGATGGGTTCCGCCGATGGTCAATGGTGGCCCTCTGAGGAAGATTTAGAGAAAGTAAGGGATTTAATAAAAAAATTAAGAAAAGGGAAAGAACCTTTAGATATAATGGTGTATCACAGGATGATTGAAATAGCGGAAAAACCAAAGCCAAAGCCAAGATTAAGAATGTCAGCAAAACAAAATAGACTAAATAATATAAAATAGGAGGCACTATGCCAAACGAAGAAGTATCAATTGAAGTTAGTTTTTTGAAAAGATTTAACTTGGGCAATTTTAATCACAAGGAATATCTTGTCAAGTTGTCAGGAACGGAAGCACAGATTGAAGCTGGTTTTGACGAAAGAAGGTCCAAGTTAAATAATTATCTCAAGCAAATGGAAACCCTTGTAGAAGAAGCACACGAAGCTAATACACAGGCGAAGGGATAATGAAAAAAACATGGCATAGGTATTATCTGGACATGCTTGAAGGTATTGCTTCAAAATCGAAAGATGAGGCTACCAAAGTTGGGGTCATAATAGTGGGACCAGATAACGAACCACGCTCTATGGGGTACAATAGTTTCCCAAGGGGAATAAATGATGATTTGCCAGAAAGACAGGAAAGACCAGCAAAGTATCTATATATAGAACACGGTGAACGCAACGCCATATACAATGCCGCAAGAGCTGGCATACCGCTTAAAGGTTGCCGTATCTATATGGGTTTTTATCCTTGTGCGGATTGTGCCAGAGCGATTATTCAGTCAGGTATAAAAGAAATTATAATAGATGCCACTGATTATGAAGAGAAAGAAAAATATTGGAATGAACGCTGGAAGGAACAAATAACTGCCTCCAAGGAAATGTTATCCGAAGCGGGTATTGGTATTGTCAAACATATAGGTGACTAATGGCAAAATTTGATGTTCAGAAAAATTTAGGTAGGCCGAGAATAAACGAAGAAGACAAGTCCAAACTTAATATGGTTATGGTAGTTGATATTTTCTCGTCCGTTAATATCGTTAAATACTTTGGACAACAAAAACCAGCCATAAATATTGAACCAAACATATATCATGAATGTAAGAAGAGTTCCAATTGCAGAAATATAAATTGTTCATCTCTTAATGAATTGATTATGTTAAAAGAATTGATTCGAGATGATAGAATTTTCGATAAGATGCATATGGGATTTATACCAGATAAGACGGTTGTTGTGGATAATGGGCATATAACAAATATGTTATATTTAAAGTTGTCAAATAAAAAGATGTTTAAGATTTATATGCGTGAATTTAAACATCGTAAACATAATTGGAATTACATAGCTTACATTGTAAAAAACACTCGTGTTCCCAAAAACGATTTCGAAAACAAATTGAATAAAGAGCTAAATTCCATTCTAAAACAAGCACAAATCGAATGTGTGGTGTTTGATAGAAAAAAGTATAGAACACCCACATTATTAAAAAAGGAAATAAAGGGTAAAATTCTATATTATTTTAATGAATTAAATAACTCAAATGTCACCAACTGTTAACTGTTAAATATGTTACGAAGGTAAATAATGTCAAACTTGTCAAATCAAAATTATGTCTCATTACATGTTCATAGTGACTATTCTTTTTTAGATTCAGTCGCTAAGATTTCAGACCTAACCGCCAAAGCTAGAGAACTCAACATGCCGGGATTGGCCCTTACTGACCACGGAAACATCTGTGGCTGGTTGAAATTCCACGATGCATGTACGAACAAAAAGTATGGCGCACCCCTCAAGCCTATCTTCGGTATGGAAGCTTATATTACCGATGACGCATCCTTACCATCTCGCATCGACCAACGCATAGAAGAATTAGAAGAATACCAAAAAAACTCTTTGGGTGTTCTATTCGATTGGGCCGATAACCCAGAAGCATTTGAACCCACAGAAGAAGAAATAGCAGAACTTGAAGAAATAGGTGATGACCAGCCTACGGCGTGGCATCATCGTATGCAAAAAATGTTGGACGATTCAAAACAGAATAATGTTGATGCAGAAGAACAAATAAAATTCCTTAAAAAATATAAAGAAAGTATTAAGAAGTCAAACCATCTTATAATACTTGCTAAGAACAAAACTGGCTATGATAACCTCATAAAGCTAAGTTCTCATGCGTACCAGCATGGCTTATTTTACAAGCCTCGCATTGACATGAAAGTTCTTGAGCAGTATAAAGATGGTTTAATTATTTTATCGGCATGTCTTGGTGGACAGATTTCCTCACAAATTCTTAAGGGGAACATGGAAAAGGCTGAGGAATACGTGCGTGAATACAAGCGTATATTTGGAGAAGATTTCTATCTTGAGTTGCAACTCCACGAAATTGAAGAACAGAGAATAGCCAATAAAGGTTTGATTGAACTTATGATTAAATATCAGGTTCAACCAGTCATAACTCAAGATGTTCATTATGTAGAAAAAGAGGATATTGAGTTACACGAAATTATCATAAAATTAAGAAACAAACAAAAGGATGCCGTAAAGACAGATGCCATGACTGGACTTTCAGAAGAAGTTTCCACCATTAAAGGTGAGTCGGATGGTGATAGTGATGGTTATTTTTACACAGCCAGAGGTCTTTATTTTAAATCCATAGATGAATTAATTGAATCTTGGAAAACCGAACATAGTTATATTCATGAAAAGATTTTCAACAAAGCTATTGCTAATACAAATGTAATATTGGATAAGGTTGAAACCTTCCCCGTAAGAAGCGACAAACCTCTACTTCCTAGCTATGATACTGGTAAATTATCTGCCAGAGAATTTATGATTAAACTTCTTAAAGACGGAGCTAAAGAAAAACTCGCCCACAAGATAACTACAGATGATTTGAAAAGTAAATACGATGCGAGACTAAAAGAAGAGCTTAATACTATTTGTGAATTAGGATTTGAACAGTATTTCCTGATTGAGTGGGAAATGATGAATTGGTGTAAAGAAAATGATGTCGCAACTGGACCCGGACGAGGCTCTGCGGCGGGAAGTTTAATTGCTTATCTATTAGGCATAACTCATTTAGACCCAATTGAACACGACTTGCTATTCTCACGATTCATTAACAAGAGCCGTAGTAGTGCAAAATATAAACTGGAATTCGATGACATCCCAGTTGAGGCGGCATAATGACTATTAACGATGTTATAAAAGAATTAGAAGAAGAATTGAAATCCTTAGAAAATATAACTGAGGATGGAGACCCTGACGAAAGATTTGAAAGCTATGACGAATTCGAAGGGTATGAAAATGGACTCAATCACGCCTTACGTTTAATCAAGAAGGTGGATGGATAATGTCACTACAAATATTAAAAGATAAATGCGAAGGCAAACTACACGAACTTAATTTGTATACGCAACAATATATTGAACGTCTTGAAAGAGAGATGAAAATAATTGAAGGCCAAGGCATGACTCAATATTTCTTTGACTGTATGGAACATGTTAAAAAGACAAAGAAAAAGGTTAATAATACAAACCATCTATTGACATCATATTTATTGGATATCGCCAAAGAAAATCCAATTAAAAAGAAGATGAACTTAATAACAACTAAGTATGCCGAGTTTCCAGATATTGATACGGACTTTGAGGACACTAAGAGAGAACTAGTCAAAGACCATCTTATCGAAAGGTATGGCAAAGACAATGTAGCTACCATCATGGCTTTTGGTAGAGCTAAAGCTAAAAATACCATTAAGGACATTTGTCGTGTTAAAAACATTCCCTTTGATGAAGTCAACGAAGTAACTAAATTATTCAAGTCTGGGGCGGATGAGGACACGATTACAAGTGCGTATACAAATTATCCAGAGGTTAGAGCATTTTTCAATAAGTATGAATATATAAACCTACATAAACTTTGTTTAAAACTAGAAGGTAATGTTAGACAACCAAGTAAACATGCGTCTGGATTTGTGGTATCACCCATACCGTTAACTGACGCTGTTGGTCTTATGACAGTTAAAGGAATTACGGTAACATGTTGGGAAGAAGGAATCCAAGACAAGGAACTTAGTAAAGTAGGCTTAATTAAATTTGACTTACTTGGTTTAAATACAATTTCTGTGATTGCGGATACTGTTCGTTATATTAAGGAACGTCACAACATTGATATAGACCCAACAATGCTTGATATAAATGACATAAAGGTGTTGAAAGAATTCTATGATGCTCATACGGTTGGTATCTTTCAGTTTGAAAAGCCAGAATTAAGAAGCCTTATGAAGAAGATTAAAGTAGGTAGCTTTTCAGATATTTCTGCTATCAACGCACTAAATCGTCCCGGCCCCTTAGATACAGGAATGGATGAGGTTTTTTGGAAGGTTAAGAATGGTTTACTTCCTGAAAAATATCTACACGATAACTTAGCACCTATTTTGAAAGATACCTATACAGTTATTCTTTATCAGGAACAAATTATTAAAGTTGCTCAGGCTCTAGCTGGTTATAATGCAGATGAGGCCGATAACTTAAGGCGAGTCCTCACGAAAGAGGCGGCGGCTGGACGTTCAAAAGGAGTTAACCCTCTTGAGAAATTAGAGAAAGAATTTATTAGGCGCTGTATCTCTAGAAATGTTACGGGAAGAGTTGACACGAAGAGAACTATATATGATGACGTTGAAATACCAAGTACAGCTAAAGACATAAAAGTCTTAGAAGAAAAGCTTGATAAGAATAACATATATTATAAAACAATATCTTGTAATGTTGAAGTGTCTGATGAAATTTTCCATCAGATTAAATCATTTGCTAATTATGGTTTCAATAAGTGTTTGGTTGGACAAACGAGAATACGATTCAGCAATTTCAAAACAATTAAACTTGATACTTTGTTTAAAAACAGAGACAAGATTTTAGGTAATCTACCTGACGTTATGAGTACAAACGAAGAAGGCGATGTTATAAATGAGAATAGAATTGTCGATGTAACTGAATCTGGTGTTCAGGATGTATATCTTTTGACAACAGGTATGAAAAGAAACATCATTGCCACTAAGAATCACAAGATTAGAACAGATAAGGGTTGGAAAGAACTTGGTGATATTGGTATAAATGATAAAATTATGACCATGAACAAGGCTGAAATTTATTGGGATTCAATATTGCACATTAAATATAAGGGCAAGCAAATGACATATGATGTTAGTCTTGCGGACCAATCACATCCTTATTTCTTTGCCAATAACATAGTAGTTCATAACTCTCACTCAGCCGCTTATGCGTATCTTGCTTTTGAGAGCATGTTCTTTAAGGTTTATTACCCTAAGGAATTCATGTGCAAGTTGATGTCTTTAACCCCTAATACGGTAGACAAAAAACACGGCACAAATGATTTTATAAGTTATGTTGAAGAAGCTAAAAGAATGAAGATTAAAATCTTACCTCCAGATATTAATAAAAGTGAGAAGGACTTCGTGATTGAAGGGGAAGATATTCGAGCTGGTTTTGGTTTCCTCAAGGGTGTTGCTAGTAAATCAATTGACAATATCATGAAGAATAGGCCATATAGAAGCATTAAGGATTTCTTAACTAGAGTTGATGGTAGGGCTGTGAATAAAACAGTCGTTCACGCTCTTACTAATTCTGGGGCTTTTGACTGCTTCTTGGAAGAAAAAGAAACCATTCAAGATAGGAATCAATTTATCGCTGAGTTAAATAGGTTTAGAAAGATTAAAGACCACGCTCTTAAAGAAACACTTGAAAAAGTAATCATTAAAGAGGGCGAGGTATGCGGCGGAGAAATATTCAATTCAACATTCTCTATTTATAATATACCGGAAATAAACAAAAAGTATGAGATTGATGAACAAATTGAAGACTTTAGATATATAGATGGCATGAGTATAAACTCGGTCATGAGAATATTTGGAAGAGTAGAAAAATTTTATGAAATTCCCGGTAGCGTGGCATTTGTTGACATAAAGAATGGAACAAGAAAACAATCGTTTACTTTGTGGAAAACAGATTTAGAATATTTAAATAAAAATATTGCCATCAAAGCAAATATACAAATTGGCAACATAATAACTTGCAAGATTAAGAGAGGTAAGGATTTTAAAGGTAAGAAGTCGTTCAACATCATATCTGAATCTATTGAAAAATTGGAAAGATAATGGACATAATAAACATCAATGGATTATCTATTGAAGGTAGAATAACCGAACATACCCTTAGTATTGCTCAGAGACAACTTAATATACACTCTATAGTCATGAGACTGGACGGAAATTTAACCTATAGGCTACGGGCTAACGACATTATAGAGGTTAGACCTGATTACGAGTCAATACTCAGAGAAACTTTACGTGGGTATATAACTACAGTTGCATATATGGCTAGTGGTTCCCTTGATGGGGTATTTAGTAGCGTAAGTCAACAGCAATTTACATTGACCATATCTTTTATAGAAGACAGTTTGGCGGGAACAGAAACTCCGGAACAGGTTGCTATTCGAGAAGCATATGAAGAGGTCGCAGTTGAAAGTGCGGAAACACATGGCCCATTGCCAGAACCGGAACAAATTATAAATTCAGATGAAAACATATTTAGCCCAACCGACAACAATAGATTAAAAAATATTGACGAATTTGATACAATACATAGGGATGAACCTAAGGAGAATTTAGATGAGCGAGAAGATAATACTATTTAGTTATTTAAATTTGCACGATGTAGGCGCAACACTTATAACTAAAACTGAACCCGGAAATGACGATATAACATTTCTCGTTGAGGCGGGTCGCAAAATGCCAAAGACTCCTGATGAGATTGAAGATTTTGATGCTCCTTATTTGGCCTCAATAAGTTTACAAGCAATGCAACGTTGTAACGAGTTAAGAGCAAGAGCAATGGTGTATGCTGGGTTTCAAAAAGTTGACCTCGATGCACATTACGGAAGTCTGATTTATTCCTCGGACAAAGCCGCAACAATTACGAAAGAAATTTCAAAGTCTAAGACTTCTTATGTTAGCTTAGCAAAAGAACACGAGAAGGCAAAGGCATACGTAGAGTTCTACTCTGGAATGATGGGACAATTTGAGAAGTGCCACTACTGGGCTAAATCAAGAGAAGCATCAAACCAACAAGAGTTCAAGAGTTCTGGGTATGAAGCAGTGACCGATAGAAAGCAATACAGAACGGAGTTCGCTCACTCCGGGTCAAATGACGAGCAAAAATCTGTTAGCGCCGTAGAAGACGTTAATTTATAAACTAAACTAAAAAAAATGTTATGGAGGAAATACCATGTCAAACGTATCACCTGTAAAAGATGTAGATTTCGATGAACCACCAGTACAAAGAAAGAGAATTAACTATAAGGAAGTTTTCTTACAGTTAAATGAAGGTGACAATCTTGTTCGCTTTATTGATATGAAAGGAAAGAAGATTGGAACACACTGGGTTAAGGACACAGTTGGAAAACAGCGCTCAGTTAAATGTCCTGTAGAAGCCTGCCCTTGCTGTAAAGCTGGCGTACCTACACAGTATAAAACATTCATGAAAGTAGTGGATAAGTTGGGTTCAGTGAGAATTTTTGAATTTGGTTCTCAGATTATGAATCAGCTTAGAAGAATCATTGCTGAATTGAAGGAAGACGATGCAAACGCCCTTTTAACACAGAGAGATGTTGTTGTTAACAAGGGACCAAAGGGCGCAAATCCTTTGTACAACGTCAAGTTGGTTAAGTTAAACGCTAACCCAACTCCTGCCGAACAATTAAGAACTCAAGCAATTGAAGAAGCAATTCAGAAGGATGATTTGGACCTTTCTGAAATAGTTACACCTTGGGACGTAGTTCGTATTAATGAGTACATCTACGGTATCAAGGCTGATGGAAGCGCTAGTGATGCATCAGAAGGAGATTCTTTCGCTTACGGCGCAAATGCTCCTGCTGGTTCTCCAGAAGCTTCAACCGCTGTAGCTTCTGCTCCAGTTCAAACTCCAGTCGAGGCCGCACCTAAAGGCGACCAAGACCTTACCATGTTTGATTAATTAGGCGATAGCTCAAATGGTCACAGCTAACACTATAGGTCGCAATTATGAGTACCGTGTCCGTGATTGGTTTACCGACCAAGGATGGAAAGCTGAACGCAATCCTCTTAGCGGGGCCTCTGAGCAAATCGTTGAAGAAATGGGTAAGCATGACATTCGTGCTTGGAGAGAAGACCTAAAAATCTTCCTCCAAGTCGAATGTAAAAAGACTGGAAAAGCAAATAATATTTTAAATCTTGAACAAGAATGGCTAGATAAGATTGACTTTAACAAAGATGAATTTCTTTGTTTCACTTATAAAAACTGCAAAGAACACTTTTGTTTAACAACAAAGGAGATTGCGGAAAAGGTCATGAAAAATCACGACATGATTCTTACGGAAGAAATATATTCTCCCAAAGGTAAGAAACAATGTGTCATGAAAAGAATCTGGCTAGAGAAGAAGGTTAATCAATTTTTTCAAATAAAATTCAACAACAAGATATATTATATTATGAATTTGGAACTTTACCTAAGAGGTCGAGAGAATTTCGGTCCCACCAAAGATTATGAATTTTTAAAAAGCAGGGCTGACTCTAGTTCTAAATATGAGCTTGTTATTTTAGAAATAAGTAAATGGGTGAAGAATGTTAAATGCGAAATAACCCAACCTCAACTGGAAATTTTATTTAAGAAGCTTGCTGAGATATCGGGAGTAAAGAAATGATTGTAACTTGTGCTGGAAGACAACTTAAACAACCTATAGAATTTGAAATCCCTGACGAGCAATATGAAGAGATTACAAAGTTAGACAGTGAGAATCAACAGAACTATAGAATTCACGAACTAGCTATGGCTCATGTTAAGAAATATGGATACGACTTAGGGCGTTGTACAGATAGATTAAAGAATGTAGATTTCAATGCCTGTATTAATTGTGGTATTAAACGTGGTCAAGATAGAATTGAATGGTTGAAGTGCAAGAAAGACAATTTGGAATATAAATATCCTAAAAGCAGAACAACGGCTAAGGCTGTAAAAAAAATTGATGAAAAGATTGCTAAGAAAATGGCTCCGACTAAAGAAGAAATCGAAGCTGAAAAGAGTCTGTTCTTAACAGAGGGAGGTAAAAGGTGAGTATTAAAAATTGGTTTATAGATAAAGTGTCTTTATTGTTGCAACCATTCGTAGATAAGTGTATCGAAAGAGCCGCTTATAAAGAGATTGGAGAAACAATAGAGTTAATTAAAGATAGTGATTCTAAAGCTGACGAGGTTACAGTAAATGCCCTCAAACGTTACAGAGACACAAGGAAGATTAAGACTTTGAGTGATGACATCCAAAATATGCACAAATGGAAGACTCAACACGATAAGAGTTTAGAAAAATTAAGAAAAAAGAAAAAGTCAATTAAAAGAATAATTGAATAAAAATCTGTTAAAATTATGTTAAAATAGGAGAATATTATAATGGCAAAAGCAAAAGCAAAGAAAGAAGATAAAATTGAGGAAGTAGGACCAAAGTCTGCTTCCCAAAAGAAGAGTGCAGTTCTAAATGCACTCAAGTCAGTCCAGAAAACATTTGGAGAGAGAACTACGTTTTTTGGAAGCGATAGTAAATCCCTAGATATTGATTCAGCGCCAACGGGGTCAATGGGATTGAATTGTGCGATTGGTGTTGGTGGTTTTCCAAAAGGTAGAATTACCGAAGTTTCTGGTATGGAAGGCTCTGGAAAAACCCTTGTGTGCTTGACAGCTATTACGGAGTGTCAGAAATCTGGTGGTCAGGCTGTTTTCATTGATGCTGAACACGCAATTTCAAAAGAATGGTGTAAGGCTCTTGGAGTTAATTTTGATGACTTAATAATATGTCAGCCAAATTCAGGTGAAGAAGCTTTAGATATTATGGAAAAGTTCATTGACTCTAACGCTGTTGATGTCATTGTTCTTGATTCCGTTGCCGCTTTGGTTACTAAAGCAGAAATTGAAGGTGACATGGGGGCAAATCACATGGCTCAGTTGGCTCGTTTAATGTCTCAGGGCTTGAGAAAACTTACTCCTAAGGTAAGCAGAACAAACATAGCCTGCATATTCATTAACCAAATTAGAATGAATATTGGTGGATATGGCAACCCTGAAATTACTCCCGGTGGTAAAGCCTTGAAATTCTTTGCTTCATTGAGACTTAAAGTTGGAAAAGTCTCTGGAAGTGACAAGAAGAATTCTGCTGGAGAGAAGATTGGTCATACAATGAAAGTTACTTGTATTAAAAATAAGGTTGCCGCACCATTTAAGACAGCCGAATTTGATTTGTATTATCTTAAAGGTATTGATAGAAATTCTGAAGTATCAACGCTTGCAACGCTCAAAGGTGTGGTACACAGACCTAACAATCGCCGTTATGAATACAAGGATTTTGTTTGGACTTCTAAAGCAGAATATGAAGACGCTTTGACTTCAGATGAAGAACTGATGAAAGAAGTAATGGACAAAACTATTGCCGCCATTGCCGCTGGTACTCCTGACGTAGAAGTAGGTGGACCAAAGGTAGAACAAATTGGTAATACACTGGTAGATACCGAGACAGGTGAGATTCTAGATGGTGATGTTGACTTGAACGAGAAATTGGAAGACTAACAATAACACTCCCCTGTGAAAGCGGGGGAGTTTATTTACGGAGAAAATATGAGCAATAGATTTATAGAAAATATTAAAAAATTATTTAAACATGAAGCACCTGTTTCAATCGAACAGGTTGAAAGGTATTGCCCAGTAGATAGTTGGTGGAAATCTGGAAGTTCAATGTTGGCTAGAGTTGGAAACATTTATTACAAAAACGGAGAAACATTTATTTCTGTAGAAATTCCTACACGTAATCCGAAAACCTATGAGTTCTCTATGCGGAAAGAAGATGACCTAGAACCTTTTTATTTTAAGGGATGGATAAGAATAGAAGGTAAGGAAGCGGAAAATCTTGAGAGGTCATATTGGAAAACTCATGAAAAAGAATTATCCAGAATGTCTAAGGTTAACAAAGATGAATATAACGACTTTGTGAAAGTTGGAAAAAGGCGTAAATAATGTATAATGTTATCTTGACAAATGGTAATAAGGTAGAGTATAATTACGTGTTTTTTAAGAAAGTCAAAGCAGAAGCATTTTTTAAGCTATGTATTTTGGAATATAATTCAAATGCGAATATAGGAAAAGCTTTAGACGAAGGAGTATACTCTAATATTATATTAGACGACACGCACCATAAAGTCATTGTAACTGGAAAACCTAAAAAAACTGACATTAAATCTTGGGTACTTTCAATTTCCGAAGCTAAAAAGGGTTCTAGATTATGACAGAAAAAGAACAAATATGGGAACTTGCCGAGAGGATATATGTAAAAAAGATTACAGGTCCTCAGGCTGGTTTAATAAAAGCATCAACATTAGTAACACATTGTTTTCATGAGGCCGGGGAATTCGTATCTCAAAAAACAATTTCTTTAAAAAAAGATAAAGAAAAGGAGAAGGAAAATGGCTAAATTTACAGCGGATATGACAATTGCAGACGCTCAAGCTTTACACCCAAGAGCCAAAGAAGTCTTTGCTGGCTTTCATTTAGGCGGGTGCTCTCATTGTGCAATTGCGGAATATGAAACAATTGAACAGGTTTGTAACGGATACGGCGTTCCAATTGACGCAATATTAGAAACACTAAACGGTCTTGATGACCCAATAGTTAGTCCTTGACATAAATACCCATTTATGATATAATCACTTAGTTATACATACGTGCGAGGTAATAATGTTAAAAGATGAAATGAATAATTTATTTAAAGCTTCATATATCAATGGTAAAGAAATGCTCCAATTGGTAGGTAAGTACCAACGTGCTCGTAAACAGGAAAATAAAGATAGGTATAGAGATGACATATTTTTAAATAATGCTCGAATGATTAGACGGGAAGTTTGCAGAAATCCGAATATAAAAAAAGAAGATTGGGATGACGCATTTAATCTTTGTGCTATGCATTTTTTGTATGGTCTAGATAAATTTGACCTAAAGAAAGGTTGCTATCTCTCTACATACATGATGCATTGGATTAAAAAGGGTATTAGCGATTTTATATATTCTAATAATATTATTCACATAAGTCAGGGTGCATTCGGCGGCGATTTTAAGGATAAGGCTATGAATGCCAGTAATATAGGTCTATTATATCTTGATAAAAAGTCATATATTGATTCAAGCGAATCAATTATTGAAAGATTCTATGACACTACACTTCAAGAAAATCCAGAAAATGAAATTTTTAACAAATTTCAAAATGAGCAACTTTTTGAAATGGTTAACAAAAACCTTACAAAAAGGGAGGCAATCATTATTCGTTTTAAATACTTTGAAGATATAAAATGGTCTAGCAAGGACTTTGAATCTGTGTTAAAAATTAGCCGTACATCTGTTGATAACTTTGAAAGAATTGCCTTATTTAAATTAAGAAAATTGTTGCAAAATAAAGACATTACTGGATTATTCCCAGAAACAGGTAAAGAAAAGACTGCATATATTCCTACAGAAAAAGAACTTATAAGTAAGCATAAAAAAGTCCTAAGGAAAACAGGTTTAGGTTATCAATCGTAATTTGTTTAAAATTAATTGAAAAAAAGTTGAAAATTCTATAAAAAAGTATTGAAATATCTGAAGTAATATGATATAATGTATTTAGAAGTTAGGCCGATGAGTAGTGCGTTATCTCATATTTGAATGATTGCCGAAAGGCATATCGCACCTTAATACTTGCTTAACTTTTATTTTAAGATTTAATTGTTGTTTGAAAATTCGAATAAGCCGAAGTGAGACTGGTTATCATACTCGCTGAAGAGTGACCGTAACGAAGTCACCGCAAGTTCAGGGAAGGGTTGTCGAAACTATTGTATAAATAGATAAGATGCCTAGTAGATTGAACCACTGCAAAGTTGAAATGAGGAACGGCAATTCCTCTGCCTACGGGTAATGCCCACGCCAAAGCGTATTAAAAACGTGAGTAGCGTTCCAGAGCGCAATACTTGCTTATTCTAGTTTTCTAATAAGAATTAAATCGAGCCGACAGGTAATACGTTATCCTTGGTAAAGAGGCTTCTCAGAGTTCGCTCTGAATGTCTTGACGAAACGAAAGTTAGTCATCTCGTATCCTAACACTTGTTCGATTGTTATAGTTTTTTGAGCCGAAGATATTTCGTTATCTAACTCAGTGTGTACGGGTTCAACTCCCGTTGTAGGTAGAAATACTTATATAGCTCAATGGAAGAGCAACCGACTTGCCGAAAGGCATACCGAAACTCGATACTTGCTCAAAATTTATTTAAAGAAACACTTGACAAAAGAAAAAATTAGTGGTATAATAACCACAGAATTAAAGTTGAGGCCGAAGTTTATCTGTTCTCTTTGATGATAACACGGATAAATAAAAACTTGTCTCAACCATATTAAAAACAAAAGGAAAATAATGTCACTCAAGAATTCAAAAATTAGCGCCTCATTTAGCTCCATGTTTAAACATGTCGTGCCAGCGTCTATTTTTGTCTCGTCTGATATCGTAGCACAGCCTGAACAATATAATAGCGAGTCCGGAGGAAAGGGATAAGAACACTTAAGTAACAACCTTATCATACCTTAACCCTCTGGACAAAAAGTCTTGAGGGTTTTTTTCGTTTAAGGGCTTGAAAAATAAAGAAATAAAAAGTATAATATAAAGGGTTCTGAAACTGTTTGGGTAGGCAGAATTAGGACGCAAGTTTTACAACGGGGACAACAATCCTTAAAAGGCTGAAAATTAACCCTCAGTCAGTTGTGAAGGCCCAAAGTTTATTGCGGGGTGGAGAAGTAGTAACTCGTCAGGCTCATAACCTGAAGACCGAAGGTGCAAATCCTTCTCCCGCACCAAAAGTAAGAACAAGTTTTATTGCGGGTTAGAGAAGTGGTCCATCTCGCCGTCCTCATAAGTCGGAGGCCACAGGTTCGAATCCTGTACCCGCTACCAGTAAATCAGGCGAGTATGAAAACCTGATATTTCCCTCAGGCAAGACCTGTCCACGCTACGGGTAACATGAACTGTAGAGAACGTGCGTAGTGGAGCAAAAACGGTGGGAGTCCGTTAGGGAAAGAATTTGGGGGTCGTTTAATTTAAGACACAAGGCGTTGGGCCTTGAGATGCGGAACTAACGTTCTGCCCCCCGAACAAAAAAAGGCTCTAGTAGAAAGTAGTTCTACATCTGCAATAGAGAGGTGTTGCCTTAAAGCTAGAAATCATGGCGTATTGGTGTAAGTGGTCTGCACGGTGTCCTCATAAGGCACATGATTATGGTTCGATTCCATAATACGCTACCAAGAAAATTTTATTATAACAAAAGGAAATGAAATGAAAAACGGATTAAATACAACTCGACCTATGAACCCACGACCAACAAACGTTAGGACGTAGGTAGAGAAATGCCACGTTCTGACTGTAACAATATCAGGATGTGGGAAAGGGGTTTAATCCGCTCAGTTTGGAACTGAGAGACCGCTGGTTCGAATCCAGCCATCCTGACAGAAACAAAAGTAATAATATCAGGATGTACGTCATTGGTAGACCATGCGCCTCGGAAGCGCAGAGCAGTGAGTTCGATTCTCACCATCCTGACCCAAGGTGTAGTTCAACAACAGAACGCTCCCGTTTGAGGGGGAAATGCCAGTGCGAATCTGGTCATCTTGACTATAGCGCAGTAGACGAATTGGTAAAGTCCCTACACTTTGAATGTAGATATATGAAGGTTCGAATCCTTCCTGCGCTTCCAACTTTCGAAGAAAACAAATGGAGCTGTTATGAGTGAAAAGAAAAAATTTGAAAAATGGTATAAAGCAGAAAAGAAAAATGGATTGATTGATTTTAAAATAGAATTAAGTCCAAATGCAAATGCAAATGACGAGGAAAGTATTTACAGAGAATTAAATCAAGTCAATCATTTGTTGGAAACAAACCAAATATTGAAACATGAAGATATATTTTAGATATATTCCTTTCGTATAATGTTAGTACGCTCAGCCGATTACTGAGAAGCGGTGGATAGATACCATCAAGGAATACAAAGTTAGAAAGTAATATGGTCTTGTAGCTCAATGGTAGAGCGCTGTCTTGATAAGACAGATGTTGTAGGTCCGATTCCTACCAAGACCACCACCCAAAAGTGAGTAAGGATGAGGCTTGAGGGTATATGTGACGATGGCAATTATGGATAATGCGCTGGCGTGAAGCCCCAGAGAAGTTGGTTCGATTCCAACTCGTCACACCGAAGGCTCTAGAGAAAAACGTAAAGTGGGAGTATCTAGAGGTAGTCAAGGAAAGCTACTCGCCTTGATGATGTGAGGTTCAATTCCTCTCTGGAGACACAGGAGTAGCACAATATGGGATACCATCAACCGCAAGGTCGGAGCGTGTATGTTGGAAGTCGTGGCCCAACTATCCCTTAATATGCCGTTGTAGCT
>Ga0307377_10003117_pt1 | contig 18990 bp, 28 predicted proteins | sample TR3MG_FD_202535 | JGI IMG/M metagenome (GOLD analysis project Ga0307377, IMG submission 202535) | Soil microbial communities from Risofladan, Vaasa, Finland - TR-3 | ecosystem: Environmental > Terrestrial > Soil > Coastal area > Acid sulfate soil | place: Finland: Risofladan, Vaasa | collected... | reverse complement strand
CCGGACTTCCCCCTGTCGCCCCTCCAGCCCTTCCCGTTGAGGGCGCTCAACCGGCCGCCGCTCCTGCTCCGGCCCCAGAGGCGGCCGCCCCCGGACCTGCCGTACCTGTTCAAGTCGACCGGACCACATTCCTGGCCGCGCGCCTTCGGGAGACCCTGGCGGAGGCGGCCAACCTCCGAGACCAGAACGCGGATCTGCTGAAGGAAGTCGGAGCGCTCCGCAAGGAGAACGCAGCCTACAGGGCCGACATCGCCCAGGCTGAGATCGACGGGCTCGACAAGGAGTTCGATGTCGGGAAGGGTACGATCCTCCAGAGGCGTCCGGATGGAACCTACTGGCGGATCCCGCCCGAGGCGCTCCGGCGCGCTAGTGGCCAGGCCTAGCCGCGACCTTATCGATTCCCGCCTCGTCTCGCGCGGCCAGGCATTCCTGGCTGCCGGGCTTGAACCGCCTACACGCCCGGGGCCTGGCATCGTAGATCCTGCACGAGCACTGGCCGCCGACTGAACCCCTCAGGGCCGTGCAGACGACGTGGCCCTGGTGGTTCGTCTTGGTCGCCAGGCCCCTCTCGTAGATGTCGTCTTCGCAGGCGAGGAGCTGCTTCACCGTTCGATCGCTGTAAGCTAGCTTGAGCCGCTTGATGTCAGCGTCGTCGACGTAAACGTAAGCCTCTACGTCCCAGTCTGATATACAACATGCCCCACATCGCACACAATCATACTCCTCCATTTGCCCTCTTCGCCTTCAGCCAACGGTAGATGGCCCTCTGGGAGACGCCGTATTTTGTCGCGGCGTCCTTGACCATCGACCCCTCTTGGACCTCTTCTAGGATCGCCAACTTGTTATCGGTTGGCTTTGGCCTACGGACGTTCGCTTCGTGGAGCCAGTCGTAGATCGTGCGCCAAGGGATGCCGAGGCGAATGGATTCGCCCATAACCGACGCGCTGTTGCTGATGTTCATTACTGCTCCGCGTTTGACGGCGATCGGGTGGTTGTTGGGCATCCGACCATTGTCGACCGCGTCCCGCATGTTGTCCGCCTGACTTCCCCAGCGGAGATTCTTGAAGCAGTTGTCATCCGGTATGTCGTTGTTGTGGAGCCCGTGAAGACCGGTTGGGCGAGGGCCTACGAACTCCAAGAGCACGAGATGATGAACCTGGAAACTGGTTCGTTTAGTCTTGATCGAGAAGGTCACCCGCAGGTGCCCACGGCGTAATTTCCCAGGACTCATCAGTCGTCCCGTTTTGGATCTGAGTCTGCCGTGGTCGCTTATCTGGTATTGCTCGAATCCTGTCACAGGCCTCCAACGCTCGTCGCTACAGCGCTCGCACTCCATCGGTTACTCACATTCTGCGCTTCCGCACGGAATGCAATCTAACACGCGCCCCACAAGCCCGACAGTCGAGCTCGTCAGACGGTGATTTGGTCAAGGCCGTAGTCTCCTAGCAGCCGCAGAGCGGACCGCAGCGAAATCCTGACGTCGTGGATGTTTCCCTCGCCGAGGGCGGTGGCCGCCACCTGGATGTAAGAGGCGGCCGTGAGCTTATCGAGGACGGTCGTCTCACACTGAGCCTCCACCGTGGCGCCAGCATCTCGAAGGAGTCGCACGACCTCCGCCGCTCTGACCTCGTCGAGCATCTGCGGGAGGTCCATCGGAGCCCTGTCGCAGAGCTGCTTGGCGTCTTTGAGGTTGAGTCCGGTGGCGGCTCGGACCTCCTTGATGACGGCGATCTTCTTGTAACCGCAGTTAATGAGTCGAATCTTCATGGTGCTCTCCTGGTTCTAACGCTCACGCAGGCGGCGGCCGATTCATCGACTATTTCTCGGCCAGCTTCTTCCCACCGCACTTGGGGCAGATGCCTTCTTGGGCATCGAAGGAGTCGCGTCCTGTTACGAAGTCGGTCTTGCAGGTCATACACCGCACATCGATGTTCTCTGGGATCTCGGTCATGCGGGCTGGACACCGAGAATGTCGTCCATCAGAGCCTGACCTTCTGCGGAGAGCATGTTCGCCGCCCCGACCCTGGTGGGGTTGCTGTAGTGGTGGCTCGCGTCCCGGATTACGACCAGCCCCTTGGGATAGGGCCGTTTCTGGTCCTCCGGTGAGCAGTCCAGCATGAACTTCTTGCCGCCGACCCAGGCGTCGAAGTAGAGCCCGTGTGAGTTGTGCTCCTCACACCGAATCTGCCGGTCAGCGCAGTAGTCGTAGATGGTCTGACTGAGCGTTTTCGCCTCCTGACGGAGGGTCGCCCACCGCTCGGAGTCTTTCATGTTCTTCTGCTTGTCGGCCGCCAATGCCGACTCAGCACATGGATCGGCGCCGACCGCGACCAGCTTGGTAGAGTCCGGGTGTGCGTTGATATGAACGTCCACCGCGTCCTGCCACTTGGCCCAGCAGACGGTGCTGTCCCTTCCGGTCATCCACCGGACAACCGCTGAGCCGTCCTCGAAGATAGCCATCTGGGCGACACGACCTGTGCCGGAGACGCCGGTTTGATCAGTGGAGCGGACCATGTTGTAAAGACCCGGCTTCATCACTCGTCCTCTGTGCTCTTGGCGTGGTTCGCCCAGTGATACTCGTGGAGCTCGATGCAGTAGTCCGAGATCTCCTGGTGCGGCGCCCCGAAGGGGACCACATAAGACTTGTTCTCGTAGACCTCGTCAAGCTCTGCTTTGAGAGCCTCGGCCTCGCCGACCAGCTTGTCGTAGCCCCACTCGCCCGCACGGATCGCTAGGAGCTCAGCCGCGTCAGGCCGACGGACGTGGAGTTTTCCTTGGGTCAGGATCTCCTTGCCCATCCGGAGAAGTCGCATCAGATGAAGGGCGTGCTTCGAATCGAACCCATGGGCCGCCTCTAGAGCGGCCCGATCCGCGTTCCGGTTCTTCTTCCAGCTCTCATACTGGATCCAGATGGTGAGTGCGCTCTTGTAGCGCTTCTCCTTCTCGATCACCTGGATGGCCTCGTCGCTGATCTCCGTCACATCCACCCCACGTGCCAGTTCGCGCACGCCCTGACCAGCTCCAGTCAGGCCGAACTCCTCGCGTGTAGGCTTGTGGGATGGCGGGTCCATCAGCCACGCACGGTGGCTCTTGATCCGCTTGAGCTGACTGTGAGCATAGCCAGTGAAGGTGTGGTAGGCCTTGGCCGTGAGGAACAGGTCCCGCTTCTCTAGGAGAAGCCCCCACGTGGGATGACACACCTCGACGCAGTCATCCGGTGCGAACAGGAGCTCGATTATGTTTGGATTCGCATCGGCAGCGAGGCGCATGAACTTTTTGAGAGAGAACACCGTCGTGTCTTCGTTAGGGAACTGTTGTTGCTCAAAGTTCCGCGCAAAGCCGTTGACGACGATCTTGGGGGGAACGCAAACCCCCCTCTTATCAACATCTGAGGTTTCGATGTTGGTTCCGTACATCCGAGACCCGGCAATGGTCATAAAGATCAACTCATCGGTGACGAACTTCTTCATCAATTACGCCTCTCCGCGCACGCACCACAGAACAGATCAACGCCGCGTCCTGGGCGCTCTGAGGGCAGGTAGATCCAGCCCTCTGGTAGAGGTCCGGCCCAGCCCCTGACAGCTACACCGCCAGCACCACCGACTTCGGTGTGCGGGTCGCTGACGACGATCCCGAGGTCTTCGCAGTGTTCCCCGTCGCAGTAGATGTTGACGACGATCACAGGTCTGTCGTGCCCTTCCGTTGCGCAGCGAGGTCGCGACAGCGAGCACACCCCTGTTCCTGCATAAAGGGATGCTCCATTGCGTTCTTATTGGGGCAGGACGCGAAACACAAGCGCTCTGACTTGATGAGTCCGCATAGGGTACGAACGCCGTCGTGGCTCAAGTGATAGCGCCTTATACCGCGCTTGTTGAGGTAGGACCCGATAACGAGAGAGCCGGTCACAGGTCCGTCGTGTCCTTCTTCTTGTGCTTGCTGAGGTCATACTCCGTGCTAATGAATTTTAGGCAGACGCGCCCGAGGGCCGGATCGCGGCGCTCCTTCGTCGGCCGCACGACGACACCCTCGCGGATGTTGTTGGCGCCCGGAAGAGTCGACTTGCCGTTGGAGATCTCCTTGATCTTCTCCAGATCGAAGGGACCGAGGTAGATGATCGGAGCACGCTCGACCTCGTGGTCGTAGCAGAGGGCCCCGAACTCATCGAAGTCGAGATAGTTGCCGTCCGCGTAGACGTCGAAGGCCCGGAAGCCCTTCTTCTTGTTGCAGCCGTAATGGAGACTCTGAACACCCTGTCCGTAGATCTCCCCGAAGAGGATCACCGTTTTGGCGTTCTTCCTCTCCTGAACCTCTCGGAGCAGGGTCTCTACTCCATCGTTCATCAGAGGGCTCCAGAACAAGAAGTCCGAGTAGAGCCCTCCATCCGGGATGTCTTGCTTTCGAGTCGTGCGGGAGCCCGCGACGAGCTTGCCGTCGATCAGACCGATCCGGCAGTTCCGACCGTGGATCTTCTCGGTCGCCACGACCTCCTCGCCCTCCTGGAACTTGTTGTAGAGGAGCAGTCCGTTCTGAATGTCGGTGTACTTGACGAAGTGCGGATCGATGTCGCTGTCGTAGGGCGCCGCGTCCGGGGCCGTCTCCTGGTCAGCAGGCGGCGCCCACTTGGTGGCGCTGTAGTAGTCGGCCACGTTCCGGCCGAGCTCCCAATCCACGCCCTCAGGGAGCCCCACGACCAGGCCGAAGCTGGGCTCACCACGGAGACGGCAGCGACCGACACGGTTGCCGGTCTGGAGGAGGTGCTCGACCTCGAACTCCTCGGCCCACTTGTCGGTCAGGACCGTGTCGGCGGGAAAGTAGACCCCTCGGTCGCCCTCCTTGTATCGGAAGGAGAACCGAACCTCCTCAACGACGTCGCATTGCACCTGGACCTCTTCTGGGAGGTGATCGTAGTCACCGTTGGCCGGGATGCGTCGACCGCGCTCGTCACGGATACCAGAGACGAAGGCTCGGCTGATGGGTCCATGAGGGTCCTCGACCAGTCCGCTCACGACCTGGTAGCCGAGCACCTCAGCAATGCTGAGCATGTCGGCGTTCGGGTGGATCCTGATGTTGGTGACTTCGACGACCGGAACGATGCAATCAGATGGCATGTCTCATCCCTGCGGTAGGGTAGAAGGAATCAATGCCCTCTTCTACCCGGACCAAGATCTACTTCATAGAAAACACCGAAACGAGGCGGATCAAGGTCGGATTCACGACCAGTTCCGTCACGCTTCGGCTAGCCCAGCTGCAGACTGGTTCTGATAGTGAACTACGCCTCTTGGGCGTTGTGGTGTCGGCGAATGGGCTCACGGAGAGCCGGCTACACCTCAGGTTCGCCGAATGGCACTACCGGGGCGAATGGTTTACGCCTGAGGTTCTTCCGATGGTCCTTGAGATCCTGCGAGGAGGGTCTCCTCAGGATCCGGTACTCGGATGACGTAGACCGAGCGCTTCGACCGACGCGTTGTCACCTTGCCGGCCTTCTCAAGTTTTTTGACCAGCCGCTCGACGACCTTGAGGGGCACCCGAAGGTCACGGGCCAGGGCCGGAATCGACGACTGGTTCAGCTTGATTGCGCCCAGCAGGTCCTGGGCGATGAAGCCGTCTATGGCCGGACCGGCCTTCTCGCCGATCTCCGCCTCACGCTCCGCCTCACGCTCCTGGATGCTCGCCGCATAGGGCATCAGGTGCACATGATCGAGGCAGTAGGGCTTGTTGCCGACAGTTTTGCCTGGGCAGTTCAGGATCTCGCAGGGCGGCCCGTAACATCTGGCGCTCCCCCTCCTACGTCGTGTAGGCTTGGCGGAGGCCCGTGTGAGAGCCTCAATGAACAACATGCGTCGATCTGTAACCACTAGACCTGCGCCCCCGCAAATGCCTCGACGCTGATGCGCCTAATCGCTAGCTTACACACCGGGTACAATTAGGTCATGGACAGGATCTTCACGCATAAGTCCGGTGCTGAACTTTGGCAGGGGGACAAGTACGACGTTAATCGGCTTTTCCGCCATGAAGAGACGCCAATTAGCGTAATTGGGCTTTTTGCCCAGGAGTATCAACCAGACGATCCTCTAGGGCGTTACGAACTTTTGAAGATCGGCTACGACGATAATTCTGGGGCAGAAGATGTTGAGCTAAGCCAGGTAGCCAACCTCGCGGATGGGGCGGCGGACACGCTCAGCGACAGACTTCGAGCCGGCAAGTCGTGCCTCTCGTCCTGCGCGATGGGGCTTAATCGATCGGGGCTGGTATCCGCGCTGACGCTGATGAAGCTGACCGGCATGACTCCGACTGAGGCGGTTGCCCAGGTTAGGGGGATGCGCCGAGCCCAGGAGGGGATGCAGGCGCTCTGCAACCCCAAGTTCGTGGAGATCATCCACAGGCTGGCCCCTACCGCCGGGACCAAGTCGACCTACACGGAATGGTATTCCGCGCATCGATAGCCTGGACCACATGCTACGATTCTGTTAGACTCAGTCGTGATGCACGTGACTGATGCATCCTCTAGCAAAATGCTAGGCTGAGGGCGCAAACAGGAGACGACATGGCCAGAGCAATCGACACCGATTTCTACCACAACTTCCGGTTCCACGTCGTGGACCCTGCTGGCCAGAACTTGGACCCCGTTGCCGGGTTCCGAACGGCGAGCATCCCCGATCTGACCGTCGACATGGTCGAGTACCGTGAAGGCGTCTACCTCTACACCCGGAAGTACCCGGGCATTCCGAAGGTCGGCGACTGCTCGCTGAGCAAGGGTGTGGCGAAGAAGGACTCCGACTTCCTCGTCTGGATCTTCAAGTGCATCAACGGCGGCGAGACCTACCGCTCCGACATCACGATCCAGGAATACCACATCGCGGACGAGTTCGGGATCGACGGCAGCCCGTCGAAGGTGATCCAGCTCAAGGAGGTCTTCCCGACCTCCGTCAAGCCAACTGGCGACAAGGACTCTTCGAGCTCCGACATCGCGATCCAAGAGATCACTTTGGCATGTGAGGAGATTTCTGTAGAGCTAGTAGTCACATAGACTTAGGCCTACACCTTGATTCGACGATCCACGCGAGCTGGTCGTTACCTAGACCCAATAGGCAGCTGGACGTTGAGACGCGGCCCGAGCACAGGGGCCGCGTTTCCGTGTACAGATGAACAGGGTCTTCAACACCGGGTAGGCGTCGAGTTCACTTAGGGCGCTTGCGGCGCTTGCCTATGCTGACAGACTCAGCGCGGGCGGCGATTTCTGGGATCGAGTCTCCCAGTTTTTCGGCAAGGCTCTGCTCGTCCGCCGTTAGCTCCTCATCCCTCAGGCACTTGATGATGACCTGGAGCTCACGCTCGCTTAGGTCTAGTGTCCAGACGAAGTTTCGCTGTAGGTGCATCGTAAGGGCTCGCTGTGTAGACTGCTTGTATACGCTCGGCTACGCCGACAGACAGCATCAGTCTACAGTATGGGCCAATCCGATAGCACACCGAACGTTATGCGAGGGTCCTGGGACTACGCGTGCCCGGTTGGTGTCAGCTTCCCCGAGCACATTCGCGGCCTGTTCCTCTTCATGGTCGAGATCTACTTCTCGAACGGGCTCTCCGGATCGTTCGTAGTCCACCCGCTCTTCGCGTCGATGTTCAACATCATCGACCCTGCCCGGTTTGGTGGCTTTGAGTGGGATCCGGCCGCCGACTGGCCTGCCGTAGTTGGGAGAGTTGGCGGAATCGAGATTTGGGTAGAACCAGCAGTTGCCGGAAACGAGATCCTCATCTGCGATGACCCAGAGTCTCTTCAGGCGCGCGCTGTGATCACGCTCAGTAACTTCGATCACTCGCCCCAAGTTCTCGACAGATTGGCCCAGATTCCAGCATGAGACTGTTCCTGCTTGTTCTTTTCTCGCCGCTCTTCATCATCGACCATTACCTCAGCTTCCTGAAGAGCTACAGGGGGCTCTGGGGAGGACACTGGGAGCGCCAGACCCTCGGAGACCCGTGTCACGGTGAGATCTGGGTGAGAATGAAGCGCGAGGAGTGCTACCGCATGACCGGAAACCACCCTGGAGGCATCGTGAGAGGAAAACCCTATTGCGAGGAGAAGGGGCGGCCCGCCTACGGCAACGCCGTCTACTGCAAGTGCAACCGAGAACTCTCGCGGGCGCCTGGCGTGCATGGGGCCTACGAGGACAAGGACGAGACCATCTTCGTCTATTCATGCCCGTGCGGTCGATGGCCTCGGTTCGCGTTCGGGATTTACCCTGTCCCGGTCTACATCAGCGACGCGCAGGACACTGCATGAAAGTGGTCAGGTGGAGCTGGACCGCGCCATCAGGCGTGACGATCGTCGAGCACGCCAAGATGCTTCCCGTGATGATGGTGGCGGCCTACACCATGGCGGACCACATGGGTCTCTTCGTCGTCAGCCCTGAGATCGCAGCCATCCTCGACACGCTCTTCGTGTTCAAGGGCGGGAGCTCAATGCCCGGAGGGGCCGTCAAGATCGGGTCGCTGAGGGACATTCCGGTCTGGGTGAACCTCGACAACCTGGAGAACGAGGTCCTTGTCGCCGATGATCCCTACGACCCCATCGCACGGTCTAAGCTAGTGATCGATGATCTGGTCGACACTACGGTCTTAGACCGGCTCGCGAAGCTCTAAGAACAAAGGGCGGCTGGTGTCGGAAGATTCTGATAGACTCATTGATGTGATGCACGCGAGGTAGCCAGGGCGTGCAGCTATACCGAGCTGGCAGGAAAAGGTTGTAAGTCCTTATGGCTAGGTCACTTAGCTCAGATCCACTCCAGAACTACAACTTCTACTTGTTGGACATCCCGACGCCGTCCATCATCCCAGTGGCGTTTCCGTTCAAGCTCGGCTCAGGCGTGGCCGGGGGACAGCTGCTGAGCTTTAAGTCCATCTCTATACCCAACATGACGATGGACACGAAGACCATCCAAGAAGGAAATTGGCCGATCAAGCACGAAGTCCCCATGGGTTACTACAAGACCGGAGACTGCACGATCGAGTCGGCGGTCACGTCACTGTCCATGGACTTCTATCTCTGGTGGTCTCAGGCCGTTTACGGGATCCAGGCTCCGCGACGACATTTCACGGTCGTGCAGACCGGACGAGACAAGCTGATCCCTCGCAGGATCTACAACCTGCTGGGCTGCTTCCCCAAAACCTGGACCCCGTCGACAGGCATGGACGCGAATTCGAGCGACATCTCGATCGAGTCTCTGACCATGTCGGTTCACCAGGTCGAGGTCCTTCCGGGAACGCCTACTACAGGCGGGTCACCTGTTTAGCCTCGAAGCATCATTTGGTATGCTCTCTGCCCCACGAAACTGATATTGTGCATCACGGAGGAACCCCTATGAAGGCCCTACGCACCTCTGCTCTCGCAGTTGTTCTCATGTTCACCGCTGGCTGCTGCTCTACCACGGATCTCATCCGCGCTGAGTACACGGCCGCCGATCGCGCCACGTATGACGCCGTCGCTCCCGCCTACCAGGCCTACGTCGACGCCGATGCCAGCCTGGACAGCGACGAGAAGAAGCGGCGCACTCGCACCATCACCACCTGGCGCCTGCGCCTGGAGCAGGCCGAGACGCCGGTCCAGCCCGCCCCCGAGGGAGAGTAAGCCATGTCTGAGCTCACTGGTAGTCTAGAGGATCTGGCCAAGGACCTCGGCAAGAAGGTCCTGGATCAGGTCAAGGACGACTTCGGCAACGCCTGGGACGGGGTCAAGGACGAGGTCAAGGACATCCTCGCCGACGTGGCCAAGGACGCCGGCCGTCTGGCCGTCAAGAAGATGGGCGGCGCCGATACCTCTGAGGAGGAGAAGCACATCCACGCGCAGCTGCTGAACCTGAAGGTCGCCGGCGAGATCCTTGCGGTCCGCACCTTCTGGGAGTCCTTCGGCAAGGTCATGGGCATCATCGGCGGCGCCCTCGGGACCATCGCCAAGGTGGCGCTCAGCAAGCTGACCGGCGGCCTGGTCTAATCCAAACGGACCCCTGTGCGCGATGCAATCTGCCCAACCCCCCGCGCGCACAGGGGTCCAGCTTTCAAATGCCCTTTTCCCTTGCGAATAAGGGTTGCCTTAGTGATGCGTAAGCATTACGATCACAGCATCACCACTTCGGTGAGACATTCTGAGTGCCTAAACAATAGGGCAGGAGAAACCCAATGACAGTCCGCACCCAATACGGTGTACCGTCTGCACTGGCCACGGTGAACAACACCGCACCAGTCGCGTTCACCGTCAACCGTCCGCGCAACCTTCCGGTTGAGCGGAACACGATCGATCACGTCGTTCGCCCCTACACCCGTCAGGAGTTCGAGGGTGGCCTTGCCGTCCTGGCACTCAACGCAGCGGCGGCCGTCGCCGATGTCGCTGTGCGGGCTGTCGAGATCATGGCCTGGGACGGCAGCGTCGCCAGGACCGTGCTCAGCACCACGGGCAACGAGTATCTCGGCAACGCTACGATCACCACCGATCTTCTCGCCCGACTCATGATCAAGGAGGACGAGGCTGGCGCTCGCGTCTCCCTCTTCAAGGTCACCGCCGGCACCATCGCCAACTGCGGTCTCACCGGCCGGTTCGACTTCGGCCTTCACAACGCCAACTACGGGAGCAACCAGGGCCTCTAAGCCTCGCGGCTTAGATAACCACTGGTTGATCTACCTAGGAAACAAGGAGAACCAACATGAGTCTTTACAGCTTTGTCGAGTTCGGAGCGGCCGCAGCGATCCCAGCTGCTGGTCTGGCCGATGTCGTGGGCGGCAGCATGGTCGTCCGTGTCGAAGAGGACCAGATGGATCTGGTCCTCAGGTTCCGAGGCACGATCCTCGGCGGCGGCGCCGGCGACCTGGTCGTTGGCTTCACCGTGGACGGTGTGGCGCTGGCCAAGCTGGCCGGTCGTCAGCTGCTGGCTGCGGGCGAGCACGCGCTCGACGTCTCGCAGCGGGTGAGCCTGTCCAAGGGACAGCACCTCGTCCGTCTGCAGATGGACGACGTAGCCTCGGCTGGTCACACCATCGACGGCGGTCCACACGAGTGCCGGTTCGAGGCCGAGCGTCTCAGCTCCGCTGCGACCCTGGCGCACGGCGTGGACAGCAAGGTCCAGGGCGTCTACTAAGACACCTGATCTAGACCCAAGGACTCTGGCCGGAGGGACACCCCTCCGGCCTTTGTCTTGTACGGTGATAGAATCATTCACAGAGGTGAGTGATGCGCAAAGTAATGCTTATGGTGACTTTGCTAGTCTGCGGCTGCAGCGGTCCGTCCTTCAAGCTCGACGAGCAGTATGCACCCTTGGAGCAGATCCGAGAGAGCTTCCTGCGGCCTGGATCAGGCATCACGACGATCGGCAAGTCGTGTTACGTGCGAGACCTCGACGACTGGCTCGCCAAGCACCCTCCCGGCTCTCCACAGTTCCACGCCATCATCATCCACGAGCAACTCCACACCAGGCGGCAGCTGAAGATGGGTCTCACCAAATGGCTGGGTCGCTATCTCACTGAGCTCGAATTCATGCGTGATGAGGAGCTCCGGGGCTGGTATCTCCAGCTCCAAGAGTATCGGCGGCGTGGCCTCATGGTGAGTCCTGAGGGGGTCGCGAGGACCCTAGCCAACTACCAGAGCTTTGCTGGGCGCATGATGAGCTACGAGGACGCCCTGACATGGGTCAGAGACGTCCTCGCAGGTCGCTGGAAGCCCTCCGAAGAGAACTAGGCCTCTTCGGTCAAGACCTCGGGCTTGGCCGCCTCAGCGGCGTCCAGCGCGTCCAGTTCCAGCTTCTGGGCTGTCATGGCCGCCTCCATGGCCGCCGCTTGAACCTTGGCGCCCTCCTTGCCCCAGTCGGCCACTCCCTGCCCGACCACGTAGGCGGCGACGATGCCCAGGATCACCTGGACGAGCTTCTCAGCCGCAGCTGGGTCCAGCCCATAGCCATGCTTGGCCGCCACCATCACGAGAGTCGACGCGACTGTTCCAGCCATGGCGGCGAGCGCCTTCTTCGAGCTGAACAGCCCTGCGAGTGCTTCTTTCATTTGAGCGTTCTCCTTCAGGCCCGACTATACGCTTTTTTGCGACCTTTTCGTCGCCTCGTTGATGCGCGAACCTGAGTTCGGCGAAGTGCGGCCACCAAAAGGGGCACCTCAGCAGAAGAGATACGCTCGTCGATGAACATGAGCTCGTTGTCGACCACCGTCCTGACAGTGCTGCCACTAACTTCCAGCAGTCCCCAGTTGGGAGGAAGCTCGTCAACTGGGATAACTCCTTTGGGAGCCATGAAATAGCGCTGTTGGCCGATGCCAGGCCCGGAGTTCCGATACCACTTCTTCAGGTCAGCTCGGAAGTCGGCGCGGGAGGTCTTGCATTCGATCTTGATCGAGTATTGCCCCCTCCAGCCGATAGAGTCCGGCACCTCTCCGCTCTGGGCCTGGGTCTCAGACAGCACGACGGTGCACTTACGGGCTTTGATGAGCCACTTCTTAGCGATCTTGACCAGGTCGTCGTGCGTCATTTCTGATATCAGTATGGCGCACGCCAGAAGTCGCCGCAAGCGTTTAGGTTAGGACACCTTGACGAACGGCTTGCTCACGGACACCTCTTCGGTGTTCTCCATCGCGGTCGCTTCGACGACGACGAAGTATCGCTTACCGCCCGTAGGCTGTGCGCTCAGCAGCGTACCGGTGATAGCTACCTGGGTCGACGTCCCGGGCGGTGTGCTGGCCGCCTGGGTGTAGACCGGTGTACCTCCAGAGCCTTCGGCGTAGACCTTGATGGCGTACTGGACCGTGCCGGTGTCAACGCCTTTGACGTTGAGCGCGATCTGGTCGATCGCGCTCTGGGTGGTCGCGAGACGGCCCGCGAACGCGACATGAACAACGCCGGCGGCGGCCGTAGAGCTCATTCGGTAGAACTGATCGAAGTCGCCGCCGAACGCGGGGTAGACCCAATCGGCGAATACGGTTCCTGCCAGGTTGCCGACAACCGGGTCATCGAGGTAATACTCGGTGATGGCTGAGATCCCAGAGACTGGGGAGACGCCGAACGCCATCGTAGCGTTGATCGCCTGGAAGCCTGCGGCGGCGTTTGACCCGACGGAGATGTCGCGGGTCACCACCATCTGAATGACACTACCTGGCGCCAGGTTTACCGCCGGTACGGACCGAGCGATCTGAGTGCGGTGCGGGTCAGTGTCAGAGGTGACAACCTGATCGTAATCAAGACCAGAGAGAACAACGACCGAGCCGCCGCTCACATCAGCGATTCGCACAATCGTGTTCAGTCGGACGAAACCGGCGGCAGCCGCGTCCAGCGCATACTGCATCTGGAACAGCGCGTCGCTACTCCCGTCCCAGTTGTCCGGAACGACGTAAGTAGATGCGGCCGCCTGATTGACCAGGTCAGAGAAGTTGATGACAGGGATGTCAGTCGAGAAGAAGCCGGTTGTCGGACTCGGAGCTCCTGTGACCGGAGCAAAGATGTCGACGACCGACTCCATGAGTCGCGTGTTGATCTGGCCCTGGTATCGGTACTGGAAGGCCGTGACGCGCCAATCACCGGTGTGGGTGTCCGACCCGTCTGCTCCGAGGCGCTTGATGTAGACCTGCAGCGTATCACCGCGCTGGAAGTTGGCTCCAGACGGGTTCGGCATGACCTTGATCGTGCTTCTGGTCAGGTCAGTCGTAGCCGGGACGCTGAGAGCTGCTGTGGCCGCCGGAAACGTGCCCGTGTCCACAGAACCAGTTGATGCCTTGACGATCTTGGCTGACGTCTCCAGGAAAACAGACCCGGCGAACGCTGTCGTCATCTGGTACGACGCCAGGATTTCGATATCGCCGCTGTCGTAGTCGGCCGGCACCACGAAGTCGAAGAGCTGGCCTGTAGTGATTCCGTCGAGGTAGTCCTGGACCGGAATGTCCGTGGCGATGAACGCCGGGGACGGCGGAACAACACCTGAGATGTCCCGAGTAATCAGGATGCCCTGGGACACCAACCCGGTGGGCGCTAGTGGAGCGCCAGTAGCTGAGAGTTCTCCGCTCAGGTTGAACGCGATCGACGTGTTATCGACCTTGGCCTCCAGAACGGCGTTCGTTGGGCCGCCTGTAATGAGCAGGCCCTTGTCGGAATCGGCTGTGAGCTTTCCCTCGGTCGCACCGCCCGAGCCGGATGTCGCGAGCGGGATTGCGCCTCCCAGCAGGGAGAGCTCACCGGCCACGAAATCGATCGTAGTTCCGTCGACTCGAACCTCGGCGACACCGGCCGTAACCAGAAGTCCCTTGTCAGAATCAAACGTGGACTGGCCGACGACACCGCCACCAGACCCTGAGGTAGCTAGTGCTACGGCGCCGGCACTGAGCTGCCAGATACCGGCGTCCTCGTTCCAGATGTAGGCGCTGTCCTCTTCTCGGACGAGGTGAGCGTCGTTCGGCTGTAGTCCTGAGGTGATGCGTCCGAACCCGAAGTTCGCTGTAACTGGGTCCACGGCGGGGAGGTTGGCTGTGGTGCTAGACCGATAATCGAGCGCGCTCCCGAAGTCGACGTACTGGGCGTCTGCGGGGGTTGCGAAGACACCGAAAATGCGGTCTGTCGTTGTCGCCGTCGGCGTGCGTCGGTAGATGACGACGACGTTGCCGGCCGGGTTGATCCCCTGTAGTGCGGTCGCCAGATAGGCATACCAAACGGCCGAGTCGACGTTGATCCGCGCCGCCAAATCGGTCATTGAGTCGAGCGCCGAAGCTCCGATCGCCGGCTGGTTGGGGGCTGATACACCGGCGAAAACCCAGCTCTCGGCGGTTACCCCGTCGTCGACCGTCAGAGCATCGCCGATCTGAGCGGTGTTCACCAGGTAGAACGCACCACCGTTCGAGATGGCATCGTTCGTGTTGTCCAGCTGGTTTGCTGTGAGGAGCGTCTCCTTCCAGGATGCACCGCCAGACACGGCCATGTCGACGTAGGCCTTGGATGCGGCTGCAGTTGGACCGCTTGGCGTAGCGGGAAGACCGGTGACCTCCTTGCCAACGCCCATGAGGATGTCGTCGATGGCGATGATGTCACCGCGTGTGACGTCCGAGGTCGACTGCAGCGACAGGTTCTCGTTGGGCGCAGCACCGCCGATGAGGACTTGGCCGCCGGCGCGGCCAGCCAGGAGCGCGTGCGAGGTGTGTGGGTCGGCGGCTCCCAGGTCCGTGAGGTCGTTGTGACTTACCGACCCGCCGTTGGTTGCGTTCGAGTGGTCGTGGTTGGCGTTGGTGAAGTCGGTGATCGTGGGGACGCCGAGCGTCTTGTTGTTGAGCGGCTGGGCCAGGTTCTCGTAAACAACCGCATCGTTGGCGGTGGGATCCTTGAACTCAACGTCCCAATCGGCGGCCGCTGGCTCGGTCCAGATGAGGTGGATCGATCGGGTCGCCGTCAAGTCTTTGAGGCGAACCCGAGTCGCGACCTGGGGGTCGTCGAGAGTCTGGTCGCTCTGGAGTCGAAGGACTTGCTTAGTTGTGGCCATGGAGCGACCCCTTACTCGACTGCGGCGTCAGGAGGAAACCCAGGCATACGATACCGAATGATGCCCTCATTCAGGTCAATCGTAACGTCTTGCGCCTCCTGGGGCACCTTCAATTTGGCCGACATGGCGTCACCGGCGGCCTCAGATGCGGCGCTAGCCATCTGCCACTCGGCATGCGCCAGGTTCGCCTTTTTCTTGGCGATCTCAGCTTCTAGCGCCCTCGCTACGAGATGGTGCTTTTCTGAGGCAGAGAGCTTCAGGGTGACGATCTGACCGGGCGTTGTTTCGACGTTCATGCACTATCCAGCATCAATGTGTATGGGGATTCTATCAGACTCACCGGGTTAGTGCGATGCTCCTAGAATGTCCCGGGAGCCCTATAGGTCACCAGACGGAGCACATGCTTCAAGGTCGACCCCTTCGGGTAATACACGAAGAGTCGAATCGATGAAGTGCCTGGGCCGAGGCTTGGGTTCATGACTGATGTCTGAGGACTTGTAGCGTCAACCACTCCGTTCGGGGCAGGCCCGAGATAACCATCGAAGAGGAGGATGCTTCCACCGTAAACAGCCGGGATATCGGCAGCTCCGATTACATAGGCGCGGTGATCCCACCGCTCGTTGACTTGATCGATGGTCGGGTCAACAATGAGAAAGCCGTCACGGACTTCGTATGTCAGCAGCTCGTGCGTTGTCTGGTGAAGCGCGGCGTAATCCCAGACTGACAGAATGGCGTTATCGGCCGCATCCTGGGAATTCGTGCAGGGAACCATATTCCCTGCACCGTCGTCCTTGTAGACGCCGTAGAGGGCGAGCTCGTTCCAGGACTTCTCTTTGAAGGTCGCTATATCGACCTTCAGATCTTCGTGAGAGGTGGTAACACCGCCGGCTAGGCTTACTTTGGCGGTCGTCCCCGCAGAACTCTGGCCAGTCCCGTTCGGCATTGCCTGCATGTAGTACTGCGCGACGCTGAGGTTCGAGTTAACGAGGCTCACCAGCTCTAGAGCTGTCGGGACGATCGAGTCTCCGTTGCTGTCCGTTCCGAACGTGATGACCACGTCGTGGCCAGTGCGCGTGATAGCAAGAGGTCTGGACTCATCGCCAAACCCGGTGTCGCCCTCCTTCACCTCAATGGTCAGCGTGTTCCCACGAGCACCCGCACGAGCTGCCGCGTAGATGACGTGCCCGTTCGCGTCTGAGCCAAGAACGAAGGCGGCCGCCTTCGCGTCGTAAGCAGAGCAGACGAGCTTAAAGTCACGATCGCACATCTCGTAGCCGAAGCTGGCGGCCTTCGGGACTGCGTAGGGGACACCGTCGTCTCGGGCTACCGGTGCCGGTGGTTGGTTGAGAACGGTGACGTCGGTGGGGCCGAACGTCTCCACAACACTCGCCGAGTCGGCGGTGAGTGTGTGACCAGTGTCGACGGGACATGTTGTCGGAGCCGGATCCCCCTCGGGTAGGTACCAGTCCTCCCACTTGCCATCCGTCGCGCAGTGGACCGTGTAGTGCGTAATTCTCATCTAGAACTCCATTACGACGGACGCAACGCTGACGGTCTTGCCCTCTGCGCCAGCGGTCTTCTTAATCTGGACCTCCCAAATAGAAGGCGTCTCAGAGACGTTTGTGATGCTCCCAAGATCGCGCAGGGTCGGGTAGTCGTCATCTTTATTGAAATCTGCTGCGATCACTTGAGCATTGGTCTTGTCGAAGATCCTTACGCTGAACGTGGTGGAGCCGCCCTTTTTGCCGCAGACCACGCTGATTCTTATCGGGGCTCCTACCGCATCACTTCCTGGGTAGGGAATAACTCCTGCCGTGACATAGGTCGACTCTTCAGTGTCGAGCCGCATGAACGGATAGTCGTAAAATCCTTGACGGTCTGGTCTCGTCACGATTACGCCTCCACAGCCGCGATGTAGAGCACCGAACTGACCGGGTTGGTCAGTGTTCCCGCTGTGGCCGGGAGATTCGTCCCAGTTCCTGACTCTTGCCGGACTGGTAGGAAATCCGCCCGAGCGGCGGCCGTCACCGCGAACTTGAGCGATGTTGAGTCGGAGACGACTGCGAGCCAGTAGAACCCTGTGGTTGAGATGGTGAAGTCGCCGCCAATCAGCGGAATGGTCATGAACAATCCGCTTTGATTGGCGGTGTTCTCAGAAAGGGTCTGCGCGATCCTGTTGTTCGGCTCCCCACCAGGGTCACCTGGAGTCGCCTGGTCGTAGAGCCCCATTCTTAGCTCTCGGGATGCGCTACCCCCTGAGTCGATGAAGGTCCGCATATCCGAGAACACGACGCCAGCGGCGAACTTCAGCCGAAGGTAGAACACGGTTCCAGATGAGACGTTTCCAGGGGAGGGATAGTCCAGCAGGGTGCCGAACATGTACTCGCCTGGGTTGTTGAGCGAGCCCGCACCGGTGACCGATGAGAGCTTCCATTGGGCTGCTCCGGTGGCCACAGATGCCGCAACATAGACGTCGTTCTCGTCTGTGTCGAACCAATAGGACCCGATCTCGTAGCCTTCTACGTTGTCGTTGGTGATCGTCGGGGTGCCGGCGGTCACGTTATTCTTGATGTTGCTCTCTCGCCGCCAGATAGCTGCTCCGGTGGTGGCATCAACGCAGACGTAGCTCTTGATTGGATTCGTCGTGTTGACCCAGCGTAGGCCACGAGCGAAGCCCTGGGTCTCGTCATCGTTCACGCCGGGATCTGTGGCCGAGACTTTGATGCGGCCCACCACCTTCCGACCATCGACAGCCGGAAGCGCGGGCACACCGGTTCCCGTAGCCGTCTCCGTGAAGACCGTTTCGCCGGTTTTGGTGAGATCAGTCTCTGGGGCGCCCATAGCTACACCGGCAGGGTTACGCCTTGCTCGATTATCGATACGAAAATCAGAGCTTCGGCTGGGTTAGAAAGAGCTCCTGCGGAGGCTGGTAGTCCACCAACGCCAAACTGAGCCCTCTTGGGTAGATAGTCCGCTCGGTACTGGTTGGTTGCTGCAAACTTCACAGCGTTGGAGTCTACGGTGGCGGCCAGCCAGTAGACACCAGGATCTGGAACAGTGAATGTCTGTGGGGTTCCGGCCCCGTCCGTTAGCTGGACGATATAGAACCCAGGCTGGGTCACGTTAGTATTGACGACGTCTGTCTGAGCCACTCGGGAGTCGGGATCTACGATCGAGTCCGAGGGGGTAGCCTGGTCGTATACGCCGAGTTGAATGTCCCGGCCAGCTGTTCCTCCGCTGTCGATGAAAACGACCATTCGGTCGTAGATCTTCCCCGAGAAAAGGCGAACGGCGATGTATTGGATCTGGTCGGCGGCGAGGCTGCCAACGGCTGGATAGTCCAGTAGAGACCCGAATCCGGCTGTACCTTTGAGTACATGGGCGCCAGCCTCGCTGGAGACAGAGCGCCACTGGGCCGCACCAACCGTTGCATCCACCAACACGAAGAGATCGTGCGTTACCTGGTTGTACCACTGGGACCCAACCTCGTAAT
>Ga0307377_10003116_pt1 | contig 18991 bp, 15 predicted proteins | sample TR3MG_FD_202535 | JGI IMG/M metagenome (GOLD analysis project Ga0307377, IMG submission 202535) | Soil microbial communities from Risofladan, Vaasa, Finland - TR-3 | ecosystem: Environmental > Terrestrial > Soil > Coastal area > Acid sulfate soil | place: Finland: Risofladan, Vaasa | collected... | reverse complement strand
TTCGCAAGGATTCCAGAATCTTTTGGAGTCCTCCCGAAAGGGAGGGTTCATAAAGGTAACCTTGCTTTCGCAAGGATTCCAGAATCTTTTGGAGTCCTCCCGAAAGGGAGGGTTCATAAAGGTAACCTTGCTTTCGCAAGGATTCCAGAATCTTTTGGAGTCCTCCCGAAAGGGAGGGTTCATAAAGGTAACCTTGCTTTCGCAAGGATTCCAGAATCTTTTGGAGTCCTCCCGAAAGGGAGGGTTCATAAAGGTAACCCCGATAAATCGGGGGCTTCCAGAGATTTTCGTTGATATTTTGGAATGGCTGGGAGGTGGAGGATGAGAAGAAAAATTTTGTTTTTGCTACTGGGTGCTGTAGTCATTGGATTTGGTTTTTTGCTCTCGGCAAAATTACAGATGAAAAAGGAGGGGATTATGAGAATTAAATGGTTCGGGCATGCCAGCTTTTTGGTAGAAGCAGAGGATGGAACAAAGGTCATTACCGATCCCTTTGATGAGTCTGTAGGATACAGCATTCCTAAAGAGAAGCCAGATGTGGTTACTGTGAGTCATAGCCATTTTGACCATAATGCGGTGGACTTGCTTCAGGGTGACCCTGAGGTGGTGAAAGATGTGGGCGAGAAGAAGGTTAAGGGGATAATCTTTAAAGGCATCAAAAGTTTCCACGATAAAAACAAAGGCGCTCAGCGAGGGACCAACACTATTTTCGTTTTTGCTATTGATGGGGTGAGATTCTGCCATCTGGGAGACCTGGGGCACCTCTTAAGTAATGACCAACAGAAAGAGATAGGAGAAGTGGATGTTCTGTTTATTCCTGTGGGAGGCACTTTTACGATAGATGGTCGGGAGGCGCGAGAAGTTTCCCAGCAATTGAATCCCAGATTGATTATTCCTATGCATTATAGAACAGAAGCTTGCAGTATTGGTATCGATTCCTGTGAGGAATTCCTGAAAGGGTTTACGAAAGTAGAAAAAAGAGCGGAATGGCAAGGAAACAAAGAATCCCTGCCTTCTGAACAGACAGTTTTAGTCCTGGAATATGCCAGGTAGATTGGCTTATTTCTTTTGATTAATTAAGGTTCTGGATAATATTCTTGACAGTCTATATAAAATATGGTATAAAAAACGAGTTAATCTAATAAATAAGTAAATATTAATTGGTCCGTGCCACTGCAGTTATCTAGGCTATTTAGGAGTTGCTACTCTAAATAGTATTCCGCTGTATGAGTGGTGAAGAAAGTAATTGGGCCGAGCACTACAGTGGCGGGACAAGTGGAGAGGAGGTGAGTAAGGGTGAATCAAGTTCAGCTAATAGAGAGGGTGGCAAAGGTAGGAAAGATTAAGAAGGCTGCGGCTGGAAGGGCTATAAAGGCTGTGGTAACGAACATTGTGGACTCTTTGAAATCTGAAGGCCGAGTAATTATTGCTGGTTTAGGCACATTCAAAGTGAAGTCGACCAAGCCGAGGACAGGAAGAAATCCAAAGACTGGGGAGAGTATCCAAATCGCTGCTGGCAAGAGGGTATTATTTAAACCCAGTCTCAGCTTGAAGAAAACACTGAAATCGTAAGGCGGAAACATCACTCTGTTTTTTAGCCTGTTAGAAGGTCCTGTCCTTCAATGGAGATAGTGTAGGAAAAAAGGTTTGGCCCCGTTAGAAATTCTATTTCTAATGGGGCCTACGCAAAGAGGTATAGCAAAATTCCTAACGAGGTTTACCCTCGCCCATCAGGGATGGGCGGGGTTTAAAGGCGTGCGCCGTAATTTACGGCGGGAAGAAAGACATTGGTGGGGATGTCTGAAAATGGAGATGGATAAAGTTTGAAGCATCCCGATAACAATCGGGATGACCGAGCGAAGCGAGGGAAAGGCGCGGGCGCGAGACAGTGAGCGCCCCGGAGGACAGAGAAGTAAATGTCCGGTGGACATTTTGGAGCGCCAGAGGGGCAAAGCCCCTATGGAAGTAACCCCGAAGGGATTATCTTGTATTAGTGGTATTTTTCTATGCGCTGTGCTGAAAAACTGAACAAATTACCTCCGTATCTTTTTGGTGTAATAAATGCCCTTAAACAGGAGGCTTACGCTAAGAAGCTGGATGTTATCGATTTGGGTATGGGTAACCCTGATATGGCTACCCCATCCCATATCGTAAAGAGGCTTTGTGAGACAATAAAAAACCATCCACGTACCCATCGTTATCCACAGGCCAAAGGGATGCCCAAGTTTAGAAAAACGGTTGCCGATTGGTATTGGAAAAAGTTCAAGGTCAAATTAGACCCGGAAAGCGAAGTTCTGGCTCTGATTGGTTCAAAAGAGGGAATTGGGCATATGTGTATGGCTTATCTTAATCCTGGTGACCTCGCCTTGGTGCCCAATCCGGCATATCCCATCCACCGCAATGGGGTGATTTTAGCTGGTGGAGGAGTCTATGATATACCCATTCTTCCTGAAAAAAATTATTTGCCAGAGCTGGAAAAGATTCCATCAAAGGTTGCCAAGCAGGCAAAGCTGATGTTTCTAAGCTATCCCAACAACCCTACCACAGCGGTAGTGGAGGATATCTCTTTTTTCAAAGAGGTGGTGGCTTTTGCCAAGAAGTATGACATCATTGTCTGCCATGACTTTGCCTACTCGGAAATAACATTTGATGGATTTAAGCCTCCCTCCTTCCTTCAAACACCTGGAGCAAAAGATGTGGGATTGGAGTTTCACTCCTTTTCTAAGACTTACAATATGGCTGGGTGGAGGCTGGGATTCTGCGCGGGTAATAGAGAACTCTTGAGATCTCTGGAAAGATTGAAGAGTTATCTCGATTTTGGAGTATTTACTGCCATTCAACTGGCAGGCGTTTTGGCTTTGAGTGCTTCTCAGAAATGCGTACAGGATTCTGTGGTTGAGTATAAAAGAAGGCGGGACAAGTTTGTGGATGGTCTGAATAGAATCGGTTGGAAAGTAGAAAAACCGAAAGCCACTATGTACCTCTGGGCCAAGTTGCCAGAGAAATTTGAAGGTATGTCTTCTCTCCAATTTGCTAAACTGTTAATAGAAAGAACAGGGATAGCGGTCGCTCCTGGGATTGGCTTTGGTAGTTATGGGGAAGGTTTTGTGCGTATGGCATTGGTTACACACTATAATAGATTTCACGATGCTTTATTACGACTGAAGAAGTTTTTGAAGGAAGGTCCACCGCGAACGGGTGGTGGTAGGATGAAGGGATAGTTATCGGAGTCGCTCGGTTAGGGATTCGAAAAATAGTTTGCTCGTGCTTGAGGAATTTTTTGACGCCAAAAAACTTCGGACTCTGCAAAGCGCAAATCAAAACTCCTCGCTTCGCTCGTCAAACAGTGATTTGCTTCAAAGAGAAAGGTCGTCCTCATTTTTTGGCTAAAATTCCTAAAGTCTTCGCAAACTATCTTTCAGATTTTAGGATGTTAGAAGGTAGGGATAGTTATCGGACTCGCTCGGTAGTGTAGGGCTTTATGCCCGTAAGAATTACGCCCATAAAGGGCTACACTACAGAAAACCTGGCGGAATTGGAGCTCCTGCAACTATCCCTTCATCTTCAGGGTGTTAGAAGGTAGGGATAGTTTATGAAGAGGAAAGTTAATTTAGGGCTTATAGGATTAGGCACGGTAGGTGCAGGTGTAATCGAGCTTTTGCAAAGGAATAGTCTAATTATTAAACAGAAGGTGGGAACAGAAGTCTCTATAAGAGCTATCTGCGATAAAGACCCAGCTCGGCTTAGGTTGGCCCAGCGGATGAAAATTAGAAATGGTATTATAACTAAAGATTTTAACCAAATCCTGAACAATCCAGAGATAGATATTATCGTAGAACTAATTGGAGGATATGAACCAGCAAGAAAGATACTACTTGCTTCCCTCGAGAAAGGAAAACATGTGGTTACAGCCAACAAGGCACTCTTGGCCAGGGACTGGGCAGAGGTATTTTCGGAAGCCCGAAAACATAGAGTATTGGTCTATTTTGAAGCGAGTGTAGGTGCGGGAATTCCTGTAATTCAGGCATTGAACGAAGGACTATCGGCTAATAAGATTAAGGTAATTCTGGGTATCCTTAATGGGACAACTAACTATATTTTAACTAAGATGTCTAAGGAAGAACTCACCTTTAAAAGTGCTTTAGCTCAGGCAAAGAGAGCAGGTTTTGCTGAAGCAGATCCTTCTATAGACCTGGAGGGCATAGATACTCTGCACAAACTTGCTATTTTGGGGTCGATTGCCTTTGGCGCCCAGGTTAACTTGAAAGATGTCTACTGTGAAGGAATCACGCAAATTGTTCAGGAAGATATAAGATATGGTAAGATTGAATTTGGCTATATTCTTAAACTCTTAGCAATTCTAAAAGTGACCAATAGAGGGATAGATGTGCGCGTGCATCCCACCTTCATTTCCCAGGAGCATCTTCTGACTTCAGTAGATGAAGAATATAATGCCGTCTATATTACCGGAGATGCTGTGGGGGAGACGATGTTTTACGGGAAAGGCGCTGGTCAGATGCCCGCGGCTTCTGCTGTGGTTAGCGACATTATTTATCTTTCCAGGAATGTTTATCACAATATAGCCGGTCGTGTGCCCTATGTATTGTGTGACCCAAAGAAGAAGCTTAATCTACTCGATATTAACAAAATAGAAACGAAGTATTATATAAGGTTTACCGTTGTTGACCTCCCGGGTGTTCTCTCCAAGATATCGGGCATCCTGGGGAAAAATGGAGTCTCCATCGCCTCTGTCTTCCAGAAGGAGAGCGCTTCCTCAAGAGAAGTTCCCATCATAATGGTAACTCACAAGGCAAGAGAGGGAGCCATCAGGAAAGCGTTGAGAGAGATAAACGGCCTTAAGATTGTCAGGGAAAAGAGCAGATTTATTAGAATAGAAGAAGCGTAAGCTTTGTTAGGAACCTATGTGCTTCACCTCATATAATGGAGTGTAAAGCGAGAGCTTTACCCTGTCAAACTTTCGTTTGACACTCCAAGGATGGTTGAGTGGTATATCAGGGTGTAATTAGAAGATATAAGAATTATCTACCGGTTACTGAGAAGACTCCCATTGTAACTCTCCTGGAGGGAGATACACCGTTAATTGAAGCGGAAAACCTGAGAGTCAGTCTGGGAGTCGACTCTAAGATCTATTTGAAATATGAGGGCCTAAATCCTACCGGCTCGTTTAAGGACCGGGGGATGACTGTGGCTATGTCCAAGGCTGTGGAAGAAGGAGCCAGTGCAGTTATCTGTGCCTCTACGGGGAATACTTCGGCTTCAGCAGCAGCTTATGCAGCAAAGGCGAAGCTGAAATGTGTAGTTCTGATTCCCGAGGGAGCAGTGGCTTTAGGGAAGCTTTCCCAGGCACTGATTCATGGAGCAGAGGTGATTGCAATTAAGGGTAACTTCGACCATGCTTTGAATTTAGCCAGAGAAATCAGCGTTAAGTATCCGGTTGTCCTGGTCAATTCAATTAACCCCAACAGGATCGAAGGTCAGAAAACAGCAGCTTTTGAAATTGTTGATTCACTGGGAGATGCACCTGATTATCACTTTATTCCCGTAGGCAATGCGGGCAATATCACTGCTTACTGGAAAGGGTACAAGGAATACAGAAAGATTTTTCTGGCAAAGCGTAAACTGAAGTTGCCCAGGATGATGGGATTTCAGGCGGAAGGAGCAGCGCCGATTGTGCGCGGATATCCCATAAAAAAGCCAAGAACTATTGCCACAGCAATTAGAATCGGGAATCCTGCTTCCTGGAAGAGAGCCGAAGAGGCTCGCGACGAATCCAAAGGTGTGATTGATACTGTAACTGATAAAGAGATTATTGAAGCATATAAAATGTTAAGTTCTGTGGAAGGACTTTTTGTCGAACCTGCTTCTGCTGCCGGCGTGGCCGGGCTTGTAAAATACGTTCGCCAGGGATACTTTTCCCGACCTTCTACTATAGTCTGTATTCTGACAGGACATGGCCTTAAAGATCCTGATAGGGCGATTAAAGTTGCCCGAAAAGTAAGAGTAGTCAAAGCCGATTTGAAATCAGTAGTAAACCTGATGAGATTGTGAATACTGATCCTAATTTTCAAAGGAGGACATATTGCTTGACAAAAAAAAGATTGTATTCTTGGGCTTATTTGCATTAACATTTGCGATTTTGTCGGGCTGTGGCGGGATGGTTAAGACCACGCGGGTTGTAGATGGCAAAAAAGTTACGACTTATTCAGATCCAGAAACTGCGAAACGGACGGAAGAAGAAGAGAAACAAAGAGCTGCCTATATCGAGGAGCTAAGGAAAGCCGAGAAGAGAAAACCAACTGACCCAATCATCGTTGCCCTTTTCGAAACCGATGTCGCCGAGAAGCTCAAAGAGAATACCAAAGAGAGATTGTTCCCACAATTCCGAAAAGAGTTTGAGAATGATCCCATTATAAGGCTTGTCGACCAAAAGATAGTGAATAAAGCGGCTAAACAAACGAGCCAGCGGCGTTCGATGTCCAAAGACAAGCCAGAGGTTGCAGCAGATGTCTCGGTCTTTTCCTACGCTAATATCAAGGAGACTGTTGGGTATAGCAAAAAAACAAAAAAGACAGGTAAAATGATAGCGCTTGTTTATACAGCCACGGTTTCATCCCACTATTTTGCTGAAGACACCTGCCAAGTCAAAGAAACCGGCAATATTTTTAACAACGTGGAAGTCACCAAAAAGTTTGCTGATAAAATCAAAGATGCCATCAAGAATAAAATCGGCCCCAATATACCAAGTGCGGCTGCAAAACAAGAAATCAAAGCAAAACAGAAGAGCCAATTTTTAGACTTGTTCAAATCGCTTAAAAAGAAGGAATAAAAAAAATGGAGGATAATTGTGAAAATATTAAAGCTTGTTTGTTGTCTAGTTGTGTCAGCCTTATTATGGGGATGTGCGCCATCCCTAATAGTAATACCAACCGAGGAAGAGTTAGATGCTGTCCAGAGATTTAAGAAGACGGTAGCCATCATTGAGATTTCTGAAAAAGGTTCGCCTGTTAAGGGTATAAGCGAGTCAGCATTTTCAGGGCTGGAGAATGTACTTGCCGGTCATTTCAATCTGGTTGAGCGGGAAAAAATATTGAAGGTCATGGATGAGAGAAAGTTCGCTGAGAGAGATGATGTGGAAAGATATACTGAATTAGGAAAGCTTTTAGGCGCTGATTATTTATTATTTGGCAGGGCCATGGCCTTTTTTAATAAACCCGAAATAAAGCATTCAATAAAGCATTACAAAAGTAAAGAGAAGGAGGATTACAAAAGAAAAGAGAAGGAGAAGGAGGAGGAGGATTACAAAAGTAAAGAGCAGGAGCATTATAAAAGTAAAAAGGAGGAAGAAAAGTTTAGTGGGTCTATATGGAGAGAGCTAAAGGGAATATGTGAATTGAATATTAAGATCGTTGATGTAGGAAGCGGCATTGTACGTTATGCAGATAAAAAAGTAGGCGCAATGTCAAGGAAAGAAGGAACGAGGTATTATGAGGATGAGAAACAATTCTATAAAGCTTTAGATTATGCAACTAAGGCTGAAATTATTATCGAATTAGCAAGTACCTTTAGAGGGCTTAAAAGGGAGAATTCTCTTATTCTTTCACGAGCAATGGAACAGGCTACAGAAAAATTCAAGATTGATTTAAGAGATAAATTTCCTCAAACCGGCCAGATTTTACAGATCCTTTCAAAAAAAGATGTTGTTATTAACCTTGGTTCTGCATATGGCATTAAGCCTGGAGATAAACTAATAATATGGGAAGAATTAGCACCTCTTAAAGATCCCAAAACTGGCCTTGTAACAGTGCCTAAACAGAAGAAAGCCATTTTAAAGGTAAAAAAGGTTACATCGGGACTTTCCTGTGTAGCTCGCGGCAAACGAAAATATATCAGGATGATAAGTGTAGGAGATGTGGTTTCCACGCATTAAGTCAAATCATAGCCTTAAAGATCCTGATAGAGCAATTAAGGTTGCCCGAAAAGTAAAAGTAGTCAAAGCCGATTTAAAGTCAGTAGTAAACCTGATGAGATTGTGAATGCCGGTATATTAAATGGGTATGAAAAGAGTAAAAGTCAGAGTCCCGGCTACCACCGCCAATTTAGGGCCGGGCTTCGATGTCCTGGCGTTGGCGCTTCGACTTTACAATACTGTAGAGATGGAAGTAGGGTCCGGGAAAAGCGAAAAAAAATTACAGATTGACATTGTGGGCGAAGGGGAAGATAACTTACCCAGAGACAGAAGAAACATTGTGTATCGAGCAGCCAAGCTCGTATTCGACAGGTTTCACTTCGCTCCCAGGACTTTACACATTAAACTTGTAAACAGAATACCTCTTGCCAGCGGGCTGGGCAGTAGCGCGGCAGCAAGGATTGGAGGATTGGCAAGTGCAAATAGACTCTGTGGAGGGAGATTGAGCAGAGAAGAGCTCTTGAACTTAGCAGCGGAAATAGAAGGTCATGCAGATAACGTATCTGCAGCAATGGTGGGAGGATTAACAGTCTCGTGTATCTCTTCTCCCAAAGGAAGAAAAGGCAAGAAAATAGAGATTGTAAAATTAGATCCTCCCGGGAATCTCTCCTGCGTGGTTTGCATTCCCAATTTCCAGATAATGACGAGCCGAGCAAGGAAAATATTACCCAGGACTGTAAAATTCGAACAGGCAGTATTTACCTCTTCTCGAGTAGCCATGCTTCTGGCTGCTCTAATTAGGAAAAGGTATGAGCTTTTGGGAATGGCAATGGAAGACAGGCTGCATCAACCGTATAGGAGGAGGCTGGTTAAGGGAATGGAGGTAGTCTTCGAAGAAGCACTGAGAGCAGGAGCTTTGGGCGTGAGCCTGAGTGGAGCAGGACCGAGTATACTTGCGTTTACCGCATCTTCTCCGCCTTCGTGCGCGGAAAAGGTCGGAAAAGCTATGCGGAAAGCGTTTGCCAAACATAAAGTAGAGAGTAGATATTTAGTTCTGGGTATAGATAAACAGGGAACAAAAATAGTTTAAGCTCTGAGTATCCCGATAACAATCGGGATGCGGATTAGGGAGTTTGAGGGAAACAATCTGGTTTCCCTCAAGGGGTGACAGCGGAAAAATGCGACGAATAGGAGCATTTTGGAACGCCAGAGGGGCGAAGCCCCTATGGAAGTAACCCCGAAGGGGTTATCTTGTTTCTGGAGAGAGAATGGCACTCATTGTACAAAAGTATGGTGGAACATCTATTGCTGGACCGGAAAGAATAAAGAAAGTTGCCAGACGCATAATTGAGACAAAGAAGAGAGGAAATAAAGTAGTCATTGTTGTTTCTGCGCCTGGCGATACAACTGCCAAATTAACCGAAACAGCTCGACAGATTACTCCTTCTCCTACCGATAGGGAAATGGATATGCTGTTGGCTACCGGCGAACAGATGTCCATCGCTCTTTTGGCTATGGCAATCCATGCTCTTGGGGAGGAGGCAGTATCTTTGACCGGAGGACAGGGAGGGATTGTTACTGATGAGACATTTACTAATGCGAAGATCAGAAAGATAGATACGAAAAAGATTGAAAAGGAACTGAGTAAGGATAGAATTGTTATTATTGCTGGTTTTCAAGGAATAACCGCCAAGAAGGATATTACCACTCTGGGAAAGGGTGGGTCCGATTTGACAGCCGTAGCTTTAGCTTCAGTGTTAAAAGCAGACCAATGCGAAGTTTATACTGACGTTGCCGGCGTCTATACTGCAGATCCCAGGATTGTTCCTGATGCGAGAAAGATTGATAGAATTTCTTATGATGAGATGCTGGAATTAGCCAGCCTTGGGGCGCAGGTGATGGTCCCGAGGTCTATCCAGGTAGCTAACAGATTTGGTGTGGATATTCATGTCAGGTCTAGCTTCAACGATGAGGAGGGGACTGTGATTACCAAGGAAGTTTCCAAGATGGAAGGGGTAGTGGTAAGCGGGGTAGCTTACGATAAGGATCTGGTGAAAGTGGCGATTACTGATGTGCCTGACCGGCCGGGAATTGCCGCCAAGATTTTTGGTGCACTGGGAGCAGGCAAGGTAAATGTGGATATGATTATTCAAAGTTCTGCTCAAGGAGGGGTAAACGATATCTCCTTTACAGTTACCAGAGGAGCCCTGAAGAAAACTTTAGATATAATGGGGAAAGTCAAGCAAGAAATAAGTGCTAAGGGGCTCGTCTATGACGAGGGAGTAGCCAAGGTGTCTATTGTGGGGGTGGGAATGAAAACCCATTCGGGGGTAGCTTCTAAGATGTTCTCTGCCCTTGCAGAAGAGGACGTAAATATTGAAATGATTTCTACTTCGGAAATAAAGATTTCTTGCGTAATTAAAGAAAAAGATACAGAAAAAGCAGTGAGGGCTATTCATAGAAAATTCGCTTTGGCGAAAACTCCCCGAAAAAAAGGAAAAAGATAAAGAGATTCCTAAAAGATTAAGGAGTAGCGGAGCGATAGCTCCGCGTCATAATTGCGAAGCTTAGATCAGAAGGGGTAGAGATGAAAAAGGTATTGATATACGATACTACCTTAAGAGATGGAACACAGAGCGAGGGGATTTCCTTCTCTGTAGAAGACAAATTGAAGATAGCAAAGAAGCTGGATGATTTGGGTATCCATTATATTGAAGGTGGATGGCCTGGTTCCAATCCCAAGGATATCCTTTTCTTTAAGAAAGCGAAGAATCTCCGTTTGAGGAATGCAAAGATAGTGGCTTTTGGCAGTACACGCTATAAGGGAAAAGGAGTATCCAGAGACCCTAATCTTAATGGGATTGTGAAGCTGAAACCGCAAGCAGCGTGTATTTTTGGCAAGAGCTGGGGACTCCATGTGAAGTATGCTCTGGGCACCACTCTGGGTGAGAACCTGAAGATGATTTTCGACTCGGTGAAATATCTGAAAGCGAAAGGGATGGAGGTCATCTACGACGCGGAACATTTCTTCGACGGGTATATTGATGACCATTTCTATGCAATGGACACATTAAGGCAAGCGGCTAAGGCTGGGGCAAACAACATTACTCTCTGTGACACCAATGGAGGGATGATGCCCCATCAGGTGGAAAGTATAGTTAAAGAAATAAAGAAAGAGATAAAGATTCCTTTAGGAATTCATACTCACAACGATTCAGAAATGGCTGTGGCTAATTCGGTCATTGCCGTTAAGGCTGGTTGCGTTTTAGTCCAGGGAACAATCAATGGCTATGGTGAGAGATGTGGCAATGCGAACCTCTGTTCGATTATTCCCAATTTAAAGTTGAAGCTAGGAATCGATTGCATCTCCGATAAGAAATTGGAGAGCTTGACTGAAATTTCCCGATATGTAAGTGAAATAGCAAATATGATTCCCCGGGACAACCAACCATATGTAGGGAATTCCGCATTTGCCCATAAAGCAGGAATCCACGTCAGTGCCATCGCCAAACATACAAAGACCTACGAACACGTGTCTCCTGAAAAAGTAGGCAATCGACGTAGAATTCTTGTTTCAGAACTCTCGGGAAGGTCTAGTATGCTGTCCAAAGCAAAGGAGTTCAACATCGACTTTCGCCAGAAGAGCAAGGAAGTAAAGGAGCTCCTCCAGAGAGTTAAACAAATGGAGAGTCAGGGTTACCAATTCGAAGGTGCAGACGGGTCTTTTGAGCTTCTAATGAAGAAGACAATTGGCAAACACAGGACTTTTTTTAATCTTGAAGGGTTTCGGGTAATTGTAGAAAAGGACGAGAAGGGAAAATTAAGATCGGAAGCAACTATAAAAGTTATAGTGGGAGGAAAGGAAGAACACACCGCCAGCGAAGGTGATGGACCGGTTAGTGCCCTAGATAATGCCCTGAGGAAGGCTCTGGAAAGATTTTATCCAGAGTTAAAGTCGATGAGCCTCACAGATTTCAAGGTTAGAGTAATTGATGCCACTGAGGGGACAGCAGCCAAAGTGCGAGTTTTGATTGAATCGAGAGATGAAAAAGATGAGTGGGGGACAGTGGGAGTTTCAGAAAATATTATTGAAGCCAGCTGGCAAGCACTGGTTGACAGCATAGAGTATAAATTATTGAAAGAAGAATAAAAAAGTGACAGGTAAAAGTGACAGGTGCTTTTTCTTAATCCTTATATTCGGGTGTAAGGGGAGGTGAATATGCGAAGCGATAAGGTAAAAAAAGGTGTTGAAAGAACTCCTAATCGTGCATTACTCTACGCAGTAGGTTTATGTCCCGAGGACCTTAACAAGCCATTTATAGGTATTGCCACAAGTTTTACTGAGTTAGTTCCCGGCCACATAGGAATGCGCCTTTTGGAGAGGGCTATTGGTCAAGGCGTGCGTGCAGGAGGCGGAGTCCCTTTCCTATTTGGCGTTCCCGCAATTTGTGATGGAATTGCAATGGGACACGTAGGGATGCACTATTCCTTACCTTCGCGAGAATTGATTGCTGATGTAGTGGAAAGTGTAACCCAGGCACATCAACTGGATGGTTTGGTCCTGTTGACAAACTGTGATAAGATTACTCCAGGAATGTTAATGGCTGCTGCCAGGCTTGATATTCCCTCTATTGTGGTCACAGCAGGACCTATGGTTTCTGGAATGTATAAGGGAAAACGCCTTTCCCTGGTGCGGGACACATTCGAAGCTGTAGGGAGATACCAGGCTGGTAAGATGAAAGAGGAAGAGCTGGAGAATCTGGCACTTTCTGCCTGCCCTGGTGAAGGAGCTTGCCAGGGACTATATACTGCTAATACCATGGCCTGTTTGACTGAAGCGATGGGCATGTCGCTTGTTGGTTGCGCCACCTCGCTGGCAGGTTCGTCCAAAAAGAGGCGGATTGCTTACCTTTCTGGAGAAAGAGTGGTGGGTCTTGTAAAACAGAATGTTTCTTCTCGAAAGATTATGACTTCTGCTGCCTTTCGTAACGCTATTGTAGTGGATATGGCTCTGGGTGGCTCGACCAACACTGTGTTACATCTTCTTGCAGTTGCCAGAGAAGCAAGAGAAGATTTGCCCCTTAAGACATTTGATGATATTAGTAAAGTTACGCCCCAGGTAACTAATATCAGGCCTGGTGGAGAATATTTTATGGAAGATTTAGAATATGCTGGAGGAGTACCGGGAATATTGTCTGTTTTGAAAAATAAGTTGAAAGATAATCCCACTGTCTCTGGAGTGAATATAAAAGAGATTGCCTCTCAAGCTACGGTCTGTAATAATAAAATAATCCGCTCACAGAGAAATCCTTACCAGAAAGAAGGAGGTATTGCCATTCTCTTCGGTAACTTAGCTCCCGAGGGTTGTGTTGTAAAGCAATCTGCAGTTCAATCCAAAATGATGAAATTTTCCGGAAAGGCGAGAGTTTTCAATTCTGAAGAACTGGCAATGAAGGCGATTTTAGGTAAAAAGATCAAGAAAGGGGAAGTCATCGTGATTCGTTACGAGGGCCCGAGGGGTGGGCCGGGAATGAGAGAAATGCTCTCGCCAACCGCAGCTCTTGTGGGTATGGGAATGGATAAGGAAGTTGCCTTATTGACAGACGGTCGATTTTCAGGTGGAACAAGGGGACTCTGCATTGGACACATTTCTCCCGAAGCAGCAGTTGGTGGACCAATTGCTCTGTTAAGTGATGGTGATATTATTCAAATAGACATTCCCAACCGAAGGTTGAATGTCCGTCTGGAAAGTAAAATTATAGAGATACGCAGGGCAAAATGGAAAGAGAAGGTTGGAGAGTGGAAACCACCTCCACCCAAGATAAGAGAGGGCTGGCTGAGTCGTTATGCACCAATAGTCCAGTCGGCAAATACAGGAGCCATCCTCAAATAAAATTATGAATTATGAGTTATGAAAGAAATCCAGGACTTTTGGAGTAGCGAAACTTGTTTCGCGCTAACGCACCGCAAGCGGTGCTACTCCAATTATTTGGAGTCCTCCCGAAAGGGAGGGTTCCCAGAGGAATTTAAGATTTTGCCGAATGAAATGGTGTATATTTTGTAACTGGTATTGAAGGAGGGGATACTGTGAAGCTTACTGGTGCACAGATTTTTGTGGAGAGTTTAATCAAAGAAAAAACGGAAATAATGTTTGGCATCCCTGGAGGAGCATTACTCCCTACTTTTGATGTTCTGTATGGGGCACCAATCAAATTTATACTTACGCGTCATGAGCAGGGAGCAGCCCATATGGCGGATGGATATGCCCGGGCGACAGGCAAAGTTGGTGTCTGTATAGCTACTTCTGGTCCAGGAGCGACCAATCTGACCACGGGTTTGGCAACAGCAAATATGGATTCAGTTCCTGTTGTGGCATTTACAGGCCAGGTGGCTACTCATCTGGTGGGTAATGATGCATTTCAAGAAGCGGATACTACTGGAGTTACCCGCTCAATAACAAAGTATAACTATCTGGTGAAAGACGTTAAGGAGCTTGCTTCTACTATTAAAGAAGCGTTCCATATTGCCCGCACAGGACGACCTGGACCTGTGCTCATCGACTTCCCCGTAGATGTCCAGAGAGCCTCCTGTGAATTCATCTATCCCAGGGAAGCAAAGATTCGCAGTTATAAGCCTAAATATGAAGGACACATTCAGCAGATAAAAAAAGCAGTAGAGCTGATAAAAGAGTCCGAGCGACCGGTTATCTATGCCGGTGGCGGCGTTATTATTTCAGGGGCTTCTGGAGAATTGAGGGAAATGGCTAAAATTACCCGGATTCCTGTAACTCTCACGTTAATGGGAATGGGTGCTTTTCCTCAAGACTCTGAACTCTTTTTGGGTATGTTAGGAATGCACGGGACTTATTTCGCAAATCATGCCATACAGAATTCAGACTTAATTATTGCTGTTGGAGCAAGGTTTGACGACAGGATTACAGCAAGAATCGATGCTTTTGCTCCCAAGGCAAAGATAATTCACATAGACATCGATCCCACTTCTATAAGTAAAAATGTGAAGGTGGATGTTCCCATTGTGGGCGACGCAAAGAACGTTTTGAAAGAGATGAACAAACTCCTTAGCAAAGTGGGGACTAAGAGTATAGAGAAAAGGAAAAAATGGCAAAAACAAATTTCTCAATGGAAAAAGGATAATCCATTGACATATAAGAAGGATGACAAACTCCGTCCTCAATTTGTAGTGGAGAAGATTTATGAAGTAACAAAAGGTAAGGCAATCATCACCACAGAAGTTGGGCAAAACCAGATGTGGGCCCAGCAGTTCTATAAATACAACTACCCTCGCCATTTTATTACTAGCGGAGGGCTGGGTACAATGGGGTATGGTTTTCCAGCAGCCATCGGCGCCAAATTAGGTAAGCCGGAAAAGATTGTTTTTGATATAGCCGGGGATGGGAGTTTTCAAATGAATATCCAGGAGATTGCAACAGCTGTCAATAATAAAGTAGGAGTTAAGGTTGCCATTCTAAACAACGGATATCTGGGCATGGTTAGACAGTGGCAGCAGCTATTCTATAAGAAAAGATATTCAGCCACAGACTTAACAGCTAATCCAGATTTTGTAAAAATTGCCGAGGCGTACGGAGCTTTTGGCATAAGAGTAACTGAAAAGGATGAAGTAGAAAATGCCCTAAAGAAGGCAATTTCCGTAGATGGACCTGTGATTTTGGATTTCTTAGTGGAAAGGGAAGAAAATGTCTTTCCTATGGTACCGGCAGGTGCAAGGCTGGATGAAGTAATCCGTGGGCTGGCATAGCCAAAGTCATTGGAGTAGCCCCGATTTATCGGGGCGTTATATGTAAGATGGAATAGAATCCCCTCTCCCCTTGGGGAGAGGATAAGGGTGAGGGGGGAATTAAAGAGGAGGAGGAATCAATGAGACATACGATTTCTGTTTTAGTAGAGAATAAGCCTGGAGTCCTGTCTCGAATATCGAGCCTTTTTAGCGCCCGTGGATTTAACATCGATAGTTTGGCAGTAGGGGAAACCGAGCAACATGATATATCTCGAATGACGATAGTAGTTAAAGGGGATGAGAGAATTTTAGAACAGGTTATGAAGCAACTGAATAAACTCATAGATATAATAAAAGTTATTGATTTCGTAGAGCAACCTCATCTGGAAAGAGACTTAGTTCTCATCAAGGTAAATGCTGGAAAAGGGAAGCGGTCAGAAGTTCTGGAAATTGTCGATATCTTCAGAGCAAAAATAGTGGACGTTGCTTCTAACTCTGTAATTGTAGAAATGACAGGTGATGAAGAGAAAATACTTGCTCTGGTTAATATGCTTAAGCCCTATGGGATAAAGGAGATAGTCAGGACAGGAATTGTGGCAATGGGCAGAGGGTAGGATGAAGAGATAGTTATCGGAGTCGCTCGGTAGTGTAGGGCTTTATGCCCGTAAGAATTACGCCCATAAAGGGCTACACTACAGAAAACCTGGCGGAATTAAAGCTCCTGCAACTATCCCTTCATCCTTGGGGTGCTAAGAGGTAAGGAGTAGCGAAGCAAAGCTTCGCGTTACAAATTGGGGAGGAGGATTTTATGGCAAAGGTATACTATGATAAAGATGCGGATTTGAAGCTTTTGAAAGGAAAGAAGATTGCAATCATTGGCTATGGGAGTCAGGGGCATGCCCAGAGTCAGAATTTGCGTGATAGTGGGTTAAATGTGGTGGTGGCTGAACTGGAAGGAACTGAGAATTGGAAAAAGGCAGTTAAAGATGGCTGGAAGCCAGTTTCTGCCAGCGAAGCGACAAAAAATGCTGACTGGGTTCAGATGCTCGTTGCCGATGATGTCCAGTCCGTAGTCTATAAAAATGATGTTGCTAATAAATTGAAAAAGGGAGCGGTCCTGGGTTTTTCTCACGGTTTTAACATCCACTTTTACCAGATTATTCCCCCTGAGAATGTTGATGTAATCTTAGTTGCTCCCAAAGGACCCGGGCATCTGGTCAGGAGGATGTATCAGGAAGGAAGAGGTACTCCCAACCTGATTGGAGTTTATCAAGACGCTTCTGGCAAGGCAAAGGAATTGGCATTAGCCTATTCTAAGGGTATAGGGGGAACTCGCGCTGGAGTAATTGAGACCACTTTTGCTGAAGAGACCGAGACTGACCTCTTTGGGGAGCAGGTGGTTCTCTGCGGTGGGCTCGTGGAGTTAATCAGGGCTGGATTCGAAACTCTGGTGGAGGCTGGTTATCAACCTGAGATTGCCTATTTTGAGTGCCTGCACGAGATGAAACTAATTATCGATATGATTCAGGAAGGTGGCATTGGCTGGATGAATTATTCCATTTCAGATACAGCAGAGTATGGAGAATATAGTCGGGGTAAAAGGATTATTACCGGAAAAACCAGGCGAGAAATGAAGAAAATTCTGGGGGAAGTTCGTTCCGGTGAGTTCGCTCGGGAATGGCTCTTGGAGAACCAAATAGGTCGTCCGGTATTTAACAAGAGACGGAAAGAATGGACGGAGCATCCCCTTGAAATTGTGGGAGCAAAATTACGGGGAATGATGCCCTGGCTGAAGAAGAAGTGAATTGAAGATGAAGATTGTTAAAGACGGTTGGAAATTTGTTATACCTCTTTTAATATTGGCTGTGATTCTCTTCTTTTTCTGGAAAATTGGCAGCCTCTTTCTATTGGGTTTGGCCGCACTCACTTTCTTTTTCTTTCGCGATCCGGAAAGGAAAGTTCCCGAAGGAGAAGATTTAATCCTATCCCCTGCGGATGGGAAGGTAATAGATATCTCTGAGGTTGGAGAAGAAAATTTTTTGCACTCTCGAGTAAAGGTGGTCAGAATCTTTATGTCCGTCTTTAACGTTCACGTTCAAAGGTCGCCAGTAAAGGGAAAGGTGGAATGGATTAAGTATAAACCTGGCAAGTTTATGGCTGCTTATACAGAAGAAGCTTCTGGGGGAAACGAGAGTAACCTCATTGGTATTCAAAAGAGTAACAAGCCCAATTCTAATATACAGAGAATTTTGGTAAGGCAGATAGCAGGTAGGGTTGCTCGCCGAATATGTTGCTGGTGCAAAGAAGGAGACAATCTAGTTGCCGGACAGAGGATTGGAATGATAAGGTTTGGCTCACGGGCAGATGTCTATCTCCCTCAAGAAGTAGAGATTAAAGTGAAAAAGGGAGATAGAGTGGTTGGGGGCAAAACTCTTCTGGGGAAGTTTCCCTCTTGAATGCTGGAATCCTGGGTCAAATCCGGCGATGGAGTCCTCCCGAAAGGGAGGTTTTGTGTAGGCACGATTTCAAATGACACAAAGTGTCATTGCGAAGGACGAAGTCCTGAAGCAATCTCATCACTGGGCAGGAGATTGCCACGCTCCTTTCAGTCGCTCGCAATGACATCGCTTATCTTTTTTGGAGGTTTCAGGTGAAGAAAGGAACCTATTTTATTCCCGGACTTTTCACTCTGGCAAATGCAGGGTTAGGTTTCTATGCGATCATTTGTGCCATTGAGAGAAATTTCACCTCCAGTGCCTGGGCGATACTTCTAGCAGTTATTTTGGATGTTTTTGACGGCAGAATTGCCAGACTCACCAGGTCCACTAGTAGGTTTGGTTTGGAGTTCGATTCTTTAGCCGACTTAATCTCCTTTGGTGTGGCGCCTTCAATTTTGATGTATCAGGTAGTTTTAAAAGATATAAGGTGGGGGATGTTGATAGCCTTCCTATTTATGATTGCTGGAGTTTTGCGGCTGGCAAGGTTCAATGTCAAAATTGTGGAGAAAGATATCGCTTATTTCGATGGTTTGTGCATTCCTGTGGCCGGGGGTATGTTGGCTTCTTTTCTTGTTTTGCCATTCTGGGTAAAGGAGATGAATCTCTTCTTCGGTTCAATCCCTCTAATTATGATAGTCTTATCCTTTCTGATGGTGAGTAAAATTAAGTATATAAATTTAAAGAATCTTAAACTTACCAGAAAGCAACCATTCAGAACTCTGATTATTATGGTGGTTGCATTAGTTATCTGGTTTTTTTCCACTAAGATAATTTCCATAATATTTGTTATATATTTTTTTAGTTACACGCT